>Ga0335081_10013096_pt1 | contig 13412 bp, 11 predicted proteins | sample Lox_Sample_35_FD_206713 | JGI IMG/M metagenome (GOLD analysis project Ga0335081, IMG submission 206713) | Soil microbial communities from Loxahatchee National Wildlife Refuge, Florida, United States - Lox_Sample_3.5 | ecosystem: Environmental > Terrestrial > Soil > Wetlands | place: USA...
CAAGCGCATCTTCGGGCTCACGCTCACGCTCGCGATGCTGCTCACGCTCTTCTCGTCCATCGCGCTCGCGTTCGTGCTCTCCGAGCGGCTCTCCTCGCCGCTTTCCGCGCTCGCCGAGGCGACCCGCGCGATCGCGAAGGGCGACTACTCGAAGCTGAACCCCGTGAAGAGCCGCGACGAGTTCGGGGTGCTCACGCAATCGTTCAACACGATGACGCGCCAGATCGCCGACGCCACCGAGGCGATGGAGCGCAACCAGCAGCAGCTCGAGAACGCCAAGACCTACCTCGAGAGCATCCTCTCGAACCTGAGCTCGGGCGTGCTCACGTTCGACGAGCGCATGTACGTGAAGACGATGAACGCCGCGGCGAACGAGATCCTCGCGGTACCCGCGGGCGCGTTCCACGGGCTCAAGCTTTCCGACTGGCCGCGGCACGTTCAGGCGGTCGCGCCGTTCGCCGAGATCGCGCTGCGCCATTTCGCGACGACCGGCACCGGGCAGTGGGAAGAGCAGATGGAGTACCGGCGGCAGGACGGCCCGCGCACGCTTCTGCTGCGCGGCACGCGCCTGGGCGCCCGCGGCGAACCGGGGTACGTCGTCGTGTTCGACGACATCACGCACCTCATCCAGGCGCAGCGCGACGCCGCCTGGGGCGAGGTGGCGCGGCGCCTCGCGCACGAGATCAAGAATCCGCTCACCCCGATCCAGCTCTCCGCCGAACGGCTGCAGCAGAAGCTGCAGGACAAGCTGCCCACGGCGGAGGCGGACATCCTGCGGCGCGCGACGGGCACGATCGTGAACCACGTCTCGGCGCTGAAGGGGATGGTCGACGACTTCACGCAGTACGCGCACGCGTCGCGGATGAACGCGCGGCCGATCGTGCTGAACGACCTGGTGCGCGAGGTGCTCATGCTCTACGAGGCGATGGGGGTGGCGATCGAGGCGCGGCTCGCCGAGGGCCTGCCGCAGCTGCACGCGGATCCGGGGATGCTGCGCCAGGTCCTGCACAACCTTTTCCAGAACGCGATCGACGCCCTCGCCGGCATCGACTCGCCCCGAATCCTGGTCGCCACGTCGATGGGCACGGGAGGCGTCCTGCTCACGGTGCGCGACAACGGCAGCGGCATCGCCGACACCGTGATGGGCCGCATCTTCGAGCCCTACGTCACGACCAAGCCGAAGGGGACGGGCCTCGGCCTCGCCATCGTGAAGAAGATCGTCGACGAGCACCACGGCCGCATCCTCGTGGAGAACGTGAAGCCGCACGGCGCCACGGTGAGCATCGTGCTGCCCTCCAGGGCCGCTGCATAGGCACGGACATGTCGGCGAACCAGATCCTGGTGGTGGACGACGAGGTCGGCATCCGCGAGCTCCTCTTCGAGATCCTGCGCGACGAGGGCTACGGCGTGCGCCTCGCCGAGAACGCGCAGACCGCGCGCTCCGCGCGCAAGGAGATGCGACCCGACCTCGTGCTGCTCGACATCTGGATGCCCGATACCGACGGCATCACGCTGCTCAAGGAGTGGGCGGGGAGCGGGCTCCTCACGATGCCCGTGGTCATGATGTCGGGACACGGAACGATCGATTCCGCGGTGGAGGCGACGCGCATCGGGGCGTTCGATTTCCTGGAGAAGCCGATCAGCCTGCCGAAGCTCCTCGCGACGGTCGGCAAGGCGCTCGCGGGGGGGCGCGTGCTGCCGAAGAGCGGGCTCACGCTCGCGAACCTCGGTCGCGCCCGCGTGATCCAGGAGCTGCGCCAGCGCCTGGAGCAGGTGGGGCGGCTGCACACGCCGGTCCTCCTCACCGGAGAGCCGGGCTGCGGCTTCGAGGTCTGCGCGCGGCACCTGCACCTCGCCAACACGCCCTGGGTCTCGCCCGAGGACCTCGATTGGCTCGCGACGAATCCCTTCGAGCCGCTCAACGAGGCGCGCGAGGGCATGCTCTTCCTCTCCGAGATTTCGGAGCTCTCGAAAGCCGGGCAGAAGGGCCTGCTACAGCTCGTCGGCAAGCTCGAGAAATTCAACGTGCGGCTGGTATGCGCGGCGACCGCTCCCCTTCCCGCGCTGGTCGACGACGGCCACTTCGACGCCGGTCTCTACAACCAGCTCTCCGGCCTCACGATCCGGGTGCCATCGCTCGCCGACCATCCCGAGGACATTCCCGACATCGCGGCGACGATGCTCACGCAGCTGGTCGACGCGAACGAGGTGCCGCTGCGCACGATCACGGTGGGCGCGCTCAACGTGATGCGCAACCTCGACTGGCCGGGCAACCTGCCGGTGCTGCAGAACGTGGTGAAGACGCTCGCGCTCACCGCGCTCGCCAACGAGATCACCGGCGAGGACGTGAACCGCGTCGCGCGCGAATTCAACCTCGGGCCGCGCGAGCAGCCGACGATGGAAGTGGGCGTCTCGCTGGACCTGCCGCTGCGCGACGCGCGCGAGCAGTTCGAGAAGCAGTACTTCCTGCACCACATCCGGCGCGAGGAGGGCAACATGTCGCGCGTCGCCGACCGGGTCGGCCTCGAGCGCACCCACCTCTACCGCAAGCTCAAGCAGCTCGGCATCCGGCCTTCGGGCAAGAGCGACGACGCTTCCGGCTAGCGCGTCTCGATGCGGCCCAGCCGGACGGCCGTGAGGCCGGTCTTCACGTTGTTCGGGACGGGCATCACCAGCACGCAGTTGTCGTAGGGGGCGCGCACGGGCTCGTCTCCGTCCCACGCGATCACGTCGCCCTGCCGCGGCACGACCTCCATGCCCGTGAAGCTCCGCGCGAAGCGGAACGAAGGGGAGCTCGCGATCACCGCTTCCGTCACGCGCACCAGTCTCTGCGGCGCCGCGCTCGCCTCGATCTCGCGCTCGACGCGTTGCGGATCGATCACGCCGGTCCGTCGCAGGAAGCGCCACGTCGCCTGCCATGCCACGCGCTCGGCATTGCGCTCCCAATGCTGGCCGCACTCGACGAGCAGCGCGTTCTTCGCGCTCGACGCATCGCCGAAGCCCCCGTAGTCGCGCATGCGCGTCCCGTTCGCGTGCCCCACGTCGCTCACCACGTGCTCCGGGATGCCGACGTCGAACGCGAAGCGGATGCCCTTCTCGAGCGGGCCGCAGATCATCACCGGCGGGCTCGGCTCGAGCATCGAGTGGATGTCGAGAAGGTAGTCGGCCGCCTCCACGAACGGACGGATCTGCCGCGCCCTGGAAAGCTCGGCGCTCTGGCGCGGGCCGTCCAGCGTCTCGCGCGTCCATACGCGGTTGAAGTCCTCGTCGATGAAGCGCGAGGCGTAGGGGTTGCGCGGATCGAAGCGGCCGAAGGCGGCGACGTTGTTGAAGCTCAAGGTGAGCGTGCCGCGCGCTGGGCGCAGCCCCTCGCGCAGCAGCCGGTCCACGACGATGCCGCCGCAGATCTCGTTGCCGTGCGTGAGGGCGCACACCATCGCATGCGGACCCGGCCTGCCGCTCTCGAAGGTGTGCACGAACTCCACGCCGGTCGAGGAGCGGCGGTGGGGTTCGATGTCCGGTGCGTCGAGCTCGATGGGAATGGCGCTCATTTGGCGTTCAGTGCCTGTGCGGTTTACGGGGGTTGGAGCGGCCGTGACCGTGGGCGTGGTCGTGGCCGTGCGAGTGGGAATGGCCGTGGTCGTGATCGTGATGGTGGCCGTGCTGGTCGTGCCCATGCGTTTCGCATGCATGGGAGCCGCGCTCGGCCGCGTAGCGCGCCACTTTTTCGAGGAGGCGCGCCATGTCGCTTTGCAACGCGTCGAAGCCGGCGGTCTTCGCGCGGCTCGCCTCGTCCAGGTAAAGCCGCCGGTTGACCTCGACCTGCAGGCTGTGGCGGCCGGCCGCCGGATCCGAAAACGCGCGCACCAGCTCCACTCCCTTGTAGGGATCGTTGATCTTCACCGCGTAACCCATGCCGCCGAGCGCTTCCGCGACGACATGGGTGAACTCGGCGTCGCAGGTGGTGCCGTCGCGGTCGCCCAGCACGAAATCGGCGCGCGGCTTTCCCGGTCCCTCCTCGGAGATCCGGCCGCTTACCGAAGGCATGGAGTGGAGGTTCAGGTGCCACACGGCTCCGAAGTGCTCGTAGGCGGCGTCGAGCGCGTCCTTCACCGCCCGCTGGTAGGGCTGATGGTAGCGGACGATGCGCCGCTTCACCTCGTCGACCGAGAGCTTGCGCGAGTAGATCGGCGCTCCCGAGTCGAGCACGCGCCAGATGAGGCCGATGCCGAGCTCGGTCTTGCGCGAGGCGACGGCGGGACCCGGCCACGGGGCGTCGAGGAGCGACGTATCGATGTCGAGGAGCGAGCGGTTGGGGTCGATGTAGCTGCGCGGGAAGCGCGCGGCGATCAGCGTCGCGCCCGAGCCGGGCCCGTGCGAGAACAGCTCGTCGACGAAGCTGTCCTCGGCCTGCCGGAGCTCCGCGATCGCGATTCCGGGCCGGAAATCCTCGGGATACTCGGCGCCGCTGTGCGGCGAATCGAGGACCAGCGGCACGTTGCGGTGGTGGGGTCGGGTGATGCGGAATGGCTCGTTCATGGCGCTTCGTTCAGGTGACAGGCGGAAAGATGGCCGGGCGCGACCTCCCGAAGCAGCGGACGCTCGGCGCGGCAGCGGCCGAACGCCTTCGGGCATCGCGGATGGAAGTGGCATCCGCTCGGCGGCGCGAGCGGCGAGGGAATCTCGCCGCGAATCGGCACGTAGCGGCGGCGCCGCGCGTCGATGCGCGGCACCTCGAGGATCAACGCCTCGGTGTATGGGTGGTTGGGATGCGAGTAGAGCTCGGCCGCCGGCGCCGACTCCACGATCCGGCCGAGGTACATCACGAGCACGCGATCGGAGACGTGGCGGATCACGCCCAGATCGTGGCTGATGAAGAGATAGGCGAGGCCCAGCTCCTCGCGCAGCCGGATGAAGAGGTTCAGCACTTGCGCCTGGATCGACACGTCGAGCGCCGCGACCGCCTCGTCGCACACGAGGAAGCGTGGGTTGACGGCGAGGGCGCGCGCGATGCCGATTCGGCTGCGCTGGCCGCCGGAGAACTGGTGGGGGAAGCGGCGCATGAGCGACGGATCCAGCCCGACGCGCCGCAGTAGCCGCGCCACGTACTCGTCGCGTTCCCGCGCCGCTACCAGGCCGTGCACCACCGGCGCCTCGCCGACGATGCGATCGACCCGCATGCGCGGGTTGAGCGAGGCGTACGGATCCTGGAAGATCATCTGCACGGCGAGCCTTTCCGCGCGCTGCGAGCGTCCCTCGAGCTGCGCGTAGGGCCGACCCCTCCAGTAGCGCTCGCCCTCGCTCGGCTCGAGCAGCCGCGAGACGATGCGGCCCAGGGTCGACTTGCCGCATCCGGATTCGCCGACCAGGCCGACGACTTCGCGTTCCCGCACCAGGAAACTCACGCCGTCGAGCGCGTGCACGGGGCGAGTGGACCGGCGCCCGCCGAACCGCTTGCAGATCCCGCGCAACTCCACGAGGGGCGTGTCGACCGCGGCGCTCATGCGAGGGGCCGCAGGCATCGCAGCGTTCGCGATGCCGCTGGGCTCGAGACCGGCGGGGAAACGGCGCAAGCCTCGGCCGCGCGCGAGCAGCGATCGCGGAAAGCGCAGCCCTCGCCGAGCGCGATCGGCGCGGGCGCCATGCCCGGAATCTGCGCGAGCGGGCGGCCGGGAACGTTGCGGGCGGGAATCGAGTCGAGCAGCCCGCGGGTATAGGGATGGAGCGGCGCATCGAGGATGTCGTCCACCGGACCCGATTCGACGATGCGCCCGGCGTACATCACGCACACCCTGTCCGCGAGGCCGGCGACCACCGAAAGGTCGTGGGTGATCCAGATGAGCGCCGCTCCGCTCTCGCGGCAGAGCCGCTGCATCTCCGCGAGGATCTGTCCCTGGATCGTCACGTCGAGCGCCGTGGTCGGCTCGTCCGCGATCACGACGGCCGGGCGGTTGAGGAGCGCGATGGCGATCGCGATGCGCTGGCGCATGCCGCCGGAAAACTGGTGCGGATACGCCCGAAGGCGCTCCTCGGGCGACGCGATCCCGACCCACGCGAGGGCCTCCCGGCAGCGGTTGCGCGCCGCGGCACGCGAGACGGCCTGGTGCGCGAGCACCGCCTCCATCATCTGCGTGTCGATGCGCAGCACCGGGTTCAGCGTCATCATCGGGTCCTGGAAGATCATCGCGATGCGGTTTCCCCGCAGCCTGCGCCATCCCTCCGCGTCCAGGCGCGTGAGCTCCGCGCCCTCGAGGCGGATGCTGCCCGAGACGATGCGGCCGGGCTCGTCGACCAGTCCCATGATGGAGTATCCGGTCATCGATTTCCCGGAGCCGGATTCACCGACCAGGCCGAGGACCTTGCCGCGCTCGAGAGTGAAGCCGACGTCGTCCACCGCCTTCACCACGCCGGCGCGCGTGAAGAAGTGCGTGCGCAACCCGTCCACCTCGAGCACGGCGCTCATCGCTTGAGGCGCGGGTTGAGGATGTCGCGCAGCTGGTCGGCGACGAGGTTGATCGCCATGATCGTCGCGAGCAGGGCGAGGCCGGGGTAGAAGCTGATCCAGTACTTGCCCGACAGCAGGTACTGGAAGCCGTTCGCGATGAGGAGCCCGAGCGAGGGCTCGGTGATCGGCAGGCCCAGCCCGAGGAACGAGAGCGTCGCCTCGAGCGAGATCGCGTGGGCCACCTGTACGGTCGCGACGACGATGAGCGGCGGAAGGCAATTGGGAAGGAGATGCCCGATGACGATGCGCGACTGCGGCAGCTCGAGCGCCCGGGCGGCTTCGATGTACTCCTTCTGCCGCTCGACGAGCGCGGCGGAGCGCACGGTGCGCGCGTAGTAGGCCCATTGCACCGTGACCAGCGCCACGATGATCTTGCCCACGCCCTGGCCGAGCGCCGCGAGCAGGATCAGGGCGATGAGGATCGCCGGGAAGGAGAGCTGGATGTCGGCGACGCGCATGATCGCCGCATCCAGCCATCCGCCGAAGTACGCGGCGGCGAGGCCGAGCGCGATGCCCAGCGCGAGCGCCGCGACGGTGCTCGCCACGCCTACGGTGAGCGAGATGCGCAAGCCGAAGAGGATCGCCGAGAGCATGTCGCGCCCCTGGTCGTCCGTGCCGAGCCAGTAGGCCTTGCCCGCGGCGGAATGCGCGCCGGGAGGAAGCGTCGAGTCGAGCACGTCGAGCTGCGCGAGGTCGTACGGATTCTGCGGGGCGATCCACGGCGCCGCGATCGCGACGATGGCGAGGGCGGCGAGCACCGCGAGGGCGGCGAGCGCGAGGCGGCTCGCGGCGAACTCGGCGGCGAGGCGGCGCCAGGGCGATTGCGCCCGCTCGGGGCGCTGCGCGGCGAGTGCCGGCCTGGCGGTCGCGACGCGCATCGCCTCAGCATGCCGGCGCCGAGCCGAGGCGCACCCGTGGATCGAGCAGGGAATACAGCAGGTCCACCACGAAGTTGATCACGACGAAGATCGTCACGATCACCAGCAGGTAGGCGACGATCACCGGCCGGTCGAGCTGGTTGATGGAATCGATGAGGAGCTTGCCCGTCCCGGGCCACGCGAAGATCGACTCCGTGACGATGGCGAAGGCGATGACGCTGCCCAGCTCGAGCCCGGTCACCGTGACGATCGGGATGAGGATGTTCTTGAGCACGTGCACGCCGACCACACGGCGCATGGGGATTCCCTTGGCGCGCGCGAACTTCACATAGTCCTGCAGGATCGCTTCGCGCGTCCCGGCGCGCGTGAGGCGCACCAGGAGCGAAAGCTGGAGGAGCGCGAGGTTCACCGCGGGCATCGCGAGGTGCCGGAGGCCGTCGAGGGTGAGGAAGCTCACCGGCACGCCGAGGAGGGAGACGGTCTGGCCGCGGCCGTTGGGCGGAAGCCAGCCCAGGTGGACCGAGAACACCATGATGAGCACGAGCCCGACCCAGAACGTGGGCAGGCTGAAGCCCATGATGGAGCCCGCCATGATCGAGCGACCGATCCAGGAATCGGGCTTCAGCCCGGCGACGAGCCCGAGCGGGATGCCGATCAGGATCGCGATCACGGTCGAGGCGAGCGCGAGCTCGAGCGTGGCCGGGAGGCGCTGCAGGATGAGCTGGATCGCCGGGATGTTGTAGACGAAGGAGCGACCGAGGTCGCCTTTCGCCGCGTGCAGCAGGAAGAGCCCGTACTGCACGAGGAGCGGCTTGTCGAGCCCGAGCGCGTGCGCCGCGCGAAGGCGCTCCGCGTCGTCGGCCTCCGGGTTGACCAGCAGCTCGATGGGGTTGCCGATGGCGTACACGCCCACGAAGACCAGGAGCGACATCAGGGCGAGGACGAAGACGCCCTGCCCCAGCCGCCGGAGCGCGTATGCCGCCATCAGCGCTCAGTGGGCGGGCCGCAGGTCCATCGCGAGGGTGTACTGGTCGGTGCGCGGCGTGTACCGGTAGCCGGCGGCCGTCGCCCAGTTGCTCACCTCGTAGTGGATCGGGATGAGCGCCGTATCGCCCATCGCGAGCTCGGCCGCCTCCTGGATCAACGCCTCGCGCTTCTTGTCGTCGATGGTCTCCATCGCCTGCTCGATGAGCTGGTCGAGCTTCGGGTTCGAGTAGCGCGCCCGGTTGGTGACGCCCATGCCCTTCGCGGGATCGTGGGTGGCGAGGAGCGAGCGCAGGCTCGAGCCCTGCTCGCCGGACTCGGTGCCCCAGCCGAGCAGCATGTAGCCGAACTCGAGCTTCGTGGCGCGCGTGAAGTACACGCTGGAGGGGAACGTCTGCACCTTCGCGTCGATCCCGATGCGCGAATAGAACTGCGCGATCGCCTGCGCGATCTTCTCGTCGTTGATGTAGCGGTTGCTGGGCCCGTAGATGGTGAGCGCGAATCCGTTCGGATAGCCCGCCTCGGCGAGCAGCTTCTTCGCCCCCTCCGGGTCGTACTTCGCGGGCTTGAGCTTCTTGCTGGTCCCGAAGAAGAAATCCGGGAGGAGCTGGCCCGCGGGCACCGCCTGGCCCTCCATGAGGCGCTGGTCGATCGCGTCGCGGTTGATCGCGATGGAGAGCGCCTTGCGCACGCGCGGGTCGCGGAACGGATTGTGCGGCAGCGGATTGCCCGACTTGTCGGTGACGCCCGGCGGGCACTTGTCGTTCTCCTGCAGCATGTGCACGTAGATCACGCGGTTGGACACCTTGTCCACGACGTGGAAGCGCTTGTCCTTCTTGACCTGCGCGAGGTCGGCGGTCGGAACGTTCTCGATCATCTGCACGTCGCCCGAAAGGAGCGCCGCCACCCGCGCGGCCGGGTTGCTGAGGATCTTGAAGGTGACCTTGTCCCACGGCTCCTCGCCGCCCCAGTAGCCGTAGTTCGCGGTGAGCACCACGCGCTGGTTGGGGACGTATTCCTTGAACTTGTAGGGGCCGGTGCCGATGGCGGCCTTCCCCGAGTTGTAGTCCTCGGTCGTCGCGTTCTCGCCGTTCTTCTTCGAGACGATCAGCACCGCGGCCATGTCGCTCGGCAGCAGGACATGCGGCGTCGCGGTCTTGAAGATGATGGTGTAGGGATCGACGATCTTCACGTCGACGATCGGCTTGGTGAACGTGGCGAACGAGGACGGGCTGTTGGGAACGTTCGGCACCCGCTTCAGCGTGAAGGCGACGTCCTCGGCCGTGAACGGCGAGCCGTCGTGGAAATGCACGCCCTTGCGCAGCTTGAATTCCCAGGTGAGGTCGTCGAGCGCCTTCCACGAGGTCGCGAGGCACGGCACCAGCTTCATGTTCTCGTCGCGGCGGATGAGCGGCTCGAAGATCTGCTGGAGCATGCCGTTGTTCGGCGAGAGGTTGTGGTAGTGCGGGTCGATCGACGTGATCGCGGCCTGCAGGCCGATGGTCACTTCCCGGTCGCGTGCGGCGGCGCCGACGGCGAGGAGCGAAGCGAAAAGGGCAACCGTGGCGATGCGGATCGTGCGCAGCATCGGGTCCTCCTGGTTGGAATGGGTCGGCCGGAACCGGTCGCGCTCGCGCCCGACGCCGGAGATGATACCGTGAAAGAACATGGACCCGTCCGCCCGATTCGAAGCCCTCCTCGCCGCCGGCAAGGACGGCGCGCTGCTTCGCTTCGGCCTCGGCTCGCACTACCTGAAGGCCGGCGACGCGGCACGCGCCGTCGAGCACCTGCGTCGCGCGGTCGAGCAGGACCCGGACTACTCCGCCGCGTGGAAGCTCCTCGGCAAGGCCCTGGAGGCCGCACGGGACACGGCGGGCGCGGGAGACGCCTATCGCCGGGGAATCGCGGCCGCCGAGAAGCGCGGAGACAAGCAGGCGGCGCGCGAGATGGCGGTCTTCCTGCGGCGGATCGAACGCGGCTGCGCCGACGGCGGAGCCTAGGCGGAGGCGAGGAATTCCTCGAGCGCCCGCGGCGGGGCATCCTTCACGATCGCGGCGCGGCCGAGGCGCTCGAGCAGGATGAGCGTCACGCGTCCCGCCTCGTTCTTCTTGTCGCGGCCCATGTATTCGAGCCACACCGCGGGCGCGATCGCCGGCGGCTTCACGGGGAGCCGCAGCCGCGCGATGAGGCGTACGAGCCTTTCCGCGTCTGCGCTCGCGAGGCGGCCCTGCGCCACGGAGAATCGCGCAGCGAGGGCCATGCCCGCCGCGACCGCCTCGCCGTGCAGCCAGTTGCCGTAGCCCGATGCCGATTCGATGGCGTGGCCGAAGGTGTGGCCGAAATTGAGCAGCGCCCGCGTGCCGCTTTCGCGCTCGTCCTGGGCGACGATCGCGGCCTTGATCTCGCACGATCGCTGGATCGCGTGGCCGAGCGCCTCGGGATCGCGGGCGAGCAGGCGGTCGGCGTTCGCCTCGATCCAGGCGAGGAATGCCGGGTCCTGGATGGCGCCGTACTTCACGACTTCGGCGAGCCCCGCACCGAGCTCGCGCTCGGGAAGCGTGGCGAGAGTGCCGATGTCCGCGACGACCGCGACCGGCTGGTGGAAGGCCCCGATCATGTTCTTGCCCAGCGGATGGTTGATCGCGGTCTTTCCTCCGACGGAGGAATCGACCTGCGCGAGCAGCGTGGTCGGCACCTGGAGATGCGACACGCCGCGCTGGTAGGTCGCCGCGGCGAAGCCTGCGATGTCTCCCACGACGCCGCCGCCGAGCGCGACGAGCACCGTCCGGCGATCGGCCTGGGCGCGCAGCAGGCGGTCGAAGACCAGGTTCAGCGTCTCCCAGCTCTTGTAGGCCTCGCCATCGGGCAGCGCGATCGAGAGGCAGCGCGCGCCCGCACCTGCGAGCGTGCGCGTGAGCCGCTCGCCGTACAGCGCGTCGACGTTGACGTTGGTGACCACGGCCGCGGTGCGTCCGTTCACGTGCGGCGCGAAAAGGGACGGCTCGTCGAGCAGGCCCTCGCCGATGTGGATCGGATAGCTTCGTTCGCCGAGGGAGACCTCCAGGCGTCGCGTCATGGCGCCTGCCCTTGCGCCTCCTCGTGCTGGCGCAATGCCGCGAGGACCCGCTTCACGAGGGCGGCGCCGTTCTGCGAGGAGGTCTCCACGACGACGTGGGCCGCGTCGCGGTAGACCGGATCGCGGCGCTCGAGCAGCGACCCGAGCGTCGCTCGCGGGTCGGGCGTCGCGAGCAGCGGACGGCTCGCGTCGTGGCGCGTGCGCTCCCAGAGGTTGTCGAGGCGTGCACGGAGGTAGACGACGGTGCCGGAGCCGCGCATGAGGCGCCGGTTCTCCTCGGAGAGGACGGCGCCTCCGCCGGTCGCGACGATGCAGCCGGATCGCGAGGCCAGCTCGGCGATCACCGCCGATTCGCGGCGCCGGAAGCCCTCTTCCCCCTCGATCTCGAAGATCGTGGCGACCGGAACTCCGGTCCGCTCGACGAGGACGCGGTCGGTGTCCACGAATTCCCGTCCCGTCTTGCGGGCGAGGGCCTTGCCGAGCGTTGTCTTGCCTGCGCCCATCATGCCCACGAGATACACATTGCCCGCCATCGCGCCTTCTTCGCCCGTCCCGCCTGCGAGCATAGCCGAAAAAAAAGCCCCGGAGGTCCGGGGCCTGGGGATGCGGACCGCTCCCCGCTACCGCACGGTGAGCGTGTCCTTCACGATCTTGGGCGTCACGAAGATCAGCAGCTCGGTCTTGTCGTCCTCTTTCTGGACGTTGCGGAAGAGCACCCCGACCAGCGGCAGGTCGCCCAGGAACGGCACCTTGTTCACCGTCGTCTGGGTGGTCTGCTCGTAGATGCCGCCGAGGACGATGGTGTCGCCGTTGTCGACCAGCACCTGCGTCTGCACTTCCTTCGTGTCCACCGACGGGATCCCCGAGAAGATCTGGCCGACGGAATCCTTGCGCACCTCGAGGTCCATGATGATGCGGTCGTCGGGCGTGATGCGCGGCGTCACCGCGAGCTGCAGCACCGCGGGCTTGAACGCGACCGTGGTCGCGCCGCTCGCCGCGGCGGTGAGGTACGGGATCTCGGTGCCCTGCGAGATGATCGCCTTCTTCTTGTCGGCGGTGATCACGCGCGGGCTGGACACGACCTTGCCCTGGTTGTCGGCCTCGAGCGCGGAGAGCTCCACGTTCACGAGGTTGCCGCTGCCGAGGTTGAGGATCGAGAGCGCGAGCTGGCCGGCGGCACCCACTACGGGCAGGTTCACGTTGAGCTGCTCGGGCTGCGCGCCGTTGGGCACCAGGCCTGCGGTAGCGTTGGAGAAGCCGCCCTGCGCGGCGTTGAGGGTGCTCGCGAGCGACGCGGAGCCGCGCGACGGCGGGTTGCCTTGGACCTGGCTTGCCGTGTCCGCCAGCGTGCCGGAGACGCCCACGTTGTAGTTATTGGTGCTGAACGCCGACTGCGTGCCGAAGCGGGCCCCGAGCTGGCGTCCCCAGGTGTCGGTGGCGATCACGATGCGCGCCTCGATCAGCACCTGCCGAACCGGGACGTCGAGCTGCTGGATGAGCTTGCGCGCTTCCTCGAGGCGCCCGCCGGTGTCCTGCACGAAGAGCGTGTTGGTGCGCTCGTCGACCGCCGCGGAGCCGCGCTTGGAGAGGATCTTCTGGTCCTTGTTGGTGAGGAGCTTCTGGATGTCCTCGGCCTTCGCATACGAGAGCGCGAAGGATTCGGTGCGTACCGGCTCGAGGTCGGATACGGCCGCCTGCGCCTCGAGCGCGAGCTTCTCCTTCGCCGCGAGCTCATCCGTCGGAGCGATGAGGATCACGTTGCCGTTCTTGCGCTTCGACAGCCCCTTCGCCTGAAGGATGATGTCGAGCGCCTGGTCCCACGGCACGTCCTTCAGGCGCAGCGTCAGGTTGCCGCCCACCGTGTCGCTCGTGATGATGTTGAGCCCCGTGAAGTCGGCGATCACCTGCAGCACCGCCCGCACCTCGACGTTCTGGAAGTTGAGCGAGAGCTTCTCGCCGGCGTAGCCCG
>Ga0335081_10013097_pt1 | contig 13411 bp, 10 predicted proteins | sample Lox_Sample_35_FD_206713 | JGI IMG/M metagenome (GOLD analysis project Ga0335081, IMG submission 206713) | Soil microbial communities from Loxahatchee National Wildlife Refuge, Florida, United States - Lox_Sample_3.5 | ecosystem: Environmental > Terrestrial > Soil > Wetlands | place: USA...
CAGTGCCTGCACCGCGCCGGCCTTGCTCCGGCAGACGTAGGCCTCGGGATCGGAGCAGGCGAGCTCCTCGCCGCCCAGCTGGTTGAGAAACTTGTAGGCGAAGAAGGACGGCTTGGGCAGGTCCTCGTAGTTGAGCAGCCCGAAGCCACCATGGAACGGCGTCATGCGCGGCCCGGCTTCCTCGAAGATGTCGGTGAACGTCCAGTAGGACATCGAGGTCGCGGCGTCGCCGACGTGGCGGAGCTTGTCGAGGATGAAGGCGGGGCTGACGTAGTTGTCGTGGATCGGATCGGAGGGCGTGTAGGAACTGCTCCACTCGGTGTAGTGGAGTTCGGCCTGGGCGAAGGCCGACTGGTCCATCTTGGCGCGGACGCCCTTTACCTCGCTCCAGATGGCGTCGCGGTCGGAAGTGAACACGGTGCCCGCGTTGCCGTTCTCGTCGAGGTAGCCGCTGCGCGTGGCGTAACTGTGCGTGCTGATGAAATCGAGCGGCAGGTGGTTCCCGGTGCAGTAGGCGAGCATCTCGTCGATCCAGCCGTTCCCGGCGGTGGCGGGCCCGCCGACGCGGTAAGTCGGGTCGACCGCCTTGATGGCGCGCGCGGTGGTGGCGTAGAGCTTCTGGTACTCGGCGAGGCCGATGGGCAGGAAGTCGGCGTAGCTCCGGCCGCTGCTCTTGCCGATCCAGAATCCGTCCAGGTTGGGCTCGTTCCAGACCTCGAAGTACCAGCGCCGCACCTCGTCGGCGCCGTAGCGTTCGGTGACGTGCTGCACGAACGCGGTGATCAGGCCGGCCCACTTCGCGTAGTCCTTCGGCGGCGTGACGTTGGCCTTGTACCAGAAGATCGTGTCCTTGCCGCTGGCGAGCGCGTCGGGCATGAAGCTCAGCTCCACGAACGGCTTCATCCCGATGCTCTCGAGGAAGTCGAAGAGCTCGTCGACGTACTGGAAGTTGCAGATTGGATTCCCCTGCTTGTCCTCCTGGTACACGCCCATGTCGTCGCAGAACAGCCCGTGGAAGCGGATGTAGCGGAAGCCGCAGACGTCGTGGACGTAGCGGAGCTGCCGCTGCCAGTCGGCGCGCAGGCCCTCGTTGGCGCGGCCGGCGCCGACGCAGAAGTTGTACATGCGGCTGGTGGGGCCGCGGACCTCGGCGAGGTTGGCGTCGATGACGCGCGGCGCGGCGCCGGTGGCCAGGGGCAGCGCCAGCAGCAGGAAGAGGAGATTTCGTTCGAGCATGGGAGAGGGGGATGGTCGGCCGACACGCCGCGGGCGCCGGCGTGCATTCGCGGCTGGAGTCACGATGCGAAAATCGGCCGGCGCCGGCAAGCCGACTCGCGGCGCGGGGTTGGCGGTGGCCGGCTCATGGCCGGATTCCTCGCGCGGCGCCGCGGCTCCGGCCACCTAGGCGCCGGACAGGGGCGGGCGGTTGAGCGTGCCGGGGACGGCGGCAACGAAGTTGCGCTCCTCGCGCAGGATCAGGCGCCGGCTCTGGGCGAAGGCGAAATTCTCCCGCGCCTCCGGGTCGGCCCGGAGCCGGGCGCGGTAGGCTTCGTAGGCCGCGAGGCTGGGGCCAGCGATCAGGCCCCAGGCGATGTTGTTCGTGCCCTCGTGGGGCAGGAAGTAGCCGATGAGGTGCCCGCCGGCGCGCGGGATGAGCCGGCCCCAGTTGGCGGCGTAGGTCTCGAACTCGGCGCGCTGGCGGCTGGTTTTCTGCGGGCGGCCCTGCGGTGCCAATGGTTCGTGCAGGATCTCGACAGCCGGATATTGTCCGTGACCGCGCGCGGCCGCGGCGAACTGGCGGAGCGCTGCGGACTGAATTGGTGAGTGGGTGGCGGACGGGTCGGTTTCGCTTGTGACCTCATCCGGGGGCGGGCAGCCTCGGGGCTGTGGCCTCCAGCTTCACCCCGCAACCCGACGGCGCGCGCCGCCGCGGCCTGATGCGTGGCACGGTCAGCCTGGCCGGCGCGATGCTGCTGATCTTCGCCGCCGGCGGGTTGATCGGAATTTTCCGGCTGGGGGATCGGGCGGCGATGTGGGTGTTGCGGCTGGGCTTGCTGGCGGCGGATGTCGCGCTGGTGTACGCGGTCTGGCAGCTCGGCGTGGCGCGCGACCGCCGGTGGGACTGGCGCGGGCTTTCCGCCCTGGTCGTGATGCTGGTGGCCTGGCCGACGCTGCTGCTGTTCGTCACGTGGACCGCGATGGCCGCTTTCGTGCTGGTCACCGGCCGGCCGCTGCGGCTTTTCGGCGACTAGGGAGGGAGGCGCGGCGCCAAGCCGCTCGGACGGCGGATGGCGCAAAAGGGCCCGCCGGCCGCTCAACCCAGGAGGATGCGCCGGCCTTCGCCCGCCGCCTGATAGGCGGCGTAGATCACGTCAATGCAGTCGACGGCGAGATCGATGCCCGCGCGCGGTTCGCGGCGCTCGCGGATCGCGCCGACAAAGTCCGCGATCTCCTGCGCAAAGCCGCGAAACCAGTCCTCGTCGCAGCTCGGCCGGTTCCAGCCCGCCCTGGTCTCGAGCTTTTCCGTGAAATACTCGCCGCCGAAGACGTCCGGGTCCGGCGCGTAGGTCTCGATCGCGTCGTTCGCCGTCAGGTTCGCCTTGATCACGCCGTCGGTGAGGTAGGCGGTGACGCGGGTGTTCAGCCCGCCCAGCCCCGTGTCGCTGACGGTGATTTGCGCGCGGGAGCCGTCCTCAAACTGGATCACCACGTTGGCCCAGTTCTCCACGTCGACCGGATCGGCGGTGATCCATCGGTTGGCGCCGGCGGCGCGGGCCCGGGCGGCCGCGGGGCTGTGCACGAGATCGGCCGCGTCGGCGACGACGGCTACCGGCCGGAGGCCGCGGCCCAACCGCTGCCGCCCCTCCCAGTCCTTGAGGTGGAGGCAGGCGCCGACGGAATGCACGCCCATCCGCAGCAGCGCGCCGCCGCCGGTGTGCTTCCAGTCGCGGGAGAACACCGAGTTCGAGCCCGAGTGGTTCTCCTCGGTGCGGAGCTCGAGGATCGCGCCCTTGGAGGCCGCGATCAGCCGCCGCATCTTGTCGATCGGGGGCGCGTAGACCCAGTTCTCTGCGTAGCAGAACGTGACGCCGTGGCGGCGCACCGCCTCGCGCACGGCTTCGGCGTTGCGCCGGGCCCCGTCGCGCATCCGGGCGCGCGGCACCGCGGTGCCGACCGGCTCGGGATCGCCGGGCGCGCCGAAGTAGCCGGTGAGCGGCTTCTCCATGATGATGTGCTTGCCCGCCGCCGCGGCGCGAACGGCGAACTCGTGGTGCAGCGCCGGCGGCACGCACAGGTCGACCGCTTCGATGTCCGGGCGGGCGAGCAGCGCGCCGAAGTCGTCGGTGGCGAAGGCGACGCCGGCGGTCCGGGCGAGCGCCGCCGCGCTGTCGCGGGTGCGGGCGCAGATGCCGCGGACCTCGACCGCCCCCGGCGGCAGCTTCGCGTAGTTGGCCAGGTGCATCTTCGCCCCGAAACGGGCGCCCACCAATCCGAGCCCGAGCGTGTTCATGGCTGGTCATGCGGCGCGAAACGCCGCCGGACGTCAAGGCCGCGGTCGCCCGGCGCCGACCGCCCCCCGGGCCTTGTGGCTTGCCGCCGCCCGGCATCGGGGCAACTTGGGCCTGTCCCGCCCATGAAACGTCCCGCCCCATTTGCCCTTGCCGCCGCGCTGGCTTTCGCCGTCTCCGCTTCCGCGGAAACGTTCGAACACTATCTCAGCGCCGCCCCCTTTCCCATGCCGGCCATGCCGGCGCCCGTGTTTCCCGACCGGAATTTCCCGATCACCGACTACGGCGCCGTGGGCGACGGGCAGACGCTCAACACCGGCGCCTTCGCGCGCGCGATCGCGGCGTGCGCCCAGGCCGGCGGCGGCCACGTGCTCGTGCCGCCGGGAATCTGGCTCACCGGGCCGATCGTGCTCCTGAGCCATGTCGACCTCCACGCCGAGCGCGGCGCGCTGGTGCAGTTCACCGCCGATCACACGGCCTATCCGATGGTGCCGCGCCGGGGCCGGGGCTTCTCCACCGAGTCGCCGCTCAGCGCGGCGGGCCAGACCGGCGTCGCGCTCACCGGTGCGGGCATCTACGACGGCGCGGGCGAGACCTGGCGCCCGGTGAAAAAGGAGAAGACCACCGAGGCCGAGTGGCGCGGCCTGCTCGCGCGCGGCGGCGTCACCAACGCCGGGGGCACGATCTGGTGGCCGACCCAGGAGGCGCGCGATGGCGAGGACTACGTGGCGACCCTGCTGCGGCGGACCAAACACCCGACGGCGGAGGATATGCTGCCCGCCCGCGATTTCCGGCGCCCGCCGCTGGTCTCGTTCACCGACTGCACGGACGTGCTGATCGAGGGCGTCACCCTGCGCAACTCGGCGAGCGGTGTGTTCGTGCCGGCGGACTGCACCAACGTCACCATCCGCGACGCCACCATCTTCAATGAGTGGTCGGCCCAGAACGGCGACGGCATGGACATCGGGCCCTGCCGCAACGTCGTGGTCTACCGCTGCACCGTCAGCGCCGGCGACGACGGCATCTGCATGAAGGCGGCCGGCACCAGCCCCTGGCCGGGCGAGCCGGGGCTGCAGAACGTCGTCGTGGCGGAATGCACCGTCTACCACGGCCACGGCGGCTTCGTCGTCGGCGGGTCGACCGAGGCCGGGATGCGGAACCTCTGGGCGACCGAATGCGTGTTCGTCGGCACCGACACCGGCATCCGCGTGAAGAGCGGCCTCGGCCACGGCGGACTCGTGCACGACGTCTACGTCGACCACATCCGGATGAAGGACATCGTCAACGAGGCGATCCTGTTCGACACCCATTACGACAACACGCCGGCCAGTGCCGCGACCGTGAAGGTGGCGCCGGACCGCGACGCGGCGAAAACGCCCGAATTCCGCGACTTTTTCCTCCGAGACATCGACTGCCTCGGCGCTGGATCGGCGATCGCGATCACCGGCCTGCCGCAGCAACCGGTGCACGGGGTCACCATCGAGCGCGCGATCCTGGCCGCCCGGCGCGGCTTCCGCGCGACCGATGCGGCCGACATCACGCTGAAGTCGGTCAAGCTCATCACCCCGGAGCAGCCGCCAGTGGTCGAGAAGGACTGCCGCGACATCCGCTGGGTCGACTGACGGCGGCGGCGTTCGCGCCCCGGATCAGGGCGCGGCCGGCACGATGAACTTTTCGGTCTCGAGCCAGGTGCGGAACTGGTCCGCCCAAACGGCGGAAGGACCGGGGCGCAGGCCGAAGCCGTGGCCGACGCCGGCGAAGACGTGCAGTTCGACCGGCACCCCGGCCGCCTTGAAACGCAGGTAGACCTTCGGCAGTTCCTCGGCGATGCCGGGACGATCATTGGCCCCGCAGGCGAGAAAGGCAGGCGGGGCGCCCTTGACCGGCAGGACTCTCTCCGCACCGCCGGGATAGATCAGGCCCTGGAAACCCGGCCGGGCATCGGCGCGATCGATCGGGTCGGCGGCGCTCGGATCTCCGGCGCCGGGGCGCATCGCGGCCAGCGCCGCCAGTTCGCCCCCGGCCGAGAAGCCGATGATACCCACGTCGGCGGGGTTGACGTCCCACGCCGCGGCGCGGCTGCGCACCAGCCGGACGGCGCGCTGCGCATCGGCCAGCGCGTCCCGCTCGACCGTGTAGGGCTGCGGCCCGCCGGGTGGTGTCGCCGAATCCTTCGCGAGCCGGTATTTCAGGACGAAGGCGGCGATGCCGTGGCCGGCCAGCCACCGCGCGATGGTGTAGCCCTCCTTGTCCATCACGAGGTTGCGATGGCCGCCGCCGGGGCAGACGATGACCGCGCAGCCGGTCTTCCGGTCGGCCGGCGGCAGGAAGACGGTGAGCGTCGGGAAGTGAATGTTGGAGACATTCTGCCCGACGGCTTTTTCCGGCTCATCCTTGCGGGCTTCCGAGCCCGGCGCGCCGGCGGGCCACAACGGCACGATGGCGGCCGCCCCTGCGGCCAGGCCCGGCGTCGCGGTCGTCTCCCGCCAGTCGACGCGGCGGATGTTCTCGCACTGCTCCTCGACGTACGGGGCCTGCTGCGCGGCGACGTTCACGCGGGAGAACGTGAGGTTCCGGGCGTGAATGCAGGTGACGCCCTTCACCCCGGACAGATCCAGGTCCGCCAGCTCGACGTCCTCGACCGGGCTCTCCGCCAGGCCCTCGATCAGCGCGCACTGCCTCACGTTTTCCGCGGTGACGTGGTCGATGCGGATCTGGCGGAAGACCGGGGTCCGCTCCGAAAACGGCTCCGGCGGGAGCTCGGAGTAATGCAGCGACAGGACGATCGCGGTGCCGACGTTACGCAGGCGGATGTTGGAGGCGACCACGTCCTCCACGACCCCGCCGCGGCCGCGCATGCTTTTGAGGCGGATGCCGTTGTCGGTGCCGTCGCCCTCGCAGTCGAGGAACCGGACGTGCCGGACCCCGCCGGATTCCTCGCTGCCAATGGCGCACACGCTGTGGCCGTGCGCGACGCGGCACCGGAGGAAGGTCACGTCCTCGGTCGGCCGGCCCACCTTCCGGCCCTCCTCGTCGCGGCCGGACTTGATGCCGAAGCCGTCGTCGCCGACGTCGGCGAAGCAGTCGTGCACGACGACATGGCGGCAGGAATCGGCGTTGAGGGCGTCGGTGTTGGGCGAGTCCGGCGGGTTGATCATGCGGCAGTGGCCGACGTCGATGTGCTCGCTGTAGAGCAGGTGGACGGTCCAGAACGGGGCGTTGGTGAACGTCGGGCCGTCGAGGCGCACGTCGTCGCAGTCCTTGATCTGGACCAGCGGCGGGCGGCGGCGGATGGGGCGGTTGGGGCGGGCGTTGCCCTTCTCGGCCATATCCATGTCCTTCCACCAGGCGGCGCCCTGGCCGTCGAAGGTGCCGGGCCCGGTGATGGCGATGTGGTGCCGGCCCTCGGCAAACAGGAGCGGGTGCGGCCCGCGCTCGGTGAGCCCCTCCCAGCGCGAGGTGATGTCGGGGTAGTTTTCGCGCCCGGTCTCGAAAAACACGACCGCGCCATGGTCGACCTGCAGCGTCATGTTGTCGACCATCTCGATCGGGCCGGTGAGATAGCGCCCGGCAGGGACCTCCACCACGCCGCCGCCGGCCGCGCCACAAGCGGCGATCGCGCGGCGGATAGCGGCGGTGCTCGGGACCGCGGGATCGTTCACCGCGCCAAAGTCGGCGATGTTGAAGGTTCGACCGGAGGCCGTCGCGGCAAGACCGAGGACGAGCGCGCAACCGATCGCGGTGAGACGGGGAGGCGGATTCATGGCGCAGGCGGAGTTCGGGGAGGTTCGTCGGGCGGCCGCCGCCAGTAAAGGCAAATGGTTTCCGCGCCGGCGCCCGCCCGCACCCCGGGGGCGAAACGGAGACTTGCGCCGGGTGGGGGTCGGGATTGGCATGGCGGTCCGTCCGCCGATCCGATCCGCGCTGCATGAGCGTGCCTGCTCCCGATGTCGTCCCGCCCGCGCCCGCCGTCCCGGCGACGCCGGCCATCGGCTCCGCCTCGCAGTGGCAGCTCATCGGCCGGCGTTTCCGGCGCCACCGGCTCGCCGTGGCGTCGCTCTACGCGCTGGTGGTGCTGTACGGCCTGGCGGCGTTCGCCGAGTTCCTCGCCCCCTACACCCGGCGCTGGCGGGACCTCGGGCACATCTATTGCCCGCCGCAGCTGCCGCGCTGGTCCTGGGCCCACGGCCTGTACGTCTGCGGCATGAAGCAGGGCGTCGACCCGATCACGCTGCGCAAGTTCTACGTCGAGGATCCGGCGGCGGTCATCCCGCTGGGGTGGTTCGTCCGGGGCGAGCCGTACCGGCTTTGGGGACTGGTCCCATGGGACCGCCATCTGGTCGGCGTGCGCGACCCGGCCGCCGTGCTCCCGACGGGGCGCCCGACCTTCCTGTTCCTCGGGGCGGACAAGTTCGGCGAGGACACGTTCAGCCGGTTGATCTACGGCGCCCGCGTCAGCCTCTCCGTCGGCGTCGTCTCCATCATCCTCACCTTCGTGCTGGGCGTGACCATTGGCGGGATCTCGGGCTACGCGGGCGGCGCCGTCGACAGCGCGATCCAGCGCCTGGTGGAGACGGTGAACTCCTTCCCGCAGCTGCCGTTCTGGCTCGCGCTCGGCGCCGTGCTGCCGGCCGAATGGTCGCCGCTCACGACCTATTTTGCGATCACCCTTGTGCTCAGCCTGATCGGCTGGACCGGCCTGGCCCGGGTGGTGCGCGGCAAGATCCTCTCCCTGCGCGAGGAGGACTACGCGGTGGCGGCGCGCCTGCTCGGCGCCTCGCACTCCCGCATCCTCTTCCGCCACCTGCTGCCGGGCTTCACCAGCCACATCATCGTCGTGCTGACGATGAGCGTGCCCGCGATGATCCTCGGCGAGACGTCCCTCAGCTTCCTCGGCCTCGGCCTGCGCCCGCCGGTGGTGAGCTGGGGCGTGATGCTGCAGGACTGCATGAGCATCCAGACCGTGGTCAATTATCCCTGGCTGCTGATGCCGGTCGTGTTCGTCGTGCTCACCGTGCTGGCCTTCAACTTCCTCGGCGACGGCCTGCGCGACGCCGCGGATCCCTACGCGGCGCTCTGAGCGCCGCGTGGGCTCAGGAGCCGGCCGCCGCCGCCGGAGGCGCCGGGCTCGCGGCCGGCGGGACCGCGGGGGCGGAATTTGCCGCCGGCGGTTCCGGCACCACCCGAAGCGTGAGCACCTGCTCCTCCGTGCGGCCGCTGATGTGCAGCTTCACGGTGAGCGGGATCGCCTCGCCCGAGACGCCGAGGCGCGAAACCATCGGGTCGGCCTCGACGGATTCGCCCGGTTTGACGGTGATTTTCTCGGGCTGGACCACGAAATCGCCGAGGACCGAATTGAAGTCGATCACCGCCACGTCCACCGGGTCCGCGCCGTGATTGGTCAGGCGCAGGCGCAGCTGGACCGGCGGCTGGTTGATCGCGCGGATCGGGGGCGCCTGGGTCCCGGACCCGCCGCCCTCCGCTTCGCCGCCCTCATCGCCGCCGTGCCCGCGGCGTCCGCCGCCGCCGTAGCCGCCGTGCATGCCGCCCGCGCCGCCGCTGAATCCGCCCCGCATGCCGCCCCCGCCACCACCGCGGCGGCCGCGGCCGCCGCCGCTGTTGTCCGCCGCGGCCTCGTCGCGCGACCATTTCTCCCCAGAGCGGGCGAGCATGACCTCCGCGCCGATCTGGCCGTCGAAAAACACGCCCTGCGCCTCCATGCGCGGGATCGGCGGGGGCGGTGCGCCGGAGCCCAGGTCGCCGGACGACGGGCGATGGGGGCGCTCGCCCTCGCAGGCGGCGAGCCCGAATCCGATCAAGACCAGGGACAGGAGGTGCAGACCGGGGCGAAGGGGGAACGGGGCGGAACCAGGCACGCCCGTTCTGACGCCCGATGCCGCCAAAGGTTTCCCGGAATTGGCGCCCATCGGGCTCCGAAGCTCAAAGGAACGCCTGTCCCAGCGCCGCGGCGAGGAGGACGACCGCCCAGGGCGGCCATTTCCACACCTGCAGCGCGGCGAAGGCCGCCAGGGCCAGTGCCAGGCTGCGCACCCCGGTGATGCCGGAGGTCCACACCGGCTGATACAGCGCCGCGAGCAGCACGCCGACCACCGCGGCGTTGGCGCCGCGCAGCGCCGCCTGCGCGCTAGGCTCGCGCCGCAGCGTCTGCCAAAAGGGCAGGGTGCCGGCGACGAGCAGGACGGAGGGCGTGAAGATCGCCGCGATCGCCCACAGGCCGCCCGCCCAGCCGCCAGGACCGACGCGCAGCAGCGCGCCGAGGTAGGCGCAGAACGTGAAGAGCGGACCCGGCAGCGCCTGCGCCGCGCCATAGCCGGCAAGAAACTGGTCGTGCGTGAGCCAGCCGGGCGCCACCACCTCACGCTCGAGCAGCGGCAGGATCACATGGCCCCCGCCGAAGACCAGCGAGCCCACGCGGTAGAAGCGGTCGAAGATCGCGATCCAGGGATTCGGCGCCGCCCCGGCCAGCAGCGGCAGTCCGACGAGGAGGAGAAAGAAGGCGCCGAGCCAGAGCGCCGCCGCGCGCCGGTTCGCGGAAGGGATGGCCGCCGCCTGCGGCGGGGCGGCGATCCGGTCGTGAAACCACCACCAGCCCAAGCCGGCGCCGATGGCGATCACCGCGATCTGGCACCACGACGCGGGCAGGAGCAACAGCGCCACCGCGGCGCCGAGCGCGAGCGTCGCCCGCGGCCGGTCCGGACACAGGTTGACCGCCATGGCCCACACCGCCTGCGCCACGACGGCCACCGCCGCGGTCTTCAGACCCTGCAGCCAGCCCGCGTGGCCAAGCGCGCCCAGCGCCGAAACGCCGTAGGCGAAGGCCAGCATGAGAACCGTCGACGGCAACGTGAAACCGACCCACGCGGCGAGTCCGCCGACGAGTCCGCGCTGCAGCCAGCCGACCCCAAAGCCCACCTGGCTGCTCGCCGGCCCGGGCAGGAATTGGCAGAGCGCGACGAGGTCGGCGAACTGCGCGTCGTCCAACCAGCGGCGGCGCTCCACGTATTCCTTGCGGAAATAGCCGAGGTGGGCCACCGGCCCGCCAAAGGACGTGCAGCCCAGCCGCAGGGTGACGAGGAAGATCCCGGCGATCGAGGGCGGCGGTCGCATCGGACCCGAGGCAAGCAGGTCGGCCCCCGCCGCGCACGGATTTTTTTTGCGACGGTCGACGGCGGAGACGCTCGATCAGGTTCTACTCAGACGCCATGAAGCCAGGAGAATCGGGCGTCTTCATGGTTTCCTGGCTTCTGAATTAACGCTGAGGTCCGAATTCCGGACCAAACCGGATCGCGGAGTTCTTTTTCATTCAGAAGCCATGAAGCCAGGAGAATTTGGCATCTTCATGGTTTCCTGGCTTCTGGATGACTCCGGTCAGGAATCCGAAATTGGAACACCGGACTGCCGCCAGACCGGCCGGCGCTCCTTGCCGGCGCAGAGCGGCGGCAAAACCGTCACGCGTCGACCTTGAGCACCAGCACGCCGCCCTTGTGCGAGCCGATCGCCAGCCGCGTGTCGTCCGGGCTCCAGACCAGCCGGGACACCGGGGCGTTGAGCTTGACCGTGGCGACCAGCGGCTCCCGTCGCGTGGGGCTCCAGAGGCTCACCTCGCCGTCGCCGGCGGCCGTGGCCAGCAGCCCGTGGGCCGCCTGGAAGGCGACGGCGCAGACGCGGTCGGCGTGGGGCAGGGCCAGCGGCTCGCGCCCCTCGGGGCCGGCGCCGGAGCAGTCCCAGACGCAGGCGTCGCGCGCCCCGCCGGTCGCCAGCCAGCGGCTGTCGTGGCTGAACGAGAGCTCGCGGACCTTCGTCTCGTAGCCGCTCATGTGGAATTCCTCGTTTTCCGCCGGAATCCAGAGATGCACGGCGTTGTCCTGCGCGCCGGCCACCAGCCAGCGGCCGTCGGGCGACCAGACCAGCGCATGGATCGCGCTGCCGTAGGCCAGCTCCTTCTGCGCCGTGTGCGCGTCGGCGTCCCAGATGCACACGCCGCCGTACCAGGCAGCGGCGACGGCCCCGCCGTCGGGATGCCAGGCGAGGGCGGAGATCGTCTTCGGCGCCGGTGGAAATTCGTGTCTTACCTGGCCGTCGCGGCCGAGGAACACCAGTTTCCGGCCCGCCGCAGCGGCCAATATCGGATTTTGGATTGCGGATGCCGGATTGCGGGGCGTTGGACGCCAGGCGACTTGTTCCACCCACTCGTTGCGGGCGATGTCCGCCTGGGCGGTCTGCCCGCCCGTCCCGACCGCCCAGAAGCGCACCGCCCCGTCCTGCCCTCCGCTGGCGAGGAGAGAGGGCAGAGGTCGGAGGTCAGAGGTCGGCGACGCCGGGACTGACTTCTGACCTCCGACCTCTGACCTCTGAGAAGCCGCCGCGAAGGCGACGGCGTTCGTTCCGCCCTCGTGCCCGGTCAGGTCGTGCTGCCTCGCGCCCGAGGCGCCATCAAACAAGGTCACCGCGCCGGCGGCGGAGGCGGCGGCAAGGAGGCGACTGTCGGGCGACCAGGCGAGGTCGATGGCATAGTCGTCGAGCTGCGCGGTCCAGGCCTTGGTGAGGTTCATCGGAAAGTAGCGAGTAGCGGGTAGTGAGTAGCGAGCATGAAAACGGTAAAGGCTCAAGGTTCGAGGAGGACCGTGCTTCATTCGGAAGCCATGAAACCATGGGGACGTCCCGATCTCCTGGCTTCATGGCTTCTGAATGAAATCAGTCTTGGATCGAGCGTCGGCCGTTTCCAGGCTTCCGCGCATGCCCGAGCTGCCCGACATCGAGGTGTACCGTGAAGCGCTGGAGCGGCGGGTGGTCGGTCAGACGCTCGAGCGCGTGCGGATCGTCGACCCGTTCGTGCTGCGGACGGCGGTGCCGCCGGTCGACGCCCTGGTGGGCGGCAAGGTGGCGGCCCTCCGCCGGCTGGGCAAGCGCCTCGCCTTCGGCTTCGCCGACGATCGCTGGCTGGTGCTCCACCTGATGATCGCCGGCCGGCTGCACTGGTCCGAGGCGCCGGCGCCGCCGCCGGCGCGCAACGCGCTGGCGCATTTCACCTTCGGCCCCGGCACGCTCACGCTGACCGAGGCCGGCAGCAAACACCGGGCGTCGCTGCACGTCGTGGAGGGCGCGGCCGGCCTGCAGGCGCACGACCCGGGCGGAATCGACCCGCTGACCTGCTCCCCGGCGGAGTTCGCCGCGGCGCTGACGCGGGAGAACCACACCTTGAAGCGCGCCCTGACCGATCCGTGGCTCTTCAGCGGCATCGGCAACGCCTATTCGGACGAGATCCTGCACGCCGCACGGCTGTCGCCGGTCGCGTTGACGCGGAAACTCGCGCCGGACGAGCTGGCGCGGCTGCACGCGGCGACCCGCGACCAACTCAACGCCTGGACCGGGCGGCTGCGGCGCGAGGCGGGCGACCGGTTTCCGGAAAAGGTCACGGCCTTCCGTCCCGACATGGCGGTGCACGGCAAGTTCGGGCAGCCCTGCCCGGCGTGCGGCACCGCGGTGCAGCGGATCCGCCATGCGGACAACGAGGTGAACTACTGCCCGCGCTGCCAGACGGGCGGCAAGCTGCTGGCGGACCGGTCGCTCTCGCGTCTGCTCAAGGCCGACTGGCCGCGCACGATCGACGAGGCGGAGGCCCGACGGCCGAGCGGCGCCGCGCTAGAAGCTGCAAAGGCACTCAGCCAGCGGCGGAAAATGTAGGGGCGCGATCTTGTCGCGCCCTTCCGAATTGGGCGCAGCCCCTCGGCTCCGCTCGGGGCCCTGAGCTTGTCGAAGGGCAAGCCTGCGCCCCTACGCTCGTTCGCCGGTATCGGATCGCCGCGCTAGTGCGGCGGCGCGGTGCCGGTGGCCGGCGGCGGGGCGGGCAGCCGCACCTCGATGCGGACCGCGCCTTCCGG
>Ga0335081_10013098_pt1 | contig 13411 bp, 8 predicted proteins | sample Lox_Sample_35_FD_206713 | JGI IMG/M metagenome (GOLD analysis project Ga0335081, IMG submission 206713) | Soil microbial communities from Loxahatchee National Wildlife Refuge, Florida, United States - Lox_Sample_3.5 | ecosystem: Environmental > Terrestrial > Soil > Wetlands | place: USA: Florida...
ACTCCAACGTCGGCGAAGTTGCGGACGAGGTCGAGTTAACCCGGATCAGCGAAGCGCTGGACAAGCTCGCGCAGGTGGATGGCGATCTTGCCGAGTTGGTTGATCTGAAATTTTTTTGCGGATTCTCGTTTGCTGAAGTTGCGGCCATGCGCAATCTGTCGGAGCGCACCGTCCAACGAAAGTGGGAGAAAGCAAGAATCTATCTCCATCGTGAACTACGAGCCGATCTCCGACTGTGAGGGAGCGATGTCAACGTTGAGCCCCGACAAATGGAGCGCACTGAGCTCCTACCTCGACAAAGCACTTACCCTCAACGAGCAGGAACGTGCGAGTTGGCTGGAAGAGTTGCGCGCCGGAAACCCCGAGCTTGCAAGCCAGTTGCACGAATTGCTCAGCGAACATCAAGCGGTGCAAAGGGAGGCTTTCCTCGAGGGCAGCCCGGTCGCGCCCTCTCAGGAATCGAGGCTGGTCGGTCAAACCGTCGGTGCCTACCGACTTGTTTCTGCGCTGGGGCAAGGTGGCATGGGAACCGTATGGCTGGCGGAGCGCAGTGACGGCCGTTTTGAACGCAAGGCCGCCGTCAAATTTCTGAGTGCGGCTCTGATCGGTCGCGGCGGAGAAGCACTGTTCAAACGTGAGGGCGCCATTCTGGCGCGGTTGGATCATCCCAATATTGCCGAACTGCTGGATGCAGGCATCAGCCCTCTCGGGCAACCGTATCTGGTGATTGAGTACGTCGAAGGACAATCGATCGATCAGTACTGTGATACGCGGAAGATGGATGTCCGGGCCCGAATCCGCCTTTTTCTCGATGTCCTGGCGGCGGTCGCTCACGCTCACGCTAACCTTATCGTTCATCGCGACATCAAGCCCTCGAATGTTCTCATTAGCAAAGATGGCACTGTAAAGCTGCTGGATTTTGGAATCGCCAAGCTACTGGAGGGAGGGGGACCGCAAACCACCGGTCCGCTAGTCACGCACCAAACCGCACCGGCATTTACGCCACTGTTCGCCGCGCCGGAGCAGCTCACGAACGGAGCCGTCACCACAGCCACGGATGTCTATGAACTGTCCGTTCTCCTGTACGTGTTGCTGACCGGCCAGCATCCATGCGGGTCGGGCGTCCACTCACCGGCTGAACTGGTGAGGTCGATCGTGGAGCTTGAAGCACCGCAGGCATCCAGTGTGACCAAGGCGGAGCCGGGAAAAATCGCCGCTCAGAACCGCAGCACGACACCCGACAGGTTGAAGCGCCTACTGCGGGACGATCTGGATGCCATCGTCCGAAAGGGCCTGCAGAAGCAACCCCATCAGCGCTACATCACGGCAGAAGCACTCGCCGATGACCTTCGGCGGTACCTTGCGGGTGAACCGGTCATCGCTCAACCCGAGAGCAGGTGGTACCGCGCGAAAAAATTCTTGTTCCGGAGGCGGTGGGCAGTAGCCTCCGTAGTCTCTGTCGTTCTGGCCTTGGCGGCTGGGCTGACCGCGGCCTTGTGGCAGGCACACATCGCCAAACGCGAGTCTCGCGTCGCCATGTCGATGGAAGGGTTCCTCGTCGATATCTTCCACGCCAACACCTCGTATCAGGATGATCCGGTGAAAGCCCGGCAAACGACGGCACGGCAACTACTCGACATCGGCGCCAGCAAGATTGATCGGGAAATGGCAGACGTTCCCGAGGCGAAGCTGAGAATCCTGAGCACGCTTGGCTCGATGTATGCCGACCTTGGGCTCGGTGATGAGGCGGTTGCGCTGCAACGGAAACGTGTCGATCTGGCCCGCAGTCGATACGGCAACGACTCCCTGGAACTCGTCGAGCCTCTGATCGATCTTGGGTCCGCGATGCACACGTCTGGCTCGATGGGCGAGCGGGAACGAGTCTTGCTGGACGGCAAACGAATTCTCGACGAGCATCGCGATTTCAGTTCGCGGCGGCGCGGATCGTTGTGCGTCATGCTGGCGGAACACTACGAGGGCTCCGACATGCAGAAAGCGTTGGACTTCTCGCGTCAGGCCGTGGACGTCTATCGGAAATTCTCCAACGAGCCGATGCTGGCGGAGGCACTCTACGAGGAAGCCGCTCTGCTGCCCATGGCGGGCCAGTCGCGTCAGGCAGAGCCCTTGTTGAAGGAAGCGATTCAAGTGTCGTCCAAGCTGGAAGGAGATCCGAACGCAAATCTGCCGCGCTTTTATGCGTACCTTGGCCAGACGCAGCAGGACTTAACCGAGTTCGCCGCCGCCGAGGAAAGTCTTCGGCGCGCGCTCTTGGCTGCCCGCAAAATCAACGGCGAAGACCATATTGATACGCTCGAGACAGAATTGCGGCTCGGCATATTTCTGGCCGCCACATCGCGCACCGCCGAGGGTCTGGAGCACATCGAGCGCGCCAAAGACATTCTGCTGCGAATGCATCGCGATGACGATCCCTTCTTTGCGCCACAGGTGTATCTCGAGTATGGCCGCTCGCTGGCAGGTATGGGCCGGTGGGAGGAAGGCCTGAGCTACGTGGCCAAGGCTGCGGAGAATCGCCGCAAGAACCGTCCTGGCACTCGTTACCTCGCCCAAATGCTCTACGCGCAAGCCTACATTTTGATTGATATGGGCCGTTACTCCGAAGCTGGACGATTGCTGGACGAGGCCGACGCTATCGCCAAGAAAACGAATTATGTAACACCCTATATCGCGGCGGATGCGCGGACGAGACTGCTGATCGCCACCGGTCGCAGCCGCGAGGCAGACGCGGCGCTGGATGCTTTTCATCCAACGCCACCGGTTGCCGGGGCAATGGAACTGGATACCTTGAAGGTGCACGTGTCGCGAGCGGAAAATGCGCTCGCGCGTGGCGACGCTGAGAACGCAAGGCGGCTGGCGGCACAGGTGATGCAAGAGCTTTCGGCCAGTACGGCTCGCGACTGTTTGATGTTTCTCGAGGCGCGGGCCTCGTTGGTTCAGGGTCGAGCGGACCTGCAACTTCGCCATCCCGCGGACGCGCTCCCGCTGCTGCAGCGAGCCGTCGAACTGCGGCAGAGCACGGTGGACCCAGTCAGCCCTCTGTTGGCCACGGCACAAGTAGGGTTGGCGGAGTGCTACCTCGACCTGGGTGACTTTGAAAAGGCCAAGGCTCTGTCAAATAGTGCCGCGAAGGCCTTCGCCGCTCACCGCGAGGTCGGAAGCCAGTATTTGAGGCCATTCCGGGATTTACAGAATCGGATCCGGCGCGCTTCCCTTTCCCGCACTGCCGGATGATTGTGCCCAACATTTTTCTGTTTCCCTGTCGTGTTTCGCCACTCGTTTGCGCTCTCTCTAGTAGACGCGGCTTTTGCGATAGCACAGCCTGGCGAGCAATGGCCGAGGAGGAGAGCCTGCTATGAGGTTTCTGGGGAAAACTCTTGCACTGACGAGTGGCGCTTTATGGATCGCCATGACTGCCCAAGCGCAGATGATCGACAATACGCAAGCCACCAACACGGTGGGCGCAGGAATCAACAAATCGCTGACCGACGAGATTGGACCGGGGCGCGGCAGCGCGCTCATTCCCTACTCGTCGCTGTACAACATCAATCGCGATCCGTTCCGCTCCATACGGCGCGGACGCCAGCTTTTTCAGCGGAAGTTCACGCAGGCCCAGGGACAAGGCCCGAACGAAGGTGACGGCGTGGGCGAGCTGAACACCGATATCGCCCTCGGTGCAGGTCTGTCCGATAGTTGCGCCGCATGCCACGGGCGCCCGCGCGGCTCGGGCGGCGCTGGAGGAAACGTTGTCACGCGTCCCGACAGCCGCGATGCTCCGCACCTATTCGGCCTTGGTCTGAAGGAAATGCTCGCCGACGAAATGACCACCGACCTGCGGACAACGCGGGCTCTGGCCGTTGCGCAGGCACAGCAGAAGAAGAAGTCCGTCACGCTCAAGCTCTCCAGCAAGGGCGCGCAATTTGGCAGCATCACCGGCAATCCCGATGGCTCGGCGGACTATTCCCAGGTGAGCGGAGTCGATCCCGATCTGCGCATCAAGCCCTTCATGGCTGAGGGCTCGGTGATCTCGATCCGCGAGTTCATCGTCGGAGCGCTGCACAAGGAAATGGGGCTAGAGGCTTCGGTCGATCCCGATCTCACTGCGGCCAGCGCAGGAGGACGAGTCGTCACTCCTTCGGGCATGGTGCTGGACGGATCGAAGGACAAGATTTCGCCGCCATCTCCTCCGGACCCGCAGAACGGAAACGAGGTGGACGCGGCCGTTGTGGATTACCTCGAGTTCTATCTGCTGAACTACTTCAAGCCGGCACACTACCAGCAGACTGACACGACCGCACGCGGACGCAATGTCTTCAATCGGATCGGCTGCGGGTCATGCCACATCTCCGACATGGCGCTCAATCACGATCGCCGCGTCGCCGATGTCGAGACTAGCTACGATCCGGTGAATGGCGTGTTCAACAGCCTGTTCGCCACGGCAAGTCCGCTGTTTTCCATCTCGGATGACGGCAGCGGCTTCCCGCTGCTCAAGCAGCCGTCGGGAAACTCGTTTGTGGTGAAGGATATCTTCACCGACTTCAAGCGTCATGATGTCGGAACCGGTTTCTACGAGCGCAACTGGGACGGCACAATGCAGACGCAATTCCTGACGCGTCCCCTGTGGGGCGTGGGAAGCACAGGTCCGTATGGACACGATGGCCGCAGCATGACGCTGAACGACGTCATTCTCCGGCACGGAGGCGAAGCGCTGAAGTCGCGCAACGCCTACGCCGCGCTGGATTCAGGCGCGTCGAACGCTTTGCTCGCGTTCCTGAATTCGCTGGTCTTGTTCCCTCCAGATGACACCGCGTCGACGCTCGATCCGGCAAATCCGGCCAAACCGAACTTCCCGCAGTACGGACACGGCAGCATCAAGCTGACGGTGCTGTTCAACGATCCGACGGACCCGGAATAGAAGAAAGTCCGAGGGTGGCCCACTCAAGCCGTATTTTGGCTTGAGTGGGGAAACTGCAGCAAGAGTCGGGCTTGTGTGGGCCACCAGCCAGGCGTCATCCCGACAGGAGCCGTTTTTCGTTGATCGCGGAGCGGGCCGGGCAAGGCGGCCTCAGCGTGGAACGAATGAGCGAGTTGAGTGGCGTGAGCCGGGCGGGGTTTTACCGGCATTGGAAATCGTCGGCGCCATGCCAGCCCGACACGGTGTTGCGCGATGCCATCCAGCAGGTGATCCTGGGCGAACGAGCGGAGGCTGGTGGCGATTGAGCATGCGTTGGAGACAGCGCGGCAAATTCAGTTTTCGATTCTTCCCGAAAAGATTCCCGCCATTCCCAACCTCCGCATCGCCACCGCGTATGAACCGATGTCGGCCGTCGCGGGGGACTTTTACGATTTCATCCAGATGGATGATCACCGCGTCGGTGTTCTGGTGGCGGATGTGTGCGGGCATGGCGTCCCGGCGGCGCTGATTTCATCGATGATCAAAGTGGCCATGCAATCGGTGTCGGGTTTTGCGGCGGATCCTTCGCGTGTTTTGCTTGAGCTGAACCGGATTCTCTCGCCAGAGTTGCGGGGACAGCTGATCTCGGCGGCGTACTTGTGGATCGACTCGGAACAGGGCTGCGCCCGCTATTCCGCTGCCGGACATCCGCCGCTGCTCTACTGGCGGAATTCGGGCGGCGCACTCGAACGGATTGAGAGCAATGGGCTGCGGTTCGGGGTGAGCACTAATGGGGAGTATCCTGTTCGCGACCTGGCCCTGCAGCCGCGCGATCGGCTTCTGCTATACACCGACGGCGTGATCGAACCGGAGAGTGCGAGTGGAGAATCTTTCGGCGAGCACAAGCTGGACGAGCTTGTGTGCGCTCATGGCTCGCGTCCGGGACGCGAACTGCTGGACAGCGTGCTGTCGCGACTGCACAGCTGGCCGCCCCGGCCGGCAAGCCAGCAGGATGACATCACCCTGATCGTCATCGATGTTCTGTAGGGTTCAAGAGATCACCCTGATCGTCATCACTATCGCGTAGCCGAACCCTGCCGATGTAGTCCTGTTCGACTTCTGCGCTTTGATTGCAAATCTCTAATGCTGCTGGACGCGGCGACTGCTCCAGCCAGGAAAGGACGCGTCATGGTTCGGTCGATATTGGCTGTTGTGTGTCTTGCGGTGCTCACCGCTTGCGGTGGAATTAGTAACGGTCCGAATGGAGGGACGAATCCGCCTCCGCCCGCGCCCGACTCGATTTCCGGCACGGTGATGTTCAACGGCGCGCCGCTCGTGGGCGCGACCGTCACCGACTTCATGACCAACACCAGTACCGTCTCCAAGACGACGGTCACCGACGCGAATGGTCATTACACCTTCAGCGGGATGAGCGTGACCGGCAACGTTCCGGGCGATTACCAGATCTACGTGAACCAAGCGGGATATGGATTCTATCCATCGGTCGCGAGCGGAGCCACGGTGAAGAGAGCTGACTACACGGGGCAGTTTCTGAGCAATGGTGGGTTGCCGCCTTCGGGAATCTTCTTCAACGTGATCGACTTCATCGCGCTGCCGGACGCTTCGGTGAATGGCGCGAACTTCACCGCATACGACGGAACGAATCCGACGGTGACTCTGGCTGCAACGGGACAAGAGGTGAGTTATGCGGCCGGCGATGATGGCTCGGGCAGGAAGGGCGTAGCGTGGTCCGCTGCGACGCGTTTCACTGACAACGGCGACGGAACGGTGACCGACAATCTGACGGGTCTGGTTTGGCTGCAGGATGCGGGATGTCTCGGCTCGGCGCTATGGGGCGATGGACTCGCCGCTGCGAATCAGCTCGCGTCAGGTACCTGCGGGCTGTCGGACGGATCAGCCGCCGGCGATTGGCGCATGGCCAATCTCGCCGAACTGGAAAGCGTGATGGATGCTTCGGCGAGTGCGCCAGCGTTGTCGTCGGGACATCCATTTCTCAATGTTTCTGGTGGAATCTACTGGAGCTCGACCAGTTACTACGGCGGCGTTGGCGAATCGGACAAGGCATGGACCATCCGGCTGAGCGATGGCCGCTACATGAACGACACCAGCTCTAACATCAAAGCTTCGTCGATGAATGTCGTCTGGGCGGTGAAAGGCATGGGAGGCAGCGGCACGATCCAATTGCAGGCGACCGGCTTCTATGTCCCATACTTCGCGGGCGACGACGGGAACGTGCAAGCGGGTGTTCCGCTGATCTATCCGCGCTTCATCGATCATAACGACGGAACCATTAGCGACACGATGACAGGACTCGTGTGGCTGAAGCAGGCTGACTGCATTCACGGGAGTTGGAGTGAGGCGCTCGCAGCGGCAAACTCACTCGCCAGCGGACAATGCGGACTGACCGAGGGCTCCTCGGCGGGACAGTGGCGGATGCCGAACCGCGCCGAACTGTTGAGCCTGTCCGACCGCGCGCAGACCAACATGGCGCAGTACTTCGGCTACACCTATCGGAACAAAGACGGGTCGACATACCAGGCGTCGATTTTTACCAACTACATCGAGACGCAGTATTACTGGACGTCGACGACCGACGCCGCCGACCCGAGTTCGGCGTGGACCGTTTATAGCTGCGATTTCGGCGTGTACGACATCGCTAAGACGGCGGTTGGGTACACATTGGCAGTTCGATAGGATGTGATTGCGGCGAGAGTCAACGCCCTCAGGGGCTGAACCCGCGTCTTCCGAGGAACTGGCGGCACGGCTGAAAGCCGTGTCCTTCCACGGGACAAGCCCTCCACACCAGAGTGCGCTGGGATGTTCAGCTCCGGTTGAGAATGACCTGTTGCGGCACGGGCGCCGATTACAAGGTAAGGATCCTTCGACTACGCAGGTGGGCGACTTCGCCGTCCACCTGCTCGCTCCGGATGACAGACATCCCGGCCGTCGGTTAAGCCTTGTCGTAGAACTTCAGGGCCATGGCTCCGTGGGTGGCGGCGCCTCCGGCTCGCAAGGCTGCTGCCAGGAAGGAACTTTCGACAATTTCCTCGCGGGAGGCACCTGCCGCTTTGGCGGATTTCGCGTGAACCTCGATGCAATAGACACATTGGGTGGTGCACGCCACAGCCAAGGCGATCAGCTCGCGATATTTTCTGGGGATCGCGCCATCCTCGCGGCCGACGATTTTGTCGAGGTTGAGCCAAGCGGTGAACTCCGCCGGCGCGAGCTTGCTCATTTCCTTTAGGAGCCGAAGATCGGCGGGGTCATGATAATGATCGGACATTTAATTCCTCCGGAATAACCTGCAGCAAGATATCAGATTGCTAACTGTGCAAGGGGGAAGGACTTGCCAGATTGTTGTGATTTGAATCACACCCCGGTGTGAACCTACGTCCCGACATGCACCCCCTGCCTGCGGCATCCTTTATCTATCGCAGGACCACCCAGTGGTTCCCGTCGAGAAAACTGAACGGGGGATTTCATGAAGCGCAAGTTTAAGACGATGGACGGCAACGAAGCCGTCGCGCATGTCGCTTACCGGGTAAATGAAGTGATTGCGATTTACCCCATTACTCCTTCGTCGCCGATGGGCGAATGGGCCGATGAGTGGGCTTCGCAGGCGGTGCCGAATGCGTGGGGAAGCATCCCGCACGTGATTGAGATGCAGAGCGAAGGAGGCGCAGCGGGAGCGGTGCATGGCGCGCTGCAAACTGGGTCGCTGGCCACGACATTTACGGCTTCGCAGGGATTGCTGTTGATGATTCCGAACATGAACAAGATCGCAGGCGAACTGACGCCGGCGGCGTTTCATGTCTCGGCGCGTACGGTGGCGACGCATGCGTTGTCGATCTTCGGCGATCACTCCGACGTGATGTTCTGCCGCACTACCGGATGGGCGATGCTGTGCTCGAATTCGGTGCAGGAGGCGATGGACCTGGCGCTGATCGCGCACTCGGCGTCGCTCGAGACGCGGATTCCCTTCCTACATTTCTTCGATGGGTTCCGGACATCGCACGAAGTCAGCAAGATCGAAATGCTCAATGAAGACGACATGCGGGCCATGATCAATATGGACCGCGTGATCGAGCACCGGCAGCGGGCACTGTCGCCGGATCATCCGGTGCTGCGGGGTACGGCGCAGAATCCGGATGTGTTCTTCCAGATCCGCGAGACCGCGAACAAGTACTACGATGCCGCTCCTGCCAAGGTCCAGGAAGTGATGAACAAGTTCGCCGAGATTGTGGGGCGTTCGTATCACCTGTTTGATTACGTGGGTGCACCGGATGCGGAGCGCGTCATCGTGATCATGGGATCGGGCGCGGAGATCGCGCATGAGACGGTGGACTATCTCAGGGCGCGGGGAGAGAAGGTTGGCGTTCTGAAAGTGCGGTTGTATCGGCCGTTCTGCGTGAAGTCGTTCATGGAAGCTCTCCCTTCGACGGTTCGGCAGATCGCAGTGCTCGATCGCACGAAGGAGTCGGGGGCGATTGGCGAACCGCTGTACCTGGATGTAGTGGGCGCGTTGAATGAGGGATTGAAGCTGGGATACGGGAAGTTGAAGAATGCGCCGGGCGTCGTTGGTGGACGGTATGGATTGTCGTCAAAGGAATTCACTCCGTCGATGGTCAAGGCCGTTTTCGACAATCTGAGGAAGGCGCAGCCGAAAGATCACTTCACAGTCGGCATCAACGACGATGTGACGCATACCAGTCTTGACTACGATGCGACGTTCTCGACTGAGCCTGACAGCGTGGTGCGGGCAATGTTCTACGGGTTGGGCGCTGACGGTACGGTAGGAGCGAATAAGAACTCGATCAAGATTATCGGGGAAAACACCGACAACTACGCGCAAGGGTACTTCGTTTATGACTCGAAGAAATCGGGCGCGATGACCGTGTCGCACCTGCGCTTCGGACCACAAGAGATCAAGTCGAGCTACCTGGTGTCGAAAGCGAACTTTGTCGCTTGCCATCAGTGGATATTCCTTGAGCGCTACGACATGCTCAGCTCGCTGGTCGAGGGCGGCGTGTTCCTGTTGAACAGTCCGTTTGGAAAAGACGAGGTGTGGGATCATCTGCCGCGCGAAGTCCAGCAGCAGTTGATTGCGAAAAAAGCGAAGTTCTACGTGATTGACGCCTACCAAGTGGCCAAGGACACCGGTATGGGTTCGCGCATGAACGTCATCATGCAGGTTTGCTTCTTTGCGATCTCGAAGGTCCTACCGGGTGATGAGGCGATCGAAGCGATCCGCAAGTCGATTCGCGATACGTATGGCCGCAAGGGCGAAGAGGTCGTCAGGAAGAACATGCTGGCGGTGGACGAGACGCTGGCGCATTTGTTCGAAGTGAAAGTCCCGACAACCGTGAGCAGCAAAGTCGAACTTCCCCCAGTCTTCCCGGGAGCCCCGAAATTCGAGCGCGAAGTGTTGGGCACAATCTACGCCGGGAAAGGCGACGAACTTCCGGTCAGCGCGTTTTCCTGCGACGGCACTTTCCCCACGGCGACGGCGCAATGGGAGAAACGTAATCTGGCTCTTGAAATCCCGGCATGGGATTCGAAGATCTGCATCCAGTGCGGCAAGTGCGCGATGGTTTGTCCGCACGCCGTGATCCGTATCAAGGTGTACGACAGCAAGGAACTGGCGGGCGCTCCGCCCACTTTCAAAGCTTGCGATGTGCGGGACAAGGAATGGGCGGGGATGAAGTACACGATCCAGGTCGCGCCGGAAGATTGCACCGGGTGCGGCGTTTGCGTGGATGTCTGCCCGGTGAAGAACAAGACCGAAGTGCGGCTGAAAGCCATCAACATGGTGGCGCAGCCTCCGCTGCGAGCGCCGGAGAAAGAAAACTGGGAATTCTTCCTGAAGATTCCCGAACTGGACCGCCGCAAGATCAAGGTTGGGACGATCCGTCAACAGCAGATCCAAGAGCCGCTGTTCGAGTTTTCCGGGGCGTGCTCGGGTTGCGGCGAGACGCCTTATGTGAAGCTGGTCTCGCAGTTGTTTGGGGATCGCGCGGTGGTTGCGAACGCGACGGGCTGCTCTTCCATCTACGGCGGCAATCTGCCGACGACTCCATGGGCGAAGAATTCCGACGGTCGCGGACCGGCGTGGTCCAACTCGCTGTTTGAAGACAACGCGGAGTTCGGACTCGGCTTCCGGGTCTCGATCGACAAGCAGACCGAGTATGCGCAGGAACTGGTGCGGCGTCTGGCAAGCGAGGTCGGCGAAGAACTGGCCACGGCGCTGGTGACAGCAAAGCAGAAAGACGAATCGGACATCTACGAGCAGCGGCAGCGAGTGGAGATCCTGAAGGAGCGGATCAGCAAGAGCAACAGACCTGAGGCGAAGCAGCTGCAGGCGGTTGCAGACATGCTCGTCAAGAAGAGCGTGTGGATCATGGGCGGCGATGGATGGGCGTATGACATCGGCTACGGCGGACTCGATCATGTACTGGCCAGCGGACGCAATGTAAACCTGCTGGTGCTTGATACCGAGGTCTACTCCAACACGGGCGGACAGGCGTCGAAATCGACGCCACGCGGCGCAGTAGCGAAATTTGCTGCTGGGGGCAAGCCCGGGCCGAAGAAGGATCTGGGGATGATGGCAATGACTTACGGGAATGTCTACGTGGCAAGCGTCGCAATGGGCGCCAAGGACGAGCACACGCTGAAGGCGTTCCTGGAAGCCGAGGCGTACGACGGGCCGAGCATCATCGTCGCGTACTCGCACTGCATCGCGCACGGCATCGACATGACTACGGCGATGACGGATCAGAAGGTGGCGGTCGAATCCGGGCAGTGGCTGCTCTACCGGTATAACCCGGAGCGGGCGGCGATCGGCGAGAATCCGCTCTCCCTCGACTCGCGTGCACCGAGCCGGAAAGTACAGGAATACCTGTTGCAGCAAACGCGCTTCAAGATGCTCACGAAGAGCAAGCCGGAAGACGCGGAGCGGCTATGGAAGGCGGCGCAAACAGATGTTGAGAACCGCTTTCACATGTACGAATACCTGGCAAGCCGCAAGGCAGAGCCGGTGGCTGCGGCGAAAGAAGAGCCGGCCAAAGCCGCACCCGCGAAACCGAGCCCGGTTGGCGTAACGAAGTGAACATTCGCTACTCGCAGGTCTCGCAGGTAGGGCGAGACCTGGGGCACCCCCACAAAAGGGTGCAAAGGAAGCAAGGAGAACTCGATGATTGACCTCAGCACGAAGTATCTCGGCCTGAAGCTGACCACACCGCTGGTGGTCTCCGCTTCACCTCTCTCCCGCGACGTCGATGGGATCTGCCGTCTCGAAGATGCCGGGGCATCCGCGGTGGTTCTCTACTCGCTGTTTGAAGAGCAGTTGAGACAAGAGGAAGTGGATCTGCAATATCACCTTTCAGCGGGGACTGAGAGCTTTGCCGAGTCGCTGACTTACTTCCCGCAGCCGAGCGAATTCCAAACCGGGCCGGAAGGGTATCTGAATCACATCCGCAAGGCGAAAGCATCCGTCCACATTCCGGTCATCGCCAGCCTAAACGGTTCGACGCTGGGCGGATGGACGAAGTTTGCTGGAGAAGTTGAGCGCGCCGGCGCCGATGCGATCGAGTGCAATATCTATAACATTCCGACCGATCCGAAGCTGACGGCCGAAGACGTGGAGAGCACGTATCTCGACATCGTCCGCGCAGTGAAGAGCACGGCGACGATTCCCGTGGCGGTGAAGTTGAGCCCGTTCTTCAGCAACTTCACCAACATGGCGCAGCGACTGGATGCCGCGGGAGCGGATGCGCTGGTACTGTTCAATCGCTTTTATCAGCCGGATATCGATCTCGAGGAACTCGAGATCGTCCCCAACGTGCTGCTCAGTTCGCAGCAGGCGCTGCGGCTGCCGCTCACCTGGATCGGCATTTTGTACGGCAAGGTCAAAGCAAGCCTCGCCGCCACCAGCGGAGTGCACACTGCCGAGGACGTAGTGAAATTGTTGATGGTCGGCGCCAACGTAACGATGATGTGCTCATCGCTGATGCGGCACGGCATCAATCACCTGCGGCATGTGGAGCGCGAGCTGCGCGAGTGGATGGAAGAGCACGAATACGAATCGGTGCAGCAGATGCAAGGCAGCATGAGCCAGATCAAGTGCGCCGATCCGACCGCCTTTGAGCGCGCGCAATATATGCGGGCGGTAAAGGGTATGACGCACATCCACATGGCAGGGTGGCGTTGAACGATTCGGGCGCAAGATTTGAAAGGGCACGGCTCGGCCGTGCGGGTCATGCTTGAGAATTCGGGCTTTCAGCCCGCTGGGGTGTATTATGCCGGTACTGAACTCTACAGAAATTCAACATATTGAGACGCGAAGCATACCCGCGTCATTTATCTCCGCAGAAAACGCCGCAAGCCAGAAAGCGTGTCGCGAACGGAGCCGCGCTCTCATCGTTCCCCGCGAGCACGGCGCGTGGGGTTTGCTGCTGGTTCCCATGGTCACCGGGGCCGGCGTGG
>Ga0335081_10013100_pt1 | contig 13410 bp, 13 predicted proteins | sample Lox_Sample_35_FD_206713 | JGI IMG/M metagenome (GOLD analysis project Ga0335081, IMG submission 206713) | Soil microbial communities from Loxahatchee National Wildlife Refuge, Florida, United States - Lox_Sample_3.5 | ecosystem: Environmental > Terrestrial > Soil > Wetlands | place: USA...
GTTCCAACCGGCCCAATGATTGCACCGCAAAGGGAAAGCACAAGGGATCGGTTGCAACGTCCTGCGTGACCATGGCCTTCAAGTTCACTTTGATCTTCGGTGGCATGTTCACCATCGTAATGATCCCGCCCTTTTCAGCAAGTACCTTTTGCAAGGAGAGAAAGACCGCAACTCCCGCGCTTGATATGCTGTCCACGCCGCTTATTATAAGAGGAAACTATTTCAAGCCTTTCTCCTTCGAGAGCAGGCGTGGGGAGCCGGTAACTGACACACCAGCATAGCCTACTGCCTGTTGGGACGACCGAGCAGTAATTTTTTGGCTAGATTCTGTGCCGGTCTTATTATAGTGACACAAGCGGCAATTTTCGGTAACCTTCGTAGGATTCCAACCAAGAACTGGGAGATTGCAATTGAAGCTTTCGTTACTCATCCTTGGAGCGCTCAGCGTGCGAGTTCTATGTTTCGCTCAGGCGGCGCAACCCTTGAGTCATCATAAGAATCTCATCCCCCCGCAGCCGCGAGACGGGGAGGGAACAGCAACAACAATGGTACCGATTCTCATTTATCACTCAATCAGGCCGTACATAGATAGCGACACGACAAGCGCTCGCCGCTACATCGCCACTCCTGAGCAGCTTGAGGCAGAGCTGGCTTACCTCAAAGAGAACGACTATGCATCGATTGGCTTTGATGAGCTGGTAGACCATATTGATAACGGGTCCCCTTTGCCGGCAAAGCCCATTATTCTGTCTTTTGATGACGACTGGGAGAGCCAATATCGATACGGGCTCCCACTGCTGGAGAAATATGGCTTCAAAGCCACCTTCTACATATGGGTCTCAGCTGTTGGCAAAAAGAATCACATGACTTGGAACGAGATCAGGGAATTAACGAAGGCTGGAATGACGCTTGGCTGCCACAGTGTCACACATCCGTATTTGACTTTGATAAAAGGTGATGAAACTCTTCAGCACGAGATACTGGGAGCGAAACAGATTATCGAGGCACAAACGGGTGTCTCGGTGACCTCCTTCGCTTATCCCTTCGGTCAGTACGACGAGCGGGTCGTTGCCGCGGTGAGAGCCGCAGGCTTTACCAGCGCGCGAAGCACCTGGCCTGGAGTGGTGCATTCGAAGGAGGGGCTATTCAGCCTGACCGGTTTGCTGGGGACTGAAACTGAGAAGTCTCTCGTAGGCACCATGGCGAAGTACCTTGCTCCTGATGCAATCAGGATAGAGGGCACAGTAAACCCGTGAACAAGGGTAACAAGCAGCCTAGACTAATTCGCCTTCGCCGAGACCTCTTCAAGGGCACGGGTCCGAGCCATCATGTCCTTCAAAGCGGAGTCGTCTTGTGCCTTCCTTACGGTTGCGCCGTTTAGATGCACTGGGATAGCCTGTACGTAGCGTACGCTGCCTTCGTAGAGTCCGAGTCTCACAATTATCGAGTCCTGACCGCCGGGGGTGCCGTCCATGCCGGGGAAAAGAAAGTTCCCAAGAGAGTACACAATCAGGCCGCCCTGGAAGGCCTCCATCCCTTGCAAGACATGCGGATGAGCCCCCAGCACCAGCGTGGCGCCATGCCGTATGAGGTCACGGTATAGTTCTTTCTGCTCTGGAGTCGGTGTGGTTCGCCATTCCTGGCCGCCGTGTACGAAAGCAATGTTGAAAGATGATGCCTGAAACGCGTGGTCGGCAACAGCAAGACCTTGCTCATCCAGCCAGAGGATCCCCGGGCGAGTGTCTCCGACTTTTTCGCTGATGCGGCCGTCAAACCCGGTCTTGTCTGCAGGGAATGCTCCGAAAGAAAGAACGCGTACCTCTTGATCAGCCAGTCTGAATATTGAGGGCTCACTGGCCTGTTGAAGGTTACGCCCAGCACCCGAGGTCAGCACTCCCGAGTCGGTCAGGGCTGCAAGAGTTTGAAGGAAGCCCTCTGCGCCAAAGTCGAACGTGTGATTGTTCGCAAGCGATAGGTACGAAAAGCCTGCGTCCCTAAGTTTCTGCACTGCAGCACCTCGGAACCGAAAGGTGTAACTCTTATTCTCCGGTTGGCCTCTCTGTGCGGCGGAGGACTCGAGATTCCCCAGAACGAGATCGGCGGCTCGAAGGACCGGGAGAGTATTGCCGAAAACGCGTTCAAGCCCTCCATCGGAAAGCAGTGTCCTGTCAACGCCGCGCGCGGGCATGATGTCTCCGACTGCCTCGATCCACGTGATTCCGGCTTCACGGCCAGAGGGGGGATGCGCCTGCTCAACGATGTTGGAGTACCATGCTTGCAATTCTGGGCTCGAAGATTCAAGGCGGACAGCGACTTTCTGAAACAGCGGGTATCCCGGCTCATCGGGAAGCAGACCCTCGAGGGGTAGTGCGACTTGCGGGAGCGACACATCGCACAGGGGCAAGACTTGGATCTTTCCTTGGGTGACCTCGTCAAGAGTCACGAGGCTTTGCTCATGGCCGAGGGTGGCCACGGGAACCATCGGCATGAATCCAATCACTTTCCCCACTGTTTCTAAGCTGAGAATGACGCGGTCCCAGCCGGGCTCGCTCTCTGGCTGGGATCTTATGGCCTGAACTCCGGCTGGCAACGGGTGGGTTTGAAAGAGTCGAAGCCACTGAGGCCAGAGGTCGTTGGGAACCTCGACGGATAGAGGGGAACTGAATCCTTGGAGGGACAAAAAAGTGAGCGAAAGAGCGATCGCAATAATTCGGATCATAGCCGGTGCTGGTAATATAAGAGTCTTCGCAAGAGGCGACAAGGCAACTCGCTTTTGCGGATGGGGCGGACAGGTAACGTGTCGCGCACACACTTCCAAAGCCGTGCTATGACGAAAGGCTACTGACAGGGTCTTTTGGATCGGCATGGCTGAGGAACTGTCTTACCCGGCCTGTTCAGCGACCATTAGAATTCCCTAGCGCATTGCCTCAGCTGAAATGCTACTGGGCTTGGCCTATTGCCTCACGTAATCTGCTACCGCCGTGACGGCTCACGGCGGAAGGAGTCTGTGATGAGAGAGCGACAGTATACGCTGTCAAATTTGACCATGGTCTTTCCGAATGTCTGACAGGTCAAGTCGGGTTTAACTCGGCTGCAGTCTTGTCAAATGTGCCGATCAGCCTGACGATGCAGCAGATCGTGGGGCTTATAGGACCCGAAATAACGCTGGATCTGTTTGGATCGAATAAGAGATTAGTGCGGGACCATCTCCTGCGGGGTTCAACAAAGTCATGTACAGGGGGCTTCTCGCACTGATAGTCGGAACGGGGTCGCAAGCTTGGGGTACTTGCTGAAAGGTGGCGGCTGAGCATCGGACGGTACTGGTTGCCTGAACTGTCGGTAATGAGGCGGTGCCTTTCGCAAACACGATTGGCCCAGTGTCCGGAATCTGGGTCCGCCATGGATGTTCTGATAGCCGAAGTAAGCTTAGCCGCAAAAACGAGCTCACTCCAGGAAGCTCAAAGCCTCCCTTTTGGAGCGAACGCCTCGCGTTGCTGGCCACCTTGTGATCTCACAGTCATGGAACGAGGACTATCCTGCGACCCTCGCTGGAGCGGTTCCATACCGAGGCCACCTCCGAAAGCGGAACGCTTTGGACGCTCAGAGGTAATTGCCCACGAACCGCGCACGCGAAGAGTTTCGAGAGGATTTCCGGCACCCGAGCGATGAGGTCCTTCGCGACGCTGCCGCCTCCCTGCCCGAAGATCTCGATTTCTGTGCTGCGCAGGATTGTCGATTTTAGGGTAATCGAAGCACCCGCCATGGCACCTATCTGCAGGTAGCGCGTCAGACGTGCTTCGGCCTCGAAGTCGTGACCGCTAAGGGCGTCAAGCACGAGCTCGGCCGGTCTACCCCATACGTAGTCCATAACGAGGTCCACATGTCCGCTCTTGACGACTCGATCCAGCGCCTGCCGAATCTCAGCCTCGGGGGCGGAAAGAGAGATCAGCTCATCGGCACCGAGGCTTTCAAGCTCCTGGAGTGCCTTAGGGTTCCTGCCTGCCGCCACAATACGGGCAGCACGCATCTCCTTGGCGAAGGAGACCGCGAGCTTCCCACTGGCGCCCGTGGCTCCCAGAATCAAGAGCGTTTGCCCACTTTGAAACTGGGCCTTTCCATTCAGCGCGAACCAGGCCGCAAGGGCCGGATTCGGAATAGCCGCCGCGAGAACGGGATCCAGGCCAGCGGGCACGATGATGCCCATGCCGCGGCCGATGACCGCCTTTTCGGCCATGAAGCCGGACATTCCACCAGCGTAGACGCGCAAGCCGTCTGCGCGTTCGACCACGGCGTCCATCCCGAGGACTTGAGGCCACGGCTTGGCGTCGGCGTGGTAGTGGGTACCCGCCGCCAGACTCTTGTCTATATTCTTCAGTGAGGCTGCGAGGACACGTACGAGCTCCTGGCCCTCCCCGAGTACCGGCTCGTCCGTGTCACCGTAGCGCGGAGTTTCGCCTGGCGCATACAGAAGTGCTGCTTTCATGGTGAAAGGTTCGTCACAACAACGCCAAGTTGCAAGGCCGGATGAATTGACTTTCGTCAAGAATGGTCGCTTGCTCCCGAGGAAGACTTCGCGAGGCGCGCCCGTATTCGTGACAGCGACTCGGGCGTGATGCCGAGGTAGGATGCGATGTAACGTTGGGGGACCCTCTGCACGATGCGCGGTTCCTCTTCAACGAGCCGGCGGTAGCGTTCTTGGGGACGATCACGAAGGAAGGATCGGAACAGCTTCATGTAATGAATCTGGCGCGTGTAGGCGGCGTCGAGCAGCGCTCCCAACGTACGTATGTCCGTGCGGGCTTCCCGTTCGACCTCATCGTAGTCTTCCTTCGAGAGCGCCCAGACGATCGACGGCTCGATCGCTTCGATGGTGAAGAGACTTGGTGACCCGGTCCGGAAACTCTCGATTGACGAGAGACCCTCGTTCTCGAAAAAAAACTGGGCAGTCACATCCCGGCCCCTGTTCATAAACCAGACACGCAGGCACCCTTTCTCGATTAGAAAGGCTCTGCGGGAGACCTCACCCTCCGATAGCAGAACGGTGCCGGACAAAAGCTCAAGTTGCTTCCATCTCGCGGCAAACTCCGCCTGGTGCTCTCCTAAAAAGGGATATACGCGCTCAAGGAGATCCCGAACCATTGAAGCCATACTGCTCGTATGTTAGGTGACCCGGAAGGGAACGACAAGCGGTGGCCCGCGATTTTGCAGGCCACCTCGTCGGGCGCTCCGAATGATCGAGATCGCTGAAATCAAATGGCTTCACGAGTATGCGGTTTGAGGTCACCAGCGCTGAAGCGCTGCCACTCAGTTTCGATGCCATCGCCCGCACAAACTCCCTTTTTGAGTAATACCGAGTAGTTGCGTCCTTTCTGAAAGGAATCAGCATGCTCATAACCTGCCTCAGCGGCTTTGGCGCTAAGAGGTCAGTCACTATGAGTCTTTCGTTTCGTGCAAGGAGGCTACGAAAGCCCGAAAACCGCCTCAGCATTAGCTATTCAGACTTTGGCGGCACAAATACGCCGGGCCGTCCCAGGGGGAGCTCGCAAAGGTCCCCCTCCGCGCCGCACCTTCCATTAGAAGGGATTCACAGATATGTCACGGGCATCCGCAACAGGTGAGACTCGACAGGGGCAACAAATTGTCTTTTCATTCAACGTAAATTACTTTTCCCTTCATGTTGCAGGGAAGCGGCGCAGAGAGGCCCAGACGGATTCGGAGACGGCCTGCCTGTTTTCTGGTGGCCATGACATTTCAGTCGGTGGTTTGTATGTTTCTTCCTTTGTGGGCTTACTCGCAAGCCCGCTTGGCGCAGAGCGACCTACCGGGAACATCTACAGAACCGGGCCTTCCATTCTCCGTTCATGTTCCATCCGGCTTCACAATCCATTTGATCTCCAATCGCGTGGGCGGCGCTCGGTTTCTCGCTGTTGCGCCTAATGGGGATGTTCTGGTATCTCAGGTCTCCCAGGGGCGGGTGGTCGCCGTTCACAAGGACTCCACGCCTGATTCCGAGCCCACGGTGGTTGCGGAAGGCATCGAAAGACCAAACGGACTTGCGTTCCGCGGCAACGATCTCTACATCGCAACGTGGACCGGAGTCGTCGTTGTGCCGGATTATCCCAACGGAATAGGATCGGCTCGCACGCTGTTTGCTGATATGCCTCGCAACCGGGACCACAACAACCGCGCTTTGGCGTTGGCCCCTGACGGGAGCATCTTCATATCCTCCGGGTCAGACTGCAACGTATGCCTTGAAAAAGACCTGCGGCTTGCCACCATCCTTCATTACAATGAGGACGGCACGAACGGACGCATCTACGCCCGTGGCCTTCGCAACGCAAGTGGACTGGCGTTCGATTCCCAAGGGCGGCTTTGGGCTGTCGTGAATCAACGGGACAACTTGACACCCGATCATACCAATCTCCCCCCGGATGAGCTCGATCTGGTCCAGGAAGGCGGGGACTACGGATGGCCGATGTGCTATCCTATCGGAACCAAACGGATAGCCAATCCAGAGTTCCCCGGGGCGTCGTGCGAAAACTGCCTGCCGACCACGCTGAACTTCCAGGCTCACTCGGCGCCGCTGCAATCAGTGTTCTACAACGGCTCGCAATTCCCGGCGCGGTATCAGGGAGCCTTGTTTGTGGCCTTCCAAGGGTCATGGAACCGCCAACCTCCCACGGGCTACAAGATTGTTGCGGTGACTTTCACCGATGGTCGGCCTAACGGCGTTGAGGATTTCGTAACTGGATGGCTTACAGATACATACAGAGTCTTCGGTCACCCGATTGGCGTTGCGGTAGCTGATGATGGCTCACTTTTCCTGTGCGACGATACTGGCAATCTCTTCAACGTCCGATACGGGGGATAAAACTTCCCCCACTCGGACCTACTCTCTGAGGGCGTTTCGGTAGCCACTAATGCGCGACTTGGCCGCTACACGCTCGTTGCGGAACGTGTAGGCGCTGAAGGCACAATTATCCGCCGCATGTTTTCAGGCCTATTCTTTCCCAGGTTGTTCACGAGACGTTCAACGGGGAATGATGGCCCGTGTCCGGGCAATATGCGCTTGGCACCAGCGACGACAAGCTTTCGCCAAGAGGCGTAGTACTGATTGAGATCCATGACAAAGATGACGCAGTTATGCGTTCCGGCAAAACGCAGCATGTTCGCCGCCGCGTCGCCAACCACCGTGTCGCCGTCATCGAAGAGGATAGAAATTGAGTCGACGGTGTGGCCAGGTGTCGCAACGATGCGTCCTTCCGCCTCGATGCCGAGGTCGCGTAGCCGCGGCTCGCCCGTGAAAACGACGTCGGTCGCCCGAGCTGCGTAGGGCCGGAAGCGGAGATTGTCTTCCCTTCGCTGATGCTTCCCGGTCCTGAGCGAAACGTAGAGCTGCTTTAGGCCCACAAGAGCCGCGATCCTGCGGTTGATGAGGCCACCCCCGTGGCGCTGGTCGTTTCTCCCGACACGCAGAAGGTCACAAGTGGATTCACACATTGTCACTGCTATCGCCGGATTCTCCGCCACAAGGTCGTGGACGAAACCCACATGATCGTCGTGATGGTGCGTGAGAATGAGGTGGCTGATCTGCGCTATATGCAGTCCGACGGAAGTGAGCTTCCTTCGGAAAAGCTCCCAATCCTCCGCATAGCCGGTGTCGACAAGCACCCACGACTTTCCGTTTCGAAAGAGGTAGCAGTTGGTGACGCTCAGGGATAGCTTGATGAGGTCCATACGTTCTCCTTTGCAAGAGCTATGGCGTTCGAGACGCCGCGGGACATGCCCGCATCGATCGGCTTTGACAACGCGTATTGCCATGCGGATCTTTACCCGCATGGACGCTCTCCATTTTACAGAACGGGGATCGGGACGGCCACTCTTCTGATTCATGGCTTATGGTCACTGGAGAGACGTTCGCGCCAGTCGTTGAGCACTTCGTGGCTGAACATCGCGTGATTGTTCCCGACCCACGCGGCCACGGACGGAGCCGGGGGCTTCCGCCGCCGTACACAGTCGCGCAACTCGCATCTGACCTCTCGGATCTGCTTGATCATTTGCACATTGACTCCACTGCAACGCTTGGCTATTCCCAGGGCGGCGCAATTGCGCAACAACTTGCCCTGGATCATCCCACACGATGCAGTCGCCTCATACTTGCGTGCACCTACGCTTTCAACATGGCGACAACGCGCGAGTGGATTGAAGGCCATGTCGCGCCGCTTCTCCTGAACGCCCTGGGCATGAGACAGTTCGCAAAGATCGTCTTCTCGCGGGGGTAAGCCATGAGGCTTTGCGCCTTTATAGGTTGGGCGGTTGTCTTATCCCTGGCCGTGCCTATTGGGTCCTTTAACGCGGTGGGCACGAACCCGTCTAAATCGTTAAACTTTCGTGCCCAGCTACCAGAGGACCCGGGAGTTGTCGATCATGTCGGTAGATCTAGGTTGCCTTGTTTGTGAACGGGGTCTGCTCGAGGTGCAATGCGCTGGCCAGAGCGGTGTTCTTCTGTCGGTTGGGCGAAATCCGGGATCGAAGCTTCGAGCAGCAACGCTACCAGGCCAGTGGCTTTGAACCTTGCGACGCGGTTATCGTTCTGTGCAACACGGTGTACCTGGGACGTGCCACGAATGCCCTGCGCGGGCATGGCCAGCCAGGGGATGACATGATGCTGCAATGCCTGTCGCCGTTGGGCTGGAGCACATTAATCTAACCGGCGACTACCTGTGGCGCAACAACGCCAAGCCCGGCGCGGGTAAGTTCAGGCCGTTGAGGCCCGTGCCAGCGGCTTAACGTGGTTTATTTTCCGTTTTCTGTAACCACCCCGTCAAGCCATGTTGGCGCGCTAGCCCCCATTGGGGTGAGTATCGGATCATCCCACGAGGCCGGAGTCCTCGAGTACGTTACCGCAGGGGCAAGGCGGCGCAGCCGTCCCAATGGAGTTTCACGTATGATTAAATCCGGATCGAGAAGGCGTTGTTTGAGGCCCGTCTGGAGGGCATGGAGTTTGTCAGCCGACAGGGATCCGAGATGACGGAACGGATTCTCGGCAAACGATCGATCCTCTGGAGGAATCAACCCAAGAGATTGATACCACATAGCGTTGCGCGCAAGACTCACGGTGATATGGTAGCTGCCGCCTTCCTTCGCACGGCGAATCAAGGCCGCAGTTGCTCCGGCGGCTCCCAGATAGCCCGTTACGTAGTCGTTGATAAGCCCGGTCGGTGGCATCGACGGTTTCCCATCCGTTCCTTCGAGCAAAGCGAGTCCTGTGGCAGCAGATCCCAGCATGTCAAAGCCGCCGCGTTCGGCCCAGGGACCTCCCCATCCGTAGCACCTAACACTGACCACGATGATCCCAGGACGCTGTTCCGCAAGTTGTTCGGGCGACAATCCGAAGCCGGCAAGCTTACGCCCCCGGTAGTTCTCGACAAAGACATCAGCTTCCTTCGCCAACTTTCGGCCCCTGGCATTGGCCTCCGGGCGATTAAGATCTAGGAAGGTGGAGCGAAAGCCGACGTTCGCATCGTCATAGACCCAGGGATGTTCAAACTCATCGGGGCGGTTGATCTGCAATACCTGTGCCCCCTGTTCCGCCAACGTGCGACCCACAACTGGTCCTGCCACTGCATGTGTGGCTGAGAGTACTCGGATACCACTGAGCGGTCGCGCCGTAGGGCCAAACGGTTCTGGTCGGCTCTCGCCAATCTTTCGCACCGCAATGACTGGCTCCTGTGCCAGATACCTACCCTGCGGGTGACTTGCCCATTCCTCAGCAGTTCGGGCGATACAGAGTGTATGCCCTTGCGCGTTGGCAGCCTCCTCCAGTTCCTCGGCGTTCCACTTGGCGATAGCAGCGGCGACGCTGCGGTGGTTTGCCCCACAGTTGAGGAAGTTGGTCCAGGCAAACTGCTGGGCAGGATACACTGCCGAGGGGTAGACCCAGCGTCCATCGTTCGTTTGAAAGGGAAAGACGGAGAAGGGATGCATGTTGCCAATGGGATTGGGATATGGCCAGCCATTGATCGTCGGGCCAAATGTCAGTTCGGGGTTGATGCCATGAGACGCTTTGCGCAAGTCAATGAAGAGATCCTGGCCTTGCTCGGTGCGCATTCGCCAGATGGCGGCTGCCCCGACTGCCGCGGCCATCGCCGAGAGGGCAAACACTGAACCGAGGCGCACCGCGCTGGGAAAGAGCGGATCACGCCCTGCAAAGGTGATGCTTCCGCCTGTATCGGCAGGGTCTACCCCTGTCCCTGCGAGCAAACGGGCAAGCTGTGCGGAAAGATCATCGCCCGCTCTCAAATCCTTGGAAACGCCAACCGTCGCCATTTCATCCTCCATTCGTCGAAGGGCGCTGGCAGTACCGGCGCCCCTCTTGGCTAATTCGTCTTCGCTCCGGCAGGAGCGTGCCCCAAGTACATCAGTTCCCAGACCGCAGACTTTTGCGACGCCGAATCGACCACCGTTGATCCTTCGAGCTTCTCGACCGTAACCGAACCGGTAAACCTCAAGTAGGCGCCGTCGAATCCTGCCACGCTGGCCAGAACATGCTTCATGCCAGTGAGCATGTCGACGAACCTGGCCTCAAGCAACTCTCTTTCACGGGAAAACGTCACCCGATAGTGCTGCGAGCCATCGACGTAGTCGTAAGTGATCTTGTTGGCTACCGGCTTGCCAGTCTTGGAGTTGATATGCACGTCTTCCGCAGTGAACCTTACTTTGCTGGAATCGTCGGCGATGATCTTCCCGTCCTTGGCCAGCATGAACTGGGAGTATGGACTGTTGCCATAGGCATCGGATGCCGTGATGTAGCTGGCAATAACAGAGTAGCCGCCAATGTCAGCCCGTCCCCAGTACCAGTCATGGATAAGCTTGTCCATGGAGACATCTCCCCAGTTGTGATCATGGTAGCCCGTTCCGATGATGGCCTCCGACTTGCCTGCCACGGTCAACGTCCCTTCCACCTTGCCCCGGGGAACCGCGGGGAGCCAGGCGAAGTAGTTCGTCCTCCCGTTGTGAATGAACTCAGTAACACCCGTCCCCGGGCGCCACGATGGAATTTCGCCGACCAGCTGCACGTCAGCCACAACATCGTCGATCGAAACATGGATCGTGTAGGAATGGAGGTCTCCTCTGAAGGAGTTGGCTCCAATTCTCACATTGCATCCATCTTTCGAGGCCGAAAAGGCATCGGCTCCCAGCTGTACAAGCTTGCTGATCTTCGTGCCGTCCGGCCTGGTGAGTTCCAAGGAGACTCGCGGCAGGAGCTTTGAATCAGGATTGATGTTGTCTTTCGTATAGAAAACGACCACCAGGGTGGAGCCATCACTAAGCGTGGAATCGAAATACCACCACTCGTAGGTCCCCGGAGCGCCGCTTGTCCGCATACCGTCTTCCCGCTGGGCTACGCTTCCACGAGCGATACCCAGCTTCTGATACGCAGCATCGGTGCTCGAATTGGATACCTGACCGGTTTGGCCGGTCGTGAGGCAGCCGAATAACAGGGCCGCCAGGCCAATGAGTGCAGCCGCTGAAAACGCCTTATATACGAGTTTCATTCGATTGCCTCCTCAATTACGAAATTTTGGTCAAAGCGTGTCGAAGTTCCGACCAGTTGAAACGTGACGTTACATACGTCACTATTCAATATTGAGTATATTGCGACCTGCAAGTAGCGACTATGCTCGGAGAGCAAACTGTGACAAAGCGAGCCGTTTTGTTTGGCAAAAGCCTTTGGAGTGGGGCGCTTCGCGTGTCTTTATACGCCTGGAGAGACGAGACTCTCTCTCGAGCGATTCAGTGACGTGCCGGGAGGCAGCATTTGACTAAGATACATCGGAGCACGAAGAGCCTCAATGTCCAAAGGGAGATCCTCGAGGCACTCCTCATCTTAATGAGCCAAAAGAAGTTCCAAGACATCAGCATTACTGAGCTCTGCCAGAAGGCTGGCACATCTCGAATGGCCTTCTACCGCAACTTCAATTTTCTGCGGGACGTACTGGTTCGTCACCTTGATACGTTGTTCGAGCAGTACGTAGAGGAGATGTCCTCGATCAGCTTCAAGGGAGCGTTCGATTTCGCCCTGAAACTCTTCGTGTACCATGAGCGGCATAAGCGCTTCTTGAAGCTGCTGATGAAGGCTGGATTGCAAACGATCCTGCTCGAACGTTTCGATAAGTATCTGGTGAAGATTTTCGAGAATCTGCTCCACAGAGAGATCCAAGATTTCTCGGAGAGCTATTTCAGAGTCGAGTTCATCTCAGGAGGCCTGTATAAAATCCTCATAGCTTGGTTGAGCCAAAACGCAGCACAACCAGCCAAGGCAATGGCCAAGATCGTCGCTTCTTTCTTTCCCTAATGAAGGGAAATGTTGCTCGGCATGGTTTTTGTGCCGAGTACAGGTGTGAGTTTATCGGTTGATCTCAACTAGCAAAACCCAAGCATCTAGGAGCGCTTTCAGAAAAGCAAAAATGAAAGCAGGGACAAGCCAATAGAGACCGTTCGCCCCATTCAAGACCATGATCGTACCACCCACGACGTAAGGCAATGTCGCGAGTTGACTCAACACCATATTCACGCCGTGCTGTAGGCGAAACTGACGCTTAGTACCTCGCAGTATTCTCAGATCGAGCACGATTATGCTGGTCCAAATGCCAATTCCAATCAGAAGAACCTCGATGCCAGCGAGGCTCATAGACTGCTGAGGCACCAACAGAAGGGAGGACACCACCAATATCGTCAATAGGAGCAGGAGAGCTTCCAGTGCGCGATTGGGCAACTTGGGCAAGGACAGGATCCGCTTCAAGTTGATAGACACTCCAACGAAAATAAGCCCTGTGAGGGCGGCTGAAGCCCCCGCCTCAGCCAAGAGGAAATTCTGCCACTGCTCCATCGAACACCATTCCCTATTGCGTCCAATCACAAGTGCCCTGCACGGTGCCTTCCATCAGGCGAACTGATCCAAGCTCGTCACGGGAAATGACCCACCTGAGCCGTACATCAATTAGCTAACCTGCCTCAGCATTCTCCGTCAAGGTACAGGAGCGCTTGAGGAAGCTGTCTACCCGATAACTCTTGCCCTCGATCACGATCTCGTTCCCGCGATGAACGAGGCGATCCATTGCAGCGCTTCCCATCAGGGGGTTGGAGAAGACGGCCAGCCACTCGCTGAAGTCACGGTTGGAGGTGACGACGGATCCGTGAAGCGAGCTACTGGGCGCGGAGATCCTCAAGAAAGACGAGTTCTTCCGTGAAAAAGCCCCAACACGCTTCTCCCGGCACAACTCTCCCCTGCCCTTTTAACCCAAACGTTGCATAAGAAATCACCTACACGACGTCCGCGAGCCGATCCAGGTAATGCATCATTTCTTGCCGCGTGATCTCGTTGCCGCTCAACGTCAATCGAAGACG
>Ga0335081_10013101_pt1 | contig 13410 bp, 11 predicted proteins | sample Lox_Sample_35_FD_206713 | JGI IMG/M metagenome (GOLD analysis project Ga0335081, IMG submission 206713) | Soil microbial communities from Loxahatchee National Wildlife Refuge, Florida, United States - Lox_Sample_3.5 | ecosystem: Environmental > Terrestrial > Soil > Wetlands | place: USA...
AGCGTGCGTGCGATGTTGAACGCGAGGATGTTGAGCGCGATGGCCGCCGAGAGGTGCGTGCGCGGCACCTGCTCGCCGACCGAGGATTGCCACGCCGGCCCATACAGCGCCGTCCCGCACCCGATGAGGAAGGTGAGTGCGAGCAGTGTCCACGGTGTGATCAGCGACAGGAACGTGACGCACGCGAGCACCGCCGAGACGGTGAGCATCAGGCTCTGGGCAATCAGCATAATCATGCGCCGGTCCCACACGTCTGCGATCGCCCCGCCCGCGAGGGACAGCAGCATGATCGGCAATGTCTGCGAGGCCTGCACGAGCGCCACCATGTCCGCTGAGGGCGCGAGCGAGGTCATGAGCCACTGCGCGCCCACGGTTTGAATGAGGCCGCCGAAGTTCGACAGCAGGCTCGCCGACCAGATCGCCAGGAAGATCCGGTTCTGAAACGGCGCGAGTGTCGTCGCCCGCCAGGAGAGGGGTGCCGGGGCGCGGGCGGATCGGTCCGGGTCGGACATCGGCTGGCCGTCGTCGGAGGAGGCAGCCATGCTACATTTGCACCCTTCCCAAAAGAAAGCCGAGCATCCCGTATGGCACTGTCGAATATCGAGATCGCGCAACAGGCGAAGATGAAGCCGATCCTTGGCGTTGCGAAGGACCGGCTCGGGATTCCCGAGGAGTACCTGCAGCCCTACGGGCGCTACAAGGCGAAAGTATCGCTCGATTACATCAATACGCTGCAGGGTCGCCCGAACGGCAAGCTGGTGCTCGTCACCGCGATCTCCCCGACGCCCGCCGGGGAGGGCAAGACCACTACCACGGTGGGCCTGGGCGATGCGCTCAACCGGATCGGCAAGCGCGCGATCATCTGTCTGCGCGAGCCGGCCTTGGGTCCTGTGTTCGGCGTGAAGGGCGGAGCCGCCGGAGGCGGCCATTCGCAGGTAGTGCCCATGGAGGACATCAACCTGCATTTCACCGGCGACTTCGCCGCCATCGCGGCAGCCAACAATCTGCTCGCTGCATTGCTCGATAACCACATTCACCACGGCAACGCGCTCGGCTTCGACCTGCGCCGGATTGCCTGGCGGCGTGTCGTCGACATGAACGATCGCGCCCTGCGCGAGATCGTCGTGGCGCTCGGCGGCACGGCCAACGGCTATCCGCGCCAGGACGGCTTCGACATCGTCGTGGCCTCCGAGGTGATGGCGATCTTCTGCCTCGCGACCAGCGTCAAGGATCTGAAAGAGCGGCTCGGCAAGATCGTGGTCGGGTACACGGCCGATCAGAAGCCGATTCTCGCGCGCGACCTCAAGGCGCACGGTGCGATGACCGCGCTGCTGCGCGATGCGCTGGCGCCGAACCTGGTGCAGACGCTCGAGAACAACCCCGCCTTCATTCACGGCGGGCCATTCGCCAACATCGCCCATGGCTGCAATTCCGTCATGGCGACCCAGACGGCCCTGAAGCTCGCGGACTACGTGGTCACCGAGGCGGGCTTCGGGGCGGACCTGGGCGCCGAGAAGTTCGTCGACATCAAGTGCCGCAAGGCAGGACTCAAGCCCGCCGCGTCGGTCATCGTCGCCACCGTGCGCGCGCTCAAGTATCACGGTGGCGTCGAGGTTGCGGATGTGGGCAAGGAGAACCTCGCCGCCCTCGAGAAGGGCGTCGTCAACCTCGAGCGGCACATCGATAACGTGCGCGATAACTTCGGGCTGCCGTGCGTCGTCGCGATCAACAACCGCGCGGAGGACACGGAAGCGGAGATCCGCCTGCTGATCGAGCGCGCCGGCCATCACGGCGCCAAGGTGATTCTCGGGCGGCACTTCGCCGAGGGCGGCGCCGGCGCGGTCGATATCGCGCACGAGGTCGTGCGGCTGTGCGAGCAGCCGAACTACTTCAAGTTCGTGTACGACGACGCCGAGCCGCTGTGGCAGAAGATGAAGAGCATCGCCACCCAGATCTACCACGCGGCCGACATCACCGCGGACACCAAGGTCCGCGCGCAGATCAAGCAGCTGCAGGAGGCGGGGTACGGGCACTATCCGGTGTGCGTCGCGAAGACGCAGTACTCGTTCTCCACCGACCCGAAACTACGGGGCGCCCCCTCGGGCCACGTCGTCAACGTCCGCGAGGTCCGGCTCGCAGCTGGCGCCGAGTTCATCGTCATGATCTGCGGCGACATCATGACCATGCCCGGCCTGCCGAAGGTGCCGGCAGCCAACGCCATCGACGTGAACGACGAGGGCAAGATCGTCGGACTGTTCTAAGGCAGGCCTCAGCCGAGCATTGCGGCGATGAGCTGCGTGTCCTCGGCGCTCAGGCCGATGAATCGCAGCCCGATGCGGAAGCGCTCGGGCGCGACGCCCACGCAGTAGCAGACGCCGGCGCGCACGGTCAGCGGCTGCGTGAGCTCGGGCCGGCTGGTGCCGATCTCCACGACGCACTGCAGGCCCAGGTGCAGCGGCCGGGGGCATAGGAGGCTCACGCTGCCTGCGGACAGGTCGATCGTGTGCGCATCGAGCTGCTCGTCGGCCGCGGCGGTGTTGATGCGGGCGCGGACTGCACGGGAGCGCGCTTCTATCTCGCGCGATGCGCGCGATGCAGCTCCGGCGGCGCTGCGGCTCAGGCGGGTTTGACGACCGCGAGTATCACGATCGCGATCAGCAGCACGCTCGGCACCTCGTTGAACCAGCGCAGCCAACGCGTGGAACGCACGGTCGGGACCCTGGTGAGCGCACCCATCAGGCGGTAGCACCACAGGTGATAGCCGATCAGCGCGGCGACGAGCACGAGCTTTGCGCGCAGCCACCCGGCCTGCAGATAGTCCGGCGCGCTCACCACCATCGCGATGCCGAACACCACGGCCAGGGTTGCCCCGATGCTCATGATGACGAACAGCCGCCGCTCCATGGTCGCGAAGCGCGCGAGGCTTGCCGCATCCGTGGCGCTCGCGTGATAGATGAAGAGGCGCGGCAGATAGAAGAGACCGGCGAACCAGGTCACGATGAAGACGATGTGAAACGCCTTGAGCCAGAGCATCCGGTGGCACGCTTGAGGGGAAGCTGAGCTCGCGCAGTATACTCGTGGGGCTTCGCGGCGCATGCGCACAACTGAAGGGGGTGGATATGGATCAGCACCGACGGCGCTCGTTTCTCGCACGGGCCGGCACGCTCCTCGCACTGGTGCCGCTGGCATTCGCCTCGGGTGCGACGCGTGCGCGCACGAGCAAGCGCCGCGAGACCAAGTCGAGTGACGACGATCGCCTCAAGGCGATGGAGAAGCAGATGGAGCAGATGGCGGCCGAGCTCGGAGCGCTGCAGGACCTGCAGGCCATTCGCCGCCTGCAGCATGCCTACGGGTACTACATGGACAAGTGCCTGTACGATGAGGTCGTCGACCTGTTTGCCGAGGACGGGGAGGTGCGCTTCGCGGGCGGGGTGTATCGCGGCAAGGCCGGGCAGCGCCGGCTGTACACGGGTGCATTCCGCAGGACCTTCGCAGCGGGCGCCAACGGCCCGGTGTTCGGCTTCCTGCTCGATCATCTGCAGCTGCAGGACATCATCGACGTGGCGCCCGATCGCCGCACCGCACTCGCGCGGGTGCGCTGCTTCATGCAGGCCGGCTCGCACGATGCCAAGGAGAGCGTCCCAGCCGGCATCCCGCGGCAGTGGTGGGAGGGTGGCATCTACGAGAATACCTATGCCAAGGGGGAGGATGGGGTGTGGCGCATCAGGATCCTCAACTACAGCGTCGTGTACCAGGGGACCTACGAGGAGGGCTGGGCCCACTGGAAGAGCGCGGCGGCTCAGGGCGACCGCAAGACCTTCCCGGATGACCCCAACGGCCCGGACGAGCTGCTCGCGCAGCCCGTGGCGGCGTGGCCACAGACCGCGGTCGTGCCGTTCCACTATGCGCACCCGGTGACCGGAAAAAGCTGGGCATAACGGCACCGTCGGAAAGCTTGACACAGCGGCATACGCGCAGGCCCCCCGATACCGCGCAAGTCGCTGCTAGAATAGGGCCCGAAGCTCCACGGCACGGGCGTTGCAGCGTTCCGTAGACATCCTCAGGGCCGTCCGCGGCTCGACGACATAATAACGAGGGGACTCATGTCGTATCGTTCTCGAAGCCGGCGCGCCCGCGTGCGAGAGCACTCGCTGCCGACGCCGCGCACGCCGGGGCACCTGCTGCGCGCGGCGATTGCGCTCGCGCTCGCCTCGATCGCGCTCGCATTCCTCGGTGGCCGCGCCCATGCGGCGGTCGCGCCGACCAGTACCCTGACGGCATCCCCGCAGCTGCGGCTGCCGGAGTTCATCGGCGTGCTCGACTACCTGGGCGAACGCAGCCGGGCGGATCAGCGCGCCGGCGCCTCCTATGCATATCGCGCCGCAGGCCTCGCGCTCGATGTGGATGTATACGAGGATGCGACGACGGCCGCGGCTCAGTACGAGAGCGCCAAGCGTGCGCTCGCGGCGCTGCCGCGCCTCTCGGGCGCCCGGCTTACCGCGGAGGCGACGGCGCCGCTCGGGACCGCGGGAGGGCTCACGGCGCGTGAGGCGGTTTTCAGCGTGCACAATCCGCACTTCGAGGGAACGAGCTACCTGTGGGTCGCGGCCGTCGGCGGCCACCTGCTCGAGATGCGGCTTGACGTGCAGCACGGCTTCGAGGACGACGGCCACGTGAGCCGCGGCGAGGTGTTGGCCGCACTCGGCGACGCACTGGCGCACCCGAGCGCGCCCAGCGCCGATGAGCGCGCGGCCGCCCACGCCAACTCCAGGCTGAACGTGGCGATCCTGTGGGATCCGCGGACCCCGGAGCGCGAGCGTGAGCTGTGGACCGTGTACCTGTTCACGCGCGCGGCGCAGGCCGCCAAGGAGAGCGAGGACCACGCGTTGCCTGCCGGCGAGCGTGAGGCCTCCTTCGAGGAAGAGGTGCGCGCGCGGCGCATGGCGGTGAACGTATTCCGCAAGCTCACGCTGCAGGATCCGCCGCTGCACTCACGCTACTTCGCGGACCTCGATCGCGTCGAGACCGCCGGGTTCCTGCGCGAGTACGTCTGGCGCTACCTGCACGGCGCCTCCTGGCGCGAGCCCGAAGGCCTGAACCTCGCAGCCTTCGATGCCTGGCGTGCATCGAACCTGGCACACCACCGCGCAGTGACCTACGGCCGCATCGCACTGCGACTCGCCGCGAACTAGCGGTAGAATTCCGCGCTCTCGTACGTGAGCGCTCGATGCGCGAGCGCGTGTCGAGGAGATCACCATGCTGCGCTCGAGCTACGCGGACTTAAGCCTGTTTCTGGGCGGCGACTGGGTGTCGGGCGAGGGCCGGCAGCTGCAGCCGGTCATCAACCCGGCGACCGAGGAGGTGCTGGGGCAGCTGCCGCATGCCTCCGCCGCCGACCTGGATCGCGCGCTCGAGGCCGCGCAGAGGAGCTTTCCGGCGTGGCGCGCCATGGCCCCGCACGAGCGGGGACGCATTCTCAAGCGTGCGGCCGATCTGCTGCGGGAGCGCACCGACCACATCGCGCGCATCGCGACCCAGGAGGAGGGCAAGACGCTCGCCGAGACGCGCTGGGAAGTCGCGCTGTCGGCCGACATCCTCGAGTGGTATGCGGAGGAGGGGCGGCGCGCCTACGGACGCGTGCTGCCGCAACGTGCCTCCGGCGTGCGCATGACGGTGCTCAAGGAGCCGGTGGGTCCGGTCGCGGCGTTCGCACCCTGGAATTTCCCCATCGGCAATCCGGCCCGCAAGATCGGCGCCGCGCTCGGCGCCGGTTGCCCGTGCATCCTCAAGCCCGCGGAGGAGACCCCTGCCTCGGCGCTGGAGGTGGCGCGCGCACTCGTGGATGCCGGCCTGCCGAGAGGTGTGCTGTCGATCGTGTTCGGCGTTCCCGCGGAGGTCTCGGCACATCTCATTGCCTCGCCGATCATCCGCGCCATCTCGTTCACCGGCTCGATTCCGGTGGGCAAGCAGCTGATGAAGCTCGCCGCCGAGGGAATGAAGCGCACGACCATGGAGCTGGGCGGACATGGCCCGGTGATTGTGTTCGACGACGTTGACGTGGATCAGGTGCTGAACCTCGCCGTCGGCGCCAAGTACCGCAATGCCGGGCAGGTGTGCGTGTCCCCCACGCGCTTCTACGTGCACAAGAACATCTTCGGTCGCTTCGTCGAGGGCTTTGCGGAGCGCGCCAAGGCGCTGCGCGTCGGCGACGGGCTCTCCGAGGGGATCCAGATGGGCCCGCTCGCGCATCCGCGCCGCCTCGGCGCAATGGAGTCGCTGCTCTCGGATGCGCGCACGAGCGGTGCGCGCTTCCTCGCAGGCGGCGGGCGCATCAACGCCAAGGGGTACTTCTGGGAGCCGACCGTGCTTGCGGACATCCCCAACACGACTCGCATCATGAACGAGGAGCCGTTCGGGCCGGTCGCGCTCATCAACCCGTTTGCGACCTTCGAGGAGGCGATGAGCCAGGCGAACCGCCTGCCGTATGGGCTCGCGGCCTACGCCTTCTCGCGCACGGCGCGCACCGTGAACCTGCTGGGCGAGCAGCTGGAGGCGGGCATGATCGGCATCAACAGCTTCCAGATCTCGGTGCCGGAGTCGCCCTTCGGCGGTATCAAGGAGAGCGGCCACGGCTCCGAGGAGGGCATCGAAGGGCTCGAGGCCTGCCTCGTGACCAAGTTCGTCACGGAATCCTGACGGGGCTCGCGACCCCTCAGGCCTGCGTGCCCCAGACCTCGCGCGCGACCGAGACAATCAGCTCGAGCTTGCGCCACTGATCGTCCTCGGAGAGCTTGTTGCCGAGCGCATCGCTTGCAAAGCCGCATTGCGGCGACAGGCACAGGTTCTCGAGCGGCACGAGCTTCGCGGCCGCATCGATGCGGCGCAGGATCTCCTCGCGGCTCTCAATGGCGCCCACCTTGGTGGTGACGAGCCCGAGAACGACCTTCTTCGAGCGCGGCAGCAGCCTCAAGGGCTCGAAGGTGCCCGAGCGCGCAGAATCGAACTCCATGAAGAAGCCGTCGATGTCACAGTCGAACATCGTCTCCGCCACGGCCTCGTAGCCGCCCTCGGTGGCCCAGGAGCTGCGGAAGTTGCCGTGGCAGGTGTGCATCGTAACGGCCATGCCCGCGGGCCGGCCGCGGACCGCTGCATTGATGGTATCCACATAGCGGCGCGGCAGCAGGGCCGGGTCGTCGCCGTTGCGGCGGCAGCTGGCGCGGAACTTCTCATCCGCCAGGTACGCGAACGCAACGTCGTCGAGCTGCAGATAGCTGCAGCCAGCCGCCGCGAAGTGCCCGATCGCGGCACGATAGGCCTGCGCCACGTCGTCCCAGAAGTCCGCGAGATCCGGATAGACTGCCTGGGAGATCGCGGCGCGGCCGCCGCGTAAATGCAGCATCGACGGCGAGGGAATCGTGACCTTTGCCGTCGCGTGAGTCACCTGCTTCAGGAAGCGGAACGGGTCCACCATGATCGGTCCCGGGCAACTCACTTTGCCCGTGACGGTGGCAATCGGTGGCTGCTCGGCGGTTCCGCCGAATTTCGGTCCCGGGTTCTCCGCCAGCGTGACCCCGTTCAGGAGCTTGAGGAAGTCGAGGTGCCAGTACTCGCGCCGGAACTCCCCATCGGTGATCGCCTGCAGGCCGATCGCCTCCTGCTTCCCGACCACCTCGCGGACGGCGCTGTCCTCGCGCGCCGCGAGTTCCTCCGCGGAGAGGCGTCCGGCGCGGCGCTCCGCGCGCGCGGCGATCAGTGATGCGGGACGCAGCAGACTGCCGACCTGGTCGGCACGAAACGGGGCGGTCATGGCAACTCTCCGCTTAAGGCGGTAACAGCTGATACGATTATAGGCCATGGCGGCGAACGATCTTTCGGGCAAAGCGGCGCTGCTCATCGGCGCAACCACGGGCATCGGCCGAGCGACGGCGCGCGCCTTCGCGGCCGCGGGCGCCAATCTGATGGTGGCGGGTCTCGGCGCCGAGGACGGGCGCTCGCTCGAGGCAGAGCTCAAGCGGGAGTTCCGCATCGAAGCGCAGTTCATCGAGACCGACGTGCGCCGGGACGGCGACGTGCACGAGCTCATGCGCCGGGCGGTCGAGCGCTTCGGGCGCATCCACGCCGCGGTCAACAACGCGGGCACCGAGGGGCGCTTCGCGCCCGTGCACGAGACGACCGCCGAGGACTTCGAGCGCATCATCGGCGTGAATCTGCGCGGCGTATGGCTGGGAATGCGCGCTCAGATCCCGCATATGCTGGCGCATGGCGGCGGCGCGATCGTGAACACCGCCTCGATGGCGGGAATCAACGGCATCGCCAACGTCGCGCTCTACACGGCGAGCAAGCACGGCGTCGTCGGTCTCACCAAGGCCGCGGCGCTCGAGCTCGCCAAGTCGAGCGTGCGCGTCAACGCGGTCGCTCCGGGTCCGGTGGACACGGGTCTCCTGCATCGCATGGTGGCCGGGCACATCGACATCGCGACCATCGCCGCAGGCGTGCCGATGGGGCGGGTGTCGCAGCCGGAGGAGATCGCGAGCGCGATCCTGTGGCTTTGCAGCGATGCGGCCTCATACGTCACGGGTCATACACTCGCTGTCGACGGCGGCATGACCGTCGGCTAGCGGACCGCAGAACAAGGGGATTTCGATGGCTGATCTCAACGAGCGAACCATCACGCAGGCGGTAATCGACCGCATCGCGCAGACCACCGAGCCTCGCACCCGCGAGATCATGACCTCGCTCATCAGACACCTGCATGATTTCATTCGCGAGGTGCACCTGACCGAGGAGGAGTGGATGACGGGCATCCAGTTCCTCACCGAGGTCGGCAAGACCTGCACCGACAAGCGCCAGGAGTTCATCCTGCTCTCGGATACCCTCGGCGCCTCCATTCTCGTGATCACGCAGAACCATCGCTCCGAGCAGGGATCTGTCGAGTCGACGGTGCTCGGCCCCTACTACTGGGAGGGCGCCCCCGAGCGGCCGCTCGGCAGCAACCTTGCGGAGGGCGTCACCGGCGAGCCGACGTTCTACTCCGGGCGCGTGCTCGATGTGAATGGCAGCCCGATCGCAGGGGCCACGCTCGATATATGGTCCGGCGACGGCGAGGGCAACTACGACATGCAGCTCGGCGAGACCGAGATGCGCGCCCGCGGCAAGATCCGCACGAACGCCGCCGGCAAGTACTGGTTCCGCTCGATCCGGCCGTCCTTCTACCCGGTCCCGATCGACGGACCCGTCGGGCGGATGCTGAAGGCGATGGGCCGTCATCCCAATCGTCCGGGACACATTCACATGATCGTATCCGCGCCGGGATACCACACCGTCACGACCCACCTGTTCGTCGCCAACAGTCCCTACCTGGATTCGGATGCAGTGTTCGGCATGAAGGAATCGCTCGTCGTTGATTTCAAGAAGCACGACGCGGGCCCCGCGCCGACCGGGGAGCGCATGCAGCAGCCCTTCTATTGCGCTGAGTTCGACTTCCGGTTGCACAAGGCAGGCTGAGGTGAGCACGCCGGCGCCGGCAGGCGCGCAGCGGGAGCTGTCCCCCGCCGAGGTCGTCGGGCTCTACCCCGCGCACGCGGGAACCATCGGCTCGTTCTTCGAGACCCGCATGCGCACCGTGCCGGACCGGCAGGTGGTGTGCTTCGATGGCCGGCAGTGGACCTATGCGCAGCTCGATGTCGCGCGCCGGCTGCTCGCCCGCGCATTCGCGCGCCGCGGCATCGGCAAGGGCGATCGGATCGCGCTCATCTCGGTGAACAGCGATCTCGGCATCCTCGTGTATCTGGCCGCTGCCACGCTCGGGGCGATCTTCATCCCGCTCAACCCCGCCGCGACGCGCGAGGAACTCGAGTATCTGCTGCGTCATGCCAAGGCGCGCCTCGTCATCGCGCAGCCTCAGGACCTCGAGCGCGGCGGTGAGATCGCCGCGCACCTGGAGCGCGTGCCGGAGCTGTTGTGCACGCGGGATCTGGGTGGCGATGCGGCAAGCATCGCCGAGATCACCGCGCAGCTCGCGGCGCTCGCCGGCGGCCCCGGCTCGCCCGAGGCGGACGGCCAAGCCTCCCCCGAGGATGCCGCAGTCGTCATCTACACCTCGGGGACGACGGGCTTTCCCAAGGGCGTGGTGCACACGCACCGCACGTACATTCTCGCCGCCGAGGGCTTCGTTGCGCGCATGCACCTGCAGCCCGCGGAGCGGCTGCTGACGGTGATGCCCTTCTACCACATCAATGCCCTGTTCTATTCGCTCGGCGGCGCCATCGCCGCGGGTGGCACCCTCATCACGACGACCCGCTTCAGCGCCTCGGACTTCTGGAACCTGGTGTCACGCACGGGCGCGACGCAGTTCAATTTTCTGGCGGCCGTCGGCAACATCCTGCTCAATCGGCCGCGTTCGGAGTTCAACCCCCGCCACAGTCTGCGCAAGGTCTATGGGGGCCCGATCAGCGAGCGTATGTACACCGTGTTTCGCGAGGAGTTCCACGTCCCGGTGCTGATCGAGGGTTACGGGATGTCGGAGATCCCGGGCGCCTGCTGCACCCCCTATGCCGGCCTGCACAAGCAGGGCAGCATCGGCAAGGCCGCCGTGCATCCGAGCCTGCCCGGCGCGTTCGCCGAGCTCAAGGTCGTGGACGATGACGGCAAGGAGCTGCCGGTGGGTGAGACCGGTGAGCTCGTCGTGCGTACCCCGATGATGTTCAAGGAGTACCTGGATGATCCGGCGCAGACGCGCGCCGCATTCCGGGATGGCTGGTTCCTCACCGGTGATCTCGTGCGGCGCGACGCGGATGGGTACTTCTATTTTGTGGCCCGCAAGAAGGACATCATTCGGCGCCGCGGCGAGAACATCTCGGGCGCGGAGCTGGACCGGATTCTCGGTGACCATCCCGAGGTGCTCGAGGCAGCGGCCATCGCCGTTCCCTCCGAGCTCGGTGAAGACGAGATCCTGGTCGTCATCGTGCCGCGGCCCGAGGCACGGCCGCGGCCGCAGGACATCCTGGCGTGGTGCCGCACGCGACTCACGCCGATGAAAGTGCCGCGCTACATCGTATTCGCCGACTCGTTGCCGCACACCCCGTCACATCGGGTGGCGAAGCACCGCCTGAAGGCCGACCCGGGCCTCCTCGCCCGGGCCTTCGATGCGCTGCAGGCTTCCTAGGAGGCCGACATCCTGACTGCACTGCTCACGACCACAGTTTGAAGGATTCCACGCCGCCGCCGTTCGAGTCTTCCGTTATATCATTGCGCTACGCGCGGCCGGCGCGGCTCGAAAGTACTCATCGTGGCACACAAGTCGATGGACAGGATCATGGCGCTCGCCAAGCGCCGTGGCTTCATTTACCAAGCATCGGAGATCTACGGCGGCATTAGCGGCTTCTGGGATTACGGCCCCCTGGGGGCACAGCTGAAGAAGAATCTGCGCGATGCCTGGTGGGAGGACGTGGTCCTGGATCCGTGCGGCGGCGCCCCGGGCCCGAACGGCGAGCCGGTGCGGATCGTGCCGCTCGATACCAGCATCATCCAGCACCCCAGGGTCTGGGAGGCGAGCGGGCACATCGCGGGCTTCAGCGACCCGATGGTCGACTGCCGTGAGACGCAGCAGCGCTATCGATTCGATCATCTGCAGGTGTACGCGCCGGCCTCGGGGGATGCGCAGGGCAAGCCCGTGTTCGCGTTCATGCCCGACACACCGAGCGAGCAGAAGCAGAAGCGCAAGGCCGAGAAGGCCTTCGGCGAGCTGCGCACGCTGCCCCTCGCACAGCTGCCGCACGGCGAGTGGGCGCGGGTCGTGGGGCCGGACGCCGAGCGCGCCGGCACGCTCACCGAGCCGCGCGCGTTCAATCTCATGTTCAAGACCTACGTCGGTGCGACCGCGACGGAGAACGACGTCGCCTATCTCAGGCCGGAGACGGCCCAGGGCATCTTCGTGCAGTTCAAGAACGTCGTGGATACCACGCGCGTCAAGGTGCCCTTCGGCATCGCCCAGGTCGGCAAGGCATTCCGCAACGAGGTCACTCCCCGGAACTTCACTTTCCGCAGCCGCGAGTTCGAGCAGATGGAGATTGAGTTCTTCTGCCACCCCTCGCAGGCGCGTGACTGGTACGCGTTCTGGCGCGAGCAGCGCATGCGCTGGTGGCAGGGATTGGGGCTGGCGGGCGAGAACCTGCAGCTGCGGTCGCACGAGGCCGACGAGCTCGCGCATTACGCGCGCGAAGGCGCGGGCACGAGCGATGTCGAGTACCGCTTCCCCTTCACCGATCCAGGATTCGGCGAGCTCGAGGGCATCGCGCACCGCGCCGACTTCGATCTGGCCCAGCACCAGAGGCACGGCAAGACCGCACTCGAGTACTTCGACCCCGAGCGTGGCGAGCTGCTGCCGAACGGCTCGCACCGGGGCGAGCGCTACCTGCCGCACGTCATCGAGCCCTCGGCGGGTCTCGATCGCGGGCTGCTCGCGGTGCTGTGCGAGGCATACACGGAGGACCCCGCGCGCGCGAGCCCCGAGCTGCTGCTCATCTCCCCGCGGCTCGCGCCGATCAAGGCCGCGATCTTTCCGCTCGTCAACAAGGACGGCATGCCTGAGGTGAGCGAGAAGCTGCATGCCGAGGTGCGCCGGCGGTTCTGGCGGCACGGGCTCATCGAGCACGATGCCAAGCAGGCGATCGGCAAGCGTTACGCGCGCATGGACGAGGCCGGCTGTCCGTTCTGCTTCACGGTGGATGGCGAGACGCTGCGCGATCAGAGCGTGACGGTGCGCGACCGCAACACGGCACGGCAGGAGCGCATCGCGCTCGACAAGGTTGTCGGCTACCTGGAGGAGCGGCTCGGAGTCGACTGACCGAGCTTCGCGCAGGTGCAGGCACCGTACCGGACCATTGCACTCGGACCGCACGCCGTGCAGGTCGAGCGGCATGTGGACGGCTCGCTTCGCATCCGCAGCACGAGCGAGCTCGAGGCCTACCCGCGCAAGCTCACCGACCGGCTGCTCGCGGCCGCGGCAGCCCATCCCGAGCGCAGGTTCCTCGCCGAGCGCGACACCAGGGGTGAGTGGCGCTGCATTACCTACCGGGAGGCGCTCGCGGCAGTACGCCGCATCGGCAGCGCGCTGCTCGCGCGCGGGCTCTCCGCCGAGCGTCCGCTCGCCATTCTCTCGGGGGCCAGCATCGAGCACGCGCTGCTGGCACTCGCCGCGATGCACGTCGGGGTGGTGTTCGCGCCGGTTTCGCCCGCCTACTCGCTGAGCTCACCCGAGCTCGGGCGGCTGCGGCACGTGCTGGGACTGCTGACGCCCGGACTCGTGTTCGCGCAGAACGGCCGCCTGTTCGAGCACGCGCTCACCCGGGCGGTGGCACCGGAGTGCGAAATCGTAGTCGCCGAGGCGCCGCCGCGCACGCGCCCCGCCGG
>Ga0335081_10013102_pt1 | contig 13409 bp, 10 predicted proteins | sample Lox_Sample_35_FD_206713 | JGI IMG/M metagenome (GOLD analysis project Ga0335081, IMG submission 206713) | Soil microbial communities from Loxahatchee National Wildlife Refuge, Florida, United States - Lox_Sample_3.5 | ecosystem: Environmental > Terrestrial > Soil > Wetlands | place: USA...
GAAATTGCAGTGCTGAGACCACACCAAGCTTGAAGGAGGAATGTGTCAGCTCCAGCACGAGCCACGCCTGGCTCATGTTCTGCATCCAGGTCCCGATTAGGGAAACAAGCTGGCCCCACCAGAACAAACGGAAATTCCGGTGACGGAGAGCGCTGAAGAGTGTTTTGAGTATCGAAATGTTCCGCATGATTCCGATTATCTTCCTTCATGCACAGTTTAGCACCGGCAGGATTTGTATGGAAATGCAACGGAGGGGAAAACTGGGCGATGGGGCTGTGCGTCGGCGCAGCACCCCGGTAAAGGGAACAACGTGGTCGTTCGCCGTCATTCCTTTTTCTTTGATACAAACATGTAGTCGATGTAACCCATCACCTGAATCTTGGCTTCCTCGGAGACCTGACGCAGTTTTCTTATAATGTGGATTTCCTCCGTGCTCATGATCCTTGCGAGGTAATTGCATTGCTCCTCGGAAAGCGGATATTTGCGTTTCTCCCGCCTTAATTTTGACTCTGACGGAGCCAGAAAAAAACCCTTTACCTCGAAGGGGACTTTTTCCTGGTGGGCAGTCAGGATCAAAACCGTCTTATCCAGACCGAGCTTGTTCGCGATCAAGATGAGAGTTTTGTCCTTCGGAATATGACCTTTGTTCATTGTGACTCGCAGGAGTTCCGGACTTAGTCCAAGGGCCTTTGACGCATCCTTTAAATTACGATAACCCTTGTTTTCAAGTGCTTGCCTGACCATATCGGATAATTTCATGACAGCGCCTTTCTGCGGCATCAGGATACAATGGGCCGCTTTGTTCCTGCTTTTGCGTATGCGGATTCGAACAGGCTGCTCCTCAGCCTCTCAATACTCTCTTATCTCCAACCCGCTGGGTGAGTTTCAGGGAATCGAAATATTCCATGAGAGGCACAGCAAATTTGCGGGAAGTTCTGGCAAGATCGCGGAATTCCGCCATCGTGATCTCTTTCTTCTCTTCGAGATATTTTTTGAGGTCCGCCCTTACCTTCTCAACAACCTCTTTATCGAGATGGAAGGAATCAGTGATTCTGACCGTGCGGCCTTCATCTGCAAGGAGCCTCAGCAGATCCCTGGCGTCCTTTTCACTGATCCTGAAGAGCGCAGGAAGTTCCTCGCGGACTGGGGGCTGGGTGCCGCCCTTTCTGATCGCTTCCACGATCTTGTTCTTGACCTCATCCTGAATCGCGCCTCGCGCAGCCTTGAATCCCGGGACCTTGAGTTTCGGACCTTCCTGTTCGATCAGCTTTTTTTTGATCAAACCGTCGACCACCAGATTCAGGACCTTGGCGGAAAGCCGCATCCTGAGCATGCCTTTCAGCTCTTCTTTATCGATACCTGGTTTGAGAGGGTTGTCCTTATGATACTGGTTGATGAGGTCCAGGATTTTATTTTCAAGCGTCAAAAGCTGCGATGCATGAACATACAGATTGTCAACCCTGAGCAGAACCCTTTCCTGGGCTAGAGATGCCAGCGCTGTAAGTATTTCCTGTTTATCGGCGGCAATTACTCCGATTGACTCGACCTCAGTCATGCCGGCGAGGCCTTTTCCAGAAACAAAGATCCCGAGCTTATCCTCGAGGTTTCCCTTTTCCAGGACACTGAGTTTATCAAGCGACTGCTTCATGGTCGTCTGTTTATGCCTTCGCGTGTGGGGGTTCAAGACCATGCCTCCGCCCAATGTCTCCATGGGAGAATAGAAACGCAGGATATATCGGTCGCCGTGCTGAAGAATTATCGGCTGTTCGAGACGGAGTTGAGCATAGGCCTCGCCGCCAGGTGAGAGTTCGTTCATTCCGAGAAGGGTAATTCTGCCCATAGCTTCCTGGGTTGTATTGTAAAAGCGGATGCGTGCTCCGGTTTTGAGTCCCCGCGGGGCCTGCTTGAGCATATTGAGTTTCGCATCGAGCGTCTTCGTCGGTGTGAAAAAGCCTGCGCTCGCGATAATGTCGCCGCGAGAAATCTGGTCCTTGTCAACGCCCTGAAGGTTAACGGCTGTGCGCTGTCCTGCAACAGAGCGCTGAACCGTCAGATTATGGGACTGAATGCCGCGGACCTTGGTCCTAATGCCCCGCGGCAGGATTTCTACCTCCTGTTCAGTGCTAATGGTGCCCGAGAGCAGGGTGCCGGTGATGATTGTGCCGAATCCTTTCATGGTGAAGACGCGGTCTATCGGGAGGCGCAGTATCCCGTTCGGCGATTTCGGGAAGACTTCCGTGGCCAATCCGTCAAGTTCCTGCACGAGGAGGGGAAGGTTTTCACCGGTCTTTGACGAGACCGGTACGAGAGGGGAGTGCTCGAGGAATGTGCCTTTGACGTATTCGCGCACTTCGTCCTGAATCAGGGCAAGCCAGTCTTTATCGACCAGGTCCGTTTTTGTCAGGGCGATCAGGCCCTTCTTGACATGCAGCAAATCGCAGATGGCAAGGTGTTCGCGCGTCTGGGGCATGATGCCCTCGTCGGCGGCTATCACGAGCATGACGATGTCGATTCCACCCACACCGGCGAGCATGTTTTTAATCAGCCCCTCATGACCAGGCACATCAACGATGCCAAGGCGGCTGCCGCCAGGGAGGTCAAGGGACGCAAATCCCAGGTCGAGGGTAATGCCGCGTTCTTTCTCTTCCTTTAGGCGGTCTGGGTCAATACCGGTGAGCGCTTTTACCAGGCTGGATTTCCCATGGTCAATATGTCCGGCAGTGCCGAGGATGATATATTTCATGAGGCAAAAGACGCTAAATAGTGAACATTAGTCAGGTGATGGGGTAACGGTATGAAGACAAAGAATAAACGCAGGTTATCCTCTCTCGCCTACCGTCTACAGCATGATGTCTCCTTGAGAATTAATCCCATTGCTTCCACGATTTTTTTAATTTCCTCATCATTCAGCGTACGGGGATCGAAAATGACCAGGCCTTCTTTGATTCGCGTGATGATGTGCGGCTGACTGAGGCGGAGGCTCGATTCGATTCGGTTTGCGCTCAGACGCCCGTGCCGTATGCAGACGGTTTTAGTCGGGAAATTCCCTGTCGGGAGCGCGCCGCCGCCACTCTGGGAACGGTCATCATGGATTGATACCGATAGCCCGTCATCGTGGATATTCTGAAAACCATTTTCCAGAAGCAAGGCTTTGCGTTCAATTTCGCACAGGGGCTGGGTTAGCATCCAGAGTGTTGGAATATCCCGTACTGCATTTTCCTTGTCCAAATACTGACTGAGTGTGGCATCAAGCGCGGCAAGAGTGAGTTTGTCGATCCGGAGCGCACGGGCGAGGGGGTTGGACCTAATTGGGTCGAGATAGGATTTCTTGCCAAGAATCAGGCCTGCCTGTGGACCACCTAGGAGTTTGTCGCCGCTGAATGTGATTATGTCGACGCCGGAATCGACAGCCTGCTGCACGGTGGGCTCGTTGCCCGCGCCGTAATGAGAAAGGTCAATGAAACTGCCGCTGCCTAAGTCCCACATTACCGGAATATTGTGTTTTTTGCCGAGCAGGGAAAGCTCTTCAGGAAAAACTTCCTTAGTGAAACCGACGATTTTGTAGTTGCTTGTATGAACCTTTAGGATTAGAGCAGTTTGATTATTGAGAGCTTCTTCGTAGTCTTTCAGGTGGGTCTTGTTCGTGGTCCCGACTTCACGAAGAATGGCGCCGCTCCGCTCCATCACGTCGGGCACGCGGAAGGAGCCGCCGATCTCAACCAACTCACCTCGGGACACGATGACCTCCCGTCCGCGGGCAAGTGTATTGAGGCAGAGAAGAACGGCGGCCGCGTTATTGTTCACGGCAGTTGCAGCTTCAACACCAGTGAGCCGTGTGAGCGTGCTCTCTACATGAACGTAGCGTTTTCCCCGCTCACCGGCAAGAATATTATATTCGAGATTTGAGTAGCTCCGACTTACCTCGAAAATTCTCTGGAGCGCTTTTTCCGACAGGATGGACCGTCCAAGGTTCGTATGGATGACAACGCCGGTGGCATTAATAACGGGCTTGAGGCTTGGTTCGGATAATTCCCGGAGAATGAATTCGGTATCATCAAGGACAGCAGTTAGGGTAGGAACCTTGCGGTCGGCGTCTTTCTCATCTGCCTGAAGAATCGCCTTCCGCTGTTTATCGACGGCAGTCCTGACTGCTTCGAGCACCAAAACCCTCGGGAACGTTTCAAGCCACACAAGCGTCCTGTTTTCCTTCAAAATATCGTCAATCGAGGGCAACCGTCTGAGCAACTCTTTCATGAAGATTAACATAGCATAGCCGCGCAGGAATTTCAACAACCCATTACCGTTGTTTTATCGTATTTTTATTATATTTTTTGCCCTTGACATCCGCTTGAGAATATGTCAACTTGACAGTCATATCATCTTGTCTGCCCTGTCTCAGTCCGGTTTGCTGCCCATAGATGTACGAATAAAAAATAACCCAATCGAGGTGCACATGAACAGGCGGAAATTCTTGAAGAAAATCGCGGTTGCCAGCGTCACGCTTGCAGCAGGAGAGCTGTTCGTTCCTTTTGCTGAGGCGATAGACGTCCCACGGTTCAACTTCGCGCACATTACGGACCTCCATCTCGACGTCAGCGGAGAAAGCACCTGGCAATACCGCGAGAAAAGCGTACCTCTCTTCATTGATGCTCTCCGTCAGATTGTTCGGCTCCCGAAACTCAATTTTGTAGTATTCGGCGGAGATCAGATCCATTATGGGGCGCGGGACAAAGAATCGCTGAACGTGTTCCAGGAATGGACTTCGCAGCACCTCAACATGCCCTATTATATTCTACTTGGCAATACTGAGGTCTCTCCTGTCACCGGTGTTTCCAAGCTAGGCCGCGAGGAATATCTCAAAGCATGGAACGGCAACGGGCTCAGGCCAGGGAACTCGTCCTGGGCTTTCAATCCTGTTCCCGGTGTTCGGGCAATCGGCTTTGACGTTACAGTCGATGGGAAACCCCATGGTCTCGCAAGCACGGCGGGTCTGAAATGGCTCGAAAATGAACTAAACGAAAACAGTCAGAAGAAACTCATTATAGTGTTCACGCACCAGTTGCTGATGCCCACTACCGGGAAAGACAGCGGTCCCGAGTGGGGTGTCTGGATGGTCAGAAATTGCGATAAGGTGCGGAGCATGCTGGAGCGTTATCCGAATGTGAGGCTCGTCGTCTCGGGCCATCATCACGCTAGCAAGGTTACCACTGCGGGGAGAATTACCTATGTATCCGATCCCGCCATCGTTACCTATCCCTGCTCATTCCGATCCTTTTCCGTGACCGCGGATGGTATTCATCTAAAAAATATCGCTTTGGAAGACAACGCAATCGTGAACCGAGCCCTTGAATTGCTCGTTACCGATCCCTATGCAAAAATATATGACGCCGCCGAACCACAGAAGGTAGCTGACTATAGCAAGGGGCTAACTGCGGAGGACCGCGAGACGACGATTAAACTGTAGCGGATTATAGGGCCTTCAACTACTTGTTCAGCAGCACACAAGGCGTCTTTCAGTGGAAGGTCAATGCGACGAGTGAATCGACCGGTCGTTCGATATCTGGCGCACATTGATCAAGATCTCTCCTAAGGGAAATCCTCCTACTTCATCGAAATTTAACAACCCAACTTTATTACTCGCGTTCAAGCGAGAAATCGATTCTCTTCCGGATCGTATCCACTCGGTCGACGCATACCCTTACGGTATCGCCGATTCGGTAGGTGCACTTTTTCCGTTCGCCACGCAGGCAATGCAATTTTTCAATGTAGTGGTAGTAATCACCGGTCAGTGCCGATACATGGACCAATCCCTCGACGAACAGGTCGCGCAGTTGTACGAAGAAACCGAATTGGGCCACGCCGGTAATTATGCCTTCGTACACCTCACCCAGCTTGTCCTCCATGAACCGGAGTTTCAGCATAGTGATCACGTCACGCTCTGCTTCCATGGCCTTGCGTTCGCGTTGAGAACAGTGCGTTGCAGCCTCGGGCAGCATCGCGTCGAGTCGATTAACATATTTCTCATCCTTCAACATGCCTTTCATGTCAGCCTTCAGTATACGGTGCACAATGAGGTCCGGGTAACGTCGAATCGGTGAGGTGAAGTGAGTATAGGTTTCGGATGCAAGGCCAAAGTGGCCGGCGTTCTCAGAGGAATAGCGAGCCTGTTTCATCGTGCGCAGCAATACAGTATTGATCAATGTTTCTTCGGGGGTGCCTTTGGCCCGGGCTAGCGCTTTCTGGAGATGGATCGGCTTGATTTTCTTGCCCGTGGGAAGCGAAATGCCGAGTGTCGCGAGGAATTCCACGAGGTCCAACATCTTGTCCTCGTCTGGATCTTCATGGATGCGGTAGATGAAAGGTGCTTCTCTGTTCTCAATATGGGTCGCCACAGTTTCGTTCGCGGCAAGCATGAATTCCTCAATAATCTGATGAGCCATGTTGCGTTCCGCTCGGATGATGTCTGTCATCCGACCCTGAAGGTCAAGAATGATTTCCGGCTCGGGCAGGTCAAAGTCAATGCTTCCTCGCTTCGCCCGCTTGGCGCGCAGGATTTCCATTAACTCCGCCATTAGCTCGAACTCCCGGAGCAAGCTGGCGTACCGTGTCCTCTGCGCCGAATTACGGTCCACAAGAATTTCACGAACCGTAGTGTAGGTCATCCGCTCGTTACTGTTGATCACACTTTCGTAAATATCATACCGCAGGACGGACCCGGCTGGCGATATGTCCATCTCGCAGGTGAGAGTCATCCGGTCGACGTTGGGATTCAGACTACAGATGCCGTTCGAGAGCTGCATGGGGAGCATAGGGATGACCCGATCGGGAAGATACACACTCGTTCCCCGCTGATACGCCTCTTCGTCGAGCAGTGAGCCTTCTTTGACATACTGAGCCACGTCTGCGATATGGATATGGAGCCGGTAGCCTGACTTGATCTTTTCGATAGAGACAGCATCGTCGAAATCTCGTGCTTTTTCACCATCGATGGTCACCGTGGGCAGGGCCCTCAGATCGCGTCGGCCCCGTCGCATGATGGGTGATACCTGCTGAGGAATCGCTTCCGCTTCACGCAGTGCGGCAGGGGAGAACTGGACGGGAAGCTCGTATTGCTCAACAATCAGCTCTGAATCGATGCCCGGCTGGCCAGGTTTGCCGATAATTTTAATAATTCTGCCTTCTGGCGGCCTGCCATGTAGAGGATAGGCTATGATTTCGGCGGAGACTATGTCGCCCGGCTGTGCTTTCCCCGAATGCTCCCTGCTGACGACCAAGTCATGGGTCAATTTTACATCAAAGGGCGTAACGAAGCCGTATCCTCCGGTTTTCGTGTCGGGGATATCGTACATTCCAACCACCCTCGTGCGCGCACGCTCTAGAATGCGGATGATCACGCCTTCCCTTTTCCCGGAGATTTTCTTTTTGCCAATCGGCGGTGTTACCCGCGCTATTACCGTATCGCCATCCATGGCATCGATCCGGCTTTGCGCGGATATGTAAATATCAGTCTTGCCTTTCTTTCCCGGCATGACGAACCCGTAGCCCTGGGGATGGGCCTGGAAAACTCCGGTTTCGAGGTCCATCTTCTCAGGTAGACCGTACCGGTTGCCACGGGTCTTGATGATTTCGCCGCTCAGCACCAGTTCATTCAGAACCTGCTTGAGATCGCGCCGGTCATCCGCCGTGAGTCTTAGCTGACGCATGATCTCGCGTACCAGCATTGGCTTGCCGAGCCGGGTTTTGATAAGGTCGGTGATTTGCTTGTGGGTGTAGTTCATAAATAATAACTCGAAGTTCGCAGTTCCTCCTGCGGAGTCTCTAGACTGGTTTTTATTCCGAACGCCGGGCTTTCATCTCCGGACCGATTCTCAACAGTTTACCTTTCGCCTCCGCAATGACAACCGGACCGCGTTCTATTCTTGCTTCGGCGAGGATCAGTTTTTTTGTTTCCTGCGTGATTATTCCTGTGATCAAGAGTTCTAACCCCGGGGCGGCAGGCGCTTTAAATGTAACAATGATCTCGGCGGTTACAGCCGGTATCCCGAGGTTGAAGGCTAACTTGACCATTGCTTCATCGAGAAGGGAGGAGAGAATTCCGCCGTGGATGATTCCTTCGTAGCCCTGATGAATGTCCGATGGCGTAAACACAGCGCTTATGCTGCGCGCTTCCACATTGATCGCAAAATCGACGGCAAGACCTGCGGGATTTTTTTTGCCGCACACATAACATCGCTCGTTGTCTCGTAGTTGATTCATATATGGCAGGGGAACCGGCTCAAACAGCCGGCTTTCATACCGGAGTGCCGGATTCTCCGTGTTTTTTCCGCGCCGGCGTCCCGCTTGTATCTCCCGCTGCTTGCAAGTATAATATAAAAAATGTCATTTGACAATCAGATAAGAACTTCCGGAGAGCAGCTGCGCAACCTTGGAATTGAGAATGAGGCGCAGGCCATGAAGAACCTCGAGCTTCTTTCCGCAAAACTCGGCAACGAGGGATATGATGCTCTTGCGCCGGTTCTTTTCGCGAGCCTGTCCAACGCCGCTGATCCCGATATGGCCCTCAATAACCTGGATCGTTTTGTGGATAGTCTCGGAGATGTACGGCTCTTTGTTTCGTATTGCCGTGCGAACCGTGACGTTCTCTGGCAGTTTGTCACTATTTTCGGCGCGAGCCGCTTCTTCTCAACCTATCTTACGGCAAACGCCGATAACGCCTTGGCGCTGTTCTCCGATCCCGACTATATTACCTATCCCGTCAGCAAGGCGATATTATCGCAGCGACTCGCGGGGATGATCAACGAGGAAGGAGACCACAAGGCTTTCTTTCGGTCGCTTCGCCTTTTCAGAAAACAGGAGATGCTCAAGATCGGCCTGCGCGACCTACTTGCCAAGGCCGATTTTCAGGAGACGGTAGCGGAACTCTCTGACCTTGCCGAGGTGTGTCTCCAGATGGCTTTCGAATGGACCAATCGTGAGCTTCTAAAGCGATACGGCAGGCCTGTTGTTGAAAATCCCGGGGGAATGTTGGAACCGGCGGGCTTTGCGGTCATTGCCATGGGTAAACTCGGAGGGCGCGAGCTCAATTTCAGCTCCGATGTGGATCTCATGTATGTTTATACAGCTAACGGTGAGACCGAGGGAATCAGGTCTCTTGACGGGACGGTTTTGAACCGGATTACCAATCACCAGTACTTCATCAAACTGGCGGAAAAAATAAGTGCAGCAATCGGAGAGAAGACCGAGGATGGATTTGTATTCCGCGTGGACCTTCGCCTGCGGCCTGAGGGACAGCGCGGCCCTCTGGCCCAGAGTCTGAATGGCTATGAAATATATTATGAATCCTGGGGTCAGGCTTGGGAACGGTCGGCGCTTATTAAGGCGAGGCCGGTTGCAGGCGACGAGAAAACCGGCAAGGAATTCATAGAGCGGATCACTCCCTTTGTTTACAGAAAATATCTGGATTACAGCGCTATCGCAGAAATAGGCGACATGAAACAAAAGATTAACAGGGATGTGGAACAGAAAGGGAATACCTACAGGGACGTCAAGCTCGGGTATGGCGGAATTCGAGAGATCGAATTCATGATCCAGGCACTGCAGCTTATTTATGGCGGCCGTAACCGGTCCCTGCGGGAAAAATCGGCACTCAGAGCGCTGCACGCGCTTTCGCAAAAAGGGCTGATTACCTATCAGGAACACGACTATCTGTCAAGAGCATATGTTTTTCTCCGCACCATCGAGCACCGCATCCAGATTCTCGACGATCTTCAGACACAGACGATGCCGACCGATACACAAAGCCTGAGATCGCTTGCGCGACGTTCGGGATACCTTGAGGCAGGCAGGGAAGCGGATCTGCTGTTGAGGGACTATTCAGAATATACACAGAGTGTCCGGCGCATCTATAATGAGCTGTTCTCCTTCACCGGTGAGGAGACGTTGGCAAACGCTGCTGTCCCCCACGACTACGGTCTATTGCTCGATCCCGACAGGACCGAGCAGGAAGCGCTAGCGCTGCTTGAAAAATACGGATTTCGCGATCCCGGCAAGGCATATCGCAACTTGATTCTGCTTCGGGAAGGCCCGGCGTTTGTGCACCAGACGCCCCGTAGCCATAAACTGTTTCAGGAGATTTTTCCGCAGTTGTTCGGGGCAATTGTCTCTTCCATAGACCCTGACATGGCGCTCAATCATCTTGAGTCGTTTCTTTCCGCGCAGTGGTCATGGGAAGCATTTCAGTCCCTTCTTAATATCGATGCCTCGGCGATCAAGGTACTTGTCACAGTTTTTGCCAGCAGCGAATACCTGTCGCGGCTGCTGGTGAGCCGGCCCCTCTATATTCAGAATATGCTGGAGTCCCAGAAATTTATCGGTGTCGGGACCATTAAGAGCTATACGCATGAACTCAGTGAGATGCTGAGTCGCGAAAGCGGGATGTCGGAGAAACTAGATGCCCTCCGAAGGTTCAAGCACTTGGAAGAAATCAGAATTGGTATGGCAGATCTGCTTTCAGCGGTGAAGCCTACGGCTGTGTCGCATGAGTTGTCTAAACTAGCAGAGGCCTGCCTCGACGCGGCGCTTAAAATGGCAGCCGCGGAAACGGGACAGATGCACGGGGCCCATGGTTCTGTCGACGGACTTGCCGTCGTCGGTGTAGGAAAACTCGGCGGGAGGGAGTTGACTTACGGATCAGACCTTGATGTGATCTTCGTGTACTCCAAAGAACGTGCTGGAGTTCCGCCTGCCGGCCTTTCAACTTTTGAGTACTTCAGCAAAATAGCGGAAAAAACGATCTCTTATCTTTCAACCATAACGCGCGAAGGCTTCGTCTTTCGCATGGATGCGAGATTGCGCCCTTCGGGTACCAAGGGTCCGCTTGTACAAAGCATCGAGGCGTTCAAATACCACTATGCCTCCAGGGCTGAGACGTGGGAGCTGCAGACCATGATCCGCGCGCGGTTCGTTGCAGGTGACCGTGAGGTAGGCGCAGCATTCTGTTCAGCGATGCAGGAGCTTATCTATCGTGATGCTGACAGGACTGCTCTAGCATGCGACATCTTCGAAATGCGCAAGAGGATGGAAGAAGAACTTGGAAGGGAAAACGACTCCCATTACAACATCAAGCAGGGAATGGGCGGAATGGTGGACATCGAGTTTCTGGTGCAGTTCTTCCAGCTTCTTCATGGGAGGCGTCATCGAAAAGTCAGGATTCCGGGAACATACGATGCGCTATGGGGACTGAAAAAAGAAAAGCTTCTTACCGAGGAAGAATACTCAGTTCTGCGCCGAGCCTATTTGTTCCTGCTGCAACTGGAGAGCAGAATGCGGATTATCTCGAATGAGGCGACGAACAGATTAAGTAAAAATCCAGATGAACTTCACCAACTCGCGCTTCGAATGGAGTATGCTGATGGAAAATTATTTTCAGGGCAGCAGCTTCTCATTGATTATGAAACCTTCACCAAGCAGATTAGAACCATCTTCAATAAGGTGCTGAGAGAGTGACGCTAAAATCTTGGCCTGACAGGGAAAAGGTTTATGCAAATATGGATTTTATCCAATCGTAAGTTTATTTACCTTTATTTGAGTGTGGGGGCCTTGTCTATATTCCTTCGCCCCTTCACCAATTATATGCCATCTATAATTTATCACGGTCAGTAAAATTGTTGTAATCTAACAATCAAAGAACGGAATAGAACTATTTCTAAAAACGGACTTGCCCATAAAAATCGTATTCCTAAACCATGTTTATCATCACCTCTCTGATATGTATGTTCGGTGTACTGTCGAATTTCATATCTATCGACGGCCTGCTGAAATACCGGGGCGTGAAAACGAAGCATTCCATTCGCGTGCTTCATGCGTCGACCTGGGTGGCTGGCTTATATGGGCTATATTGATTATCTGAATTTCGTTGCGATTGTGTTACTTGAAGGGTTTACGATTCCGTGCTGCCTTGCAACTATTCCTGCCCAGTCGTGAAAAAATACGACATCCTTCGTCATAGCAATCGTCGAAGTGGTTTTTCTTCTACTCACTGCGAACGGCCTCATGAAAACAGGCAGGCACTGAGGCTATACCCGAAACGCTAGCGGACCTTTCCGGACGGCTTTTACCGCCCTTTTTATTTGACATCATCTTACCTTGATGCCAATATTAACATAAATGCTCATGACTGGAAAGAATGATCCCATTTGATGAAAAAACGACTCAACATGCTTCTTGAATTTTCCGTTCCGCTTCTGGGTGGCGTTGCCTTCACGATATTATGGGCGAACAGCGCACCGGAGAGCTATTTCCGGTTACTACATGGTCACTTCGTTGGTCCATTCAGTCTGCATTTTCTGACAAACGACATCTTCATGGTTTTTTTCTTCGGCATCGCCGCTGTGGAGATAACCCACAGCCTGATGCCCGGCGGGGACCTTTATCCCATCGAAAAATCCATCAGCCCGCTTTTTGCAACCTCTGGTGGTGTGATCGGTCGGGCTCTGGTCTACCTTGCGTTAAACCATTTCTTCGGCTCACCAGAAATGCGGCAGGGGTGGGGAATTCCCACGGCAACGGATATAGCTTTTGCTTGGCTTGTCGCCAGGCTGATATTCGGGAAGGATCACCCCTCGGTATCGTTCCTGCTCCTGCTGGCCGTGGTCGACGATGCGGTTGGTCTCGTAATTATCGCTCTGTTCTATCCCGACCCACTTCTGCCTGTCGCGCCGCAGTGGTTGCTTCTGACACTTGCAGGTACGGCTATTGCCTATCTACTTCGCAAGCAGCGGGTCCTATCGTACTGGCCTTTCTTATTCTGGGAGGGTGTTTGTCACGGGTGGGTTTATACAAGGCCCATCTACACCCGGCACTTGCTCTGGCTTTTATCATTCCCTTTTTGCCGCATGCAGGTTTCGGGAACAAACACCTTTTCGAAGATGATTCGACTGGTCAATCGCCTATATCACAATTCGAGCACGAATGGAAAGTCATCGTTGATTTCGGCTTATTCCTATTTGGGTTGTCAATGCGGGGGTTGAATTTTCGCAAGGATGCGCGGACACTTGGCTTGTCGTATCTTCCCTGGTTACAGGGAAGTGTATCGGCATTTCATTGTTCGGCGTTGCGGCAGAAAAGCTTGGCTTCCCCTTGCCTGCGGGAGTCCGGGGCAGGGAGTTATTTGTTATTGGAATCATCGGCGGCATTGGGTTCACCGTTGCCCTCTTTGTTTCTGGTGAGGCCTTTGCCGACCCCGCGCTTCAGGGTGCGGCAAAAATGGGCGCCATGCTGAGCTGCGGGGCTGCCGCGATCGCCCTAATTGCAGGGAAATTGCTGAAAATTAAAAAAGTTATCATAACCAATAGTTATTGCAACTACACAAAATATATTGCAACTGGCTCAATAACAGACACAACAAATAG
>Ga0335081_10013103_pt1 | contig 13409 bp, 11 predicted proteins | sample Lox_Sample_35_FD_206713 | JGI IMG/M metagenome (GOLD analysis project Ga0335081, IMG submission 206713) | Soil microbial communities from Loxahatchee National Wildlife Refuge, Florida, United States - Lox_Sample_3.5 | ecosystem: Environmental > Terrestrial > Soil > Wetlands | place: USA...
CGACTCACTTTTTTTCCATCACGCATTGCAAAGGATGCTGATGTTTGCGCGCGAAGTCCATAACCTGCGTCACTTTGGTCTCCGCCACCTCATATGTATAGATGCCGCACTCGCCGATGCCATGGTGGTGGACATGCAACATAATTCGGGTCGCGGTTTCGTGATCCTTGCCGAAGAAGCGCTCCAGCACGTGCACGACGAACTCCATCGGCGTGTAGTCGTCGTTGAGGATGAGCACCCGGTACATGCTCGGCCGCTTGGTCTGCGGCTTGGTCTTGGTGATGACGGCGGTGCTTGGGCCGCCCGGCTCGCCCCGCCGCTTGCGGTCGTCGTCGGCCATACGCGGTGAGCCCCAGGGCAAAGCCGCCATTGTGGCCCGGGTGGCGAGGCTGGTCTTCACGAAGGGCGTCATGGCATGGCCGAGGCAGGTAATCCTGGAACGTGGCGCCGGCGCGTTTGCTGCGCCGTCCCATATTAAAGACCCCGCCCCCCTCATTCCAAGCAGGGATTTTGCCCCGTTCCGGCACATTTGATCGCGATTTCCCCGTCCCACCGGCCGCCGGCGTGTCCGATCGGCCTGGTTACCCGAACTCAACCGCGGCGCCGACAATCCGATCCGAATTGTCCCCAAATTCGCGCCATCGCTCTCACGATTCCTCAAGGCGGCATTGGCATACCTGCCGGGCCCAGGTTCCCGTTCAGCACAGGGGGTATGTAATGTTTCTGGCCCGCTTTTGGAACAATCGCCGCGGCAGCGTCGCCCCGCTCGCGGCGCTGTCGATGATCCCCTTGATCACCGGGGTCGGCGCGGCGATCGACTACAGCCGGGCCAACGCCGCCCGTACCGCATTCCAGACCGCGCTCGACGCAACCGCGCTCACGCTTTCGAAGACCGCGGCCACCGACAGCGCCGACGAGCTGCAGACCAAGGCAACCGATACCTTCAACGCCCTGTTCCAGCGCAGCGACGTCAGCAACGTGACCGTCACACCGCATTACTCCTCGACCAGCGGGCCGCAACTCAGCTTGACCGGCAGCGCCACCATTCCCACCGATTTCATGAACTTCCTCGGCGTCGATCATGTCACCATTACCGCCGCCTCGACCTCGACCTGGGGCAATACGCGCTTACGGGTTTCGCTGGTGCTCGACAATACCGGCTCGATGGCCGACGACGGCAAGATGGACGCGCTCAAGACCGCCGCGCAAAATCTGCTCACGCAGCTGCAAAGCGCCGCGACCGTGCCGGAAGACGTCTACGTCTCGATCATTCCGTTCAGCAAGGACGTCAACGTCGGCGCCAGCAATTACGATCAGAGCTGGCTGCGCTGGGATCTGTGGGAGAACGACAACGGGAGCTGCAGCAACACATCCTATCACCACAAGAGCTCCTGCACCAATCACGGCGCCGTCTGGACGCCGGCCGACCACAGCACCTGGAACGGCTGCGTGACCGACCGCGACCAGAACTACGACACCACCAACGATGCGCCGCTCGCCGGCGGCACGCTCTATCCGGCCGAACAATATTCGTCCTGCGACACGCAGCTGATCGGGCTTTCCAACAACTGGACGGCGCTGTCGAACACGGTCAACGCCATGCAGCCGAACGGCAACACCAACCAGGCGATCGGCCTGCAGATGGGTTGGCAATCGCTGACCGCTGCGCCCTTCACCGTGCCGGATGAGGACCCGAACTACCACTACAACCACGTCATCATCCTCCTCACCGACGGCCTCAACACCGAGGACCGCTGGTACAGCGACGCCTCCTCGATCAACGCGCGGGAGCAGACGACCTGCGGCAACATCAAGACCGCCGGCATCACCCTCTACACCGTGCAGGTCAACACGGGCGGCGACCGGACCTCGACGCTGCTCAAAAACTGCGCGAGCGACTCCGGTAAATTCTTCCTGCTGACTACGGCCGACGAGATCGTCACGACCTTCAATCAGATCGGGACGGCACTGTCCGATCTGCGGCTTGCCATGTAGAGGCGGATTGGCGGCGCAAATTCGCGCCGCCCAGCAACCGGGCGTTAACGACGTCGCCTAAGAGTTGCGGCCGTCGAATGAGACGGCGTTAATCATGCAGTTGCTTGCGCGCGCTGGGATTCCTCCAGGCGCGCGCGCGGGCGTTAAGCTCGTCTCGACTATTAATATACCGGCCCTTAAAGGCCGGCGCGCTATCGGCGAGGCGAACCATCGTCGGTGAGCCGCCATGAAGACTGTCTGCAGCAAATTCATCCGCCGGCTGCGCGCATTCAGCGCCGCGCGCGGCGGCAACGTCGCCGTCATCTTCGCCCTCGCCTTGATTCCGATCGTCGGCGCGGCCGGCGCGGCGGTCGATTTCAGCCGCGCCAACGCGGTGAAGGCCGATCTGCAAGGCGCGCTCGACGCCGCCGCGCTCATGCTCTCGAAGGAAGCCGCGACCGATTCAGACAGCAAGCTGCAGAAGCATGCGCTGAAATATTTCAAGGCCAACTTCAACAAACCGGAGGCCAAAAATATCTCGGTCTCCGCGACCTATTCGAGCAGCGATTCCTCGGTGCTGGTGAACGGCTCGGCCGCGATCCCCACCGATTTCATGCAAATCTTCGGCTACAACAGCGTCACCATCAACGGCTCGTCGACCGCCAAATGGGGCCTCACGCAGCTGCGCGTCGCGCTGGTACTCGACAATACCGGCTCGATGGCGGATGCCGGCAAGATCGACGCGCTTAAGACGGCGACCCACAGCATGCTGAGCCTGCTGCAGAGCGCCTCCGTCACCAACGGCGATATCGAGGTGGCAATCATCCCCTTCGCCAACGGCGTCAATGTCGGCACGGGGAATGTCGCGGAGTCCTGGATCGATTGGAGTTACTACACCAATAGTGGCGGCGCCGGCTGGGGCGGCGGCGGCGGCTACGGCGGCGGCCACAGCGGTTACAGCAGCTATGGCGGCTTTAGCTGGGGCAGCAACAACTGGAGCCGCGGCTCCGGCTCGTGGAATTCGAACGGCGGCTGGAGCAGCGGTAGCGGTAGCGGTAGCGGCGGCAGCAGCAGCACTTGCACCTGGAGCAGCTGCTGGAGCAGCACCGGCACCTGGAGCGCCACGAGCAGCGCCACCAGCACGAGCCATTGGCAGGGTTGCGTGATGGACCGCGACCAGGACTACGACGTTCTCAACACCACGCCGACGACGAGCAACAAGTCGACCCTGTTTCCGGCAATCTACAATCCGAACTGTCCGGCACCCATGATCGGCTTGAGCTACGATTGGACGTCATTGAACGCCATGGTCGACCTGATGACGCCGACCGGCACTACCAATCAGACCATCGGCTTGGCTTGGGGCTGGCTGGCGCTCACGCAGGGCGAGCCGTTCGACAATCCGGCGACGCCCTTCGGCGCGCAACAGGCCATCGTCATGATGACGGACGGGCTCAACACGGAGAACCGCTGGTCGACTGACCAGGCCACGATCGACGCCCGCACCCAGAAGGTCTGCAATAACATCAAGGCGGCCAACATCACCGTCTACACGATCCAAGTTAACACCGGCGGGGACCCGACCTCCACTTTGCTGCAGAACTGCGCCACCGACAAAACCAAGTTCTACCTGCTGACCAAGGCCGACCAGATCCTCTCGACCTTCAACGACATCGGCAGCCAGCTGGCGAAACTCAGGATCGCCAGGTGACCGGGTGCGAGGTCGGCGGCGCGAGGCGCACGCTTCTGGCGGCGCTCCTTGTCCTGCTGATCGCCCCGCTGGCGGCGCCGGCGGCCGGCGAGGATCTTGCCGGCGGCGGTACCCTCGCCGGCCCGCAGGGTCCCGAGATCGGCAGCGCCCGGCGCCAGCTCTGGCTCGTTCCGCTGCCGCATGAGCGGCTGTTGATGCACACTTTCCTGCTTCGGCCACCGGGCGACGGGCCGTTTCCGCTGGTGGTCATCAACCACGGCTCCAATCAGAATGCGGTCGCACGCGCAGACTTCGATCTATCCGCCTATCACCAGCTCGCTTATTGGTTTGTGGCGCGCGGCTATGCCGTCGCGCTGCCGATCCGCCCCGGCCATGGCGCGACCGGCGGCCCTTATTTCGAGGATCAGGGCCGCTGCGACGATGTGCATTATCGCAAGTCGGGCCTCGCCACCGCCGCCAGCATCGAGGCCGCCGTCGGCTACCTGATGGCGCAGCCTTTCATCAAAAAAACGGGCGTCGTTATCGTCGGCCAGTCGGCTGGCGGCTGGGGCGCGCTCGCCTTGGCCAGCCGCAACCCGGCGGGCGTGCAAGCGGTGGTCAATTTGGCGGGCGGACGCGGCGGTCACGTCGACGGTGAAGCCGGCAACAATTGTGCGCCCGACCGGCTGGTGTCGGCGGCGGGCGAATTCGGACGCACGGCGAGGATTCCGACGCTGTGGCTCTATGCGCAGAACGACAGCTACTTCGCCCCTGCCCTGTCCGAACGGATGTTTGCCGCGTTCCACAAGGCCGGCGGTGCGGCCGAGTACCGACTGCTGCCGCCGCTGGGCTCAGAAGGGCATATCCGGATGACAGGCGGCGCCGCGATCGCGCTCTGGGGACCCGTGGTCGAACGGTTTCTCCATTCCGTGCCGGACGGAACATCCAGCATTGCGCGCAGCGCCGCCCGCTGACCGCGTCATGCCTGCAAATTTCATCGAGCACGCCACCATTTGTTAAGTCATTCGGTAATGCGATAGGGCTTCCAGGCAAGCGCTCGGCGGCCGAGTTAATTGTGTAACACCTTGCAGCCAAACCGTTTTCAGCCAAATCCTTGCGCTAGCTTTACCGTCGGGACTTTACTTGTGACAACGCCGTAAACGGACGCTTTAGCGACGCACGGCTTTATCGAGGCAGTCGACAACCGTTTGCATGGTGAGCCGTCATGCCGAGGTCCTGGACGAAGTTCCGCCGCGCGTTGCACGAGTTCCTCGCCGCCCGCAAAGGCAATGTCGCAATCACCTTCGGATTCGCAATGATCCCCTTGGTGGGATTTATCGGCGCCGGCTACGATTACAGCCACGCCAATTCCGTCAAGGCCGACATGCAGGTGGCGCTCGATTCGACCGCCCTCATGCTGGCGAAGGACGCCGCGGGGCTCAGCTACGACGACCTGCAGGCCAAGGCGCTCGCCTACTTCACCGCGGATTTCAACCGACCGGACGCGACGATCAATTCGGTCGCCGCGAACTATACGACCACCGGCGGCTCGCAAGTCACGGTGACGGGTCAGGTGCAGGTGCCGACCACCTTCCTGCGCACGCTGAATCTCATGCAAGTCAACGCGATGGACAACATCGTCATCAACGGGTCGTCCACCACGACTTGGGGGACGACGCGGCTGCGTGTCGCGCTGGTGCTCGACAATACCGGCTCGATGGCCGACGACAGCAAGATGGACGCGCTAAAAAGCGCGACCAAGAGCCTTCTGACACAGTTGCAGAATGCCGCCACCGTCAACGGCGACGTCTATGTATCGATCATTCCCTTCGTGAAAGACGTCAATGTCGATGCGGCGAATTACAGTTCCGCTTGGGACAATTGGATCGACTGGTCCAATCTGGCGCCGTCGGGCTCGACGCCGGATTCGAGCGTAGGGCCGGGCTCGTCCTGCCCGTACAGCAGCCGAGGCAACGGTTATACCTGCGTTACCCAAGCAGGCGGCAGCAATACGACGGGCACGATTCCCACAAACGGCAATATCTGCCCGAGCAACAGCATCGGCTGCTATACCAGCGTGGCGCAGACCACGACATCGACGAGAGTGGTGTCGTCCGGCTGGGGCGCCTCATGTTCGGGCTACAGCAATTGTTCCTGCACCGGCACCGGCTCGAGCAAAGTCTGTTCGCAAACCATCACCAGCACGACTTATGCGCATAGCTGGTTTGTCGATACGACGCAGTGGAACGGATGCATCACCGACCGCGGCGGCACGTCGGCGCCGTCTTCCGATTACGACCGATCGGTCACGGCGCCCGATTCCGGCATTACGGCAAGCAAGTTCCCGGCCGAACAATATGGCGCCTGCCCGCATGCGATGATGGGGCTGAGCTATAATTGGTCGGACATGTCCACCTTGGTGGACAACATGGTCGCCAACGGCAGCACAAATCAGCCGATCGGTCTGGTGTGGGGATGGCAGTCGCTGGTCGGCGGCGGGCCGTTCACGGCGCCGTCGATGGATTCGAATTACAACTATGTGCAGGCGATCATTCTGTTGTCGGACGGCCTGAATACGCAGGATCGCTGGTACGGCAACGGCAGGGATGTATCGACCTCGGTCGATCACCGCATGGTCGACACCGACGGCAGCGGCACCTGCGCCAATTTCAAAAGTGCGAGCACTTCCAACGTCACCAACATCTTATACACCATTCAGGTCAATACCGGCGGCGACCCGACCTCGACGCTGCTGCAGAATTGCGCCAGTTCTTCGGACAAGTTCTTCCTGATCACGTCCGCATCGGGCATTACCAACGTGTTCAACAACATCGGCACCAAACTGACCCAGCTGCGTGTCATGCGCTGATCCTGCGCGAAGCAAGCGTGCAAAACGGGGCGAGTATCGCCCCGTTTTTTTGCGCAACCCATTCGAATTTTAGCGGTCGCGGCGAGGCGGCGTTAACCTCACCGCATTGCAATAGCTACGTATTTTCCCGAATGGGCCGAAAGGTCCGTTAACGACTTAAGTGCCGGCCGCGCCTGCCAATTCGACGCGTTCGCGCCGCGAAGTCTTGCCGAAACCGCCGCGTTCTTGGCAATCGGCGCAATATCCCTTTTAGGCCGGCGGCCTAGCACGGCGAAAACAACCGCCGTGATCGACATGCACACCGTAAAACGTCGTCTGCGCCGCCTGGGCGGCGCCTTTTTCCGCTTCAGGCGCGAGCTGGGGGGCGACGTCGCCATCATCTTCGCGCTCGCGCTCATCCCGCTCATCGCGTTTATCGGCATCGCCATCGACTTTAGCCGCGCCAACGCGATCAAGGTCGATCTGCAGGCGGCGCTCGATTCCACCGCCCTGATGGTCGCCAAAAACGCCGCCAGCCTGACGCCCGATCAGCTGCAATCCACCGCGAAAAGCTATTTTCTCGCGCAGTTCACCAACAAGCAGGCCAGCAACATCAACTTCAGCGCCACCTATTCCCCGACCGGCGGGTCGAACCTGGCGGTCACCGGCTCGGCCGATATGGCCACCGATTTCATGAGCATCTTCGGCTTCGACAAGATTACGGTGAGCGGCAGTTCGACCTCGAAATGGGGCTCGGTGCGCCTGCGCGTGGCGCTGGTGCTCGACACCACGGGATCGATGAACGACGACGGCAAGATCGGCGCGCTCAAGACCGCGACCAAAAACCTGCTCACGCAATTGCAGTCGGCCGTCTCGGTCGACGGCGACGTCTATGTGTCGATCATCCCGTTCAGCAAGGACGTCAATGTCGATCCGACCAACTCCAGCGCCAATTGGATCGACTGGAGCGATTGGGATGCGCCGCCGAGCGGACTGCCGACCAGCTACACCGATTCCACGGGCCCCGGAGATTCCTGCCCCTACAGCAGCCGCAGCAACGGCTACACCTGCACGACCGGCCCGACCAACGGCAGCTCGAACACATCGAGCGTTCCCTCGAGCGGCGCCTACAAAGGCTACATCTGCCCAAGCGTCGACAATGGCAACGCCGATCCGACCCGGAACAGCCATTATTACAATGGCTGCTACAACAGCACGACCTATTCCTGCACCGGCAGCTCCTGCAGCTGCTCCGGCCACAGCTATTGCTCCTGCTCGGGCAGCGGCAGCAAAAAGAATTGCAGGACCAACAGCGGCTATTACGAGCACGCTTGGATCCAGAACGCGCACAGCACCTGGAACGGCTGCGTGACCGACCGCGGCTCCTCGAGCGCGCCCGGCACCACTTCCGGCAACGACCAGAAGACCACCGCGCCGAGCACCGGCGATGCCACGACCTTGTTCATGGCCGACCAATATAGCCTCTGCGCGCCGAAGATGATGGGCCTGAGCTTCAATTGGACCAGCATGTCTAGCGTCGTCGACAGTCTCACGCCCAACGGCAGCACCAATCAGCCGATCGGCCTGGTCTGGGGCTGGCAGTCACTGGTCGGCGGCGGTCCGCTGACCGCGCCGTCGCAGACCTCCGGCTATACCTACCAGCAGGTCATCATCCTGCTGTCGGACGGCCTGAACACCCAGGACCGCTGGTACGGCGACGGCACCAGCACCAACACCTCGGTCGATGGCCGCATGTACAATTCGGCCAGCACCGGCACCTGCTCCAACATCAAGGCCGCCGGCATCACGATCTACAGCGTGCAGGTCAACACCGGCGGAGATCCGACCTCGACCCTGCTGCAGAATTGCGCGAGCTCGTCGGACAAGTTCTTCCTGCTGACCTCGGCCAACCAGATCATCACCACGTTCCAGAAGATCGGCACGGCCTTGAGCCAGTTGCGCATCGCGCAATAGCGCAAACGAAAAGCCCGGCCAACCAAGCCGGGCTTCGTAGTCTCGATACGCCGACGCGAACTTTACGCAACAACCACGCGACGCCACAAAAAGCGGGTTACTTCGCCTTCGCCAGCATGGCCTCGAACGGCTTGTAGGTCTCCTTGGCAAGATCGGCATAGAGCTCGCCGAGCTTGGTGGCCTCGGTCACGAAGCCTTCATAAGCGGTCTTGGCGAATTCGGTCTGCACCTCGATCGCCTTGTCGAGCGACTTGACGCCAAACAGCTTCTCCAGCGCGGCGGTGCCGTCCTCGAAGGTCTTCTTCGAGTAGTCCGCCATCTCGACCGCGATCGCCTGGGTGCCCTTCGACAGCGCGCCCCAGCACTTCAAGGCGGAATCCATGTTGTCTTTGCCGACCTGCTGCAGGTCCTCGAGGTTCTTCACCATAGCAATCATCCTTTCCCGGCCTCTCGCGCGGAGCGGCTATCCTGCTATCTGGCCCCGGTCCGACCGGGGAATGATTGCCATATACTGCACTGCACAATAAAAATCAAGGGTGATTTTGCATTGCAAAAAACCGTTAAAAACCAGGGGATTACCTAAAGATTTCGTTAACCCTGCTGCCCTAGGGTTGTAATTTATCGCGCCGCGGTAATGCTATAAATCGGCCAAGATGACGGCTTAGGCACCGCCGTCATTAAAACGGGGTTGGGGAGGGGTAATGTCGCCTGGTCGAGCCGTCGTCCAACGCAGTCGCCGTTGGGGAGCCCTGGCTTTGGCAACCCTGCTGGCCGGCGTAACGCTCACCAGCGCCGCCGACGCCCGCACCCGCCACCACCATACCCGCCACTACGTCCGTCACAGCGCCGAGCCGAGCTACGATCCGCCCTACGCCTCCATCGTGGTGGACGGCAATTCCGGCGCGGTCTTGCAGGCCACCAACGCCGACAGTCCGCGCCATCCCGCCTCGCTCACCAAGATGATGACGCTCTATTTGCTGTTCGAGCGGCTGGCCGAGGGCAAGATCAAGATGTCGACCGAGATGCCGGTCTCGGCGCATGCGGCGTCGATGGCGCCGACCAAGCTTGGTGTCAAACCGGGCGAAACGCTCTCGGTCAGCGACGCCATCCGCGGCATCGTCACGCAATCGGCCAACGACGCGGCCGTCGTGGTCGCCGAAGCGCTCGGCGGCACGGAAACCGAATTCGCCCAGCAGATGACGGCCAAGGCGCAGGCGCTCGGCATGATGCACACGCACTACCACAACGCCTCCGGCCTGCCCGACGACGCCCAGATCACCACCGCGCGCGATCAGAGCATCATCGCGCGTGCACTGCAGGACCGTTTCCCGCAATATTTCCATTATTTCGCGCTGCGTAACTTCGTCTACCACGGCCGCCTGATGCGTAATCACAATCATCTGCTCGGCAGCGTCGACGGGGTTGACGGCATGAAGACCGGCTACATCCACGCCTCCGGCTTCAACATCGTCACCGACGTGCATCGCCACGGCCGCCACCTGGTGGTGGCGGTGTTCGGCGGCCGCAGCGCCCGCGTCCGCGATGCGCATGTGATCGGCTTGATCGACGGCCACATCACCACCGCGGCGCTCAAGCGCACCGCTCCCATGGTGGTGGAAAGCTGGCAACGGGCGGTGGCGCAGGCCAAGCCGGAACCCAAGACCGTCGCGAGCAAGCTCGCCGAAGCGCAGCCGCCACATTCGTCATCGGCGCCGCCCGCCCCGGAGCCCGGCTCGACCGACCCGATCAAGCCCATTCCGGTCAGGACCTTCACGGTGCCGCAGGCGGACGTGATGCATACGGCGTCGCTGTCGCCGCCGCCGCTGGCGAGCCATCAGCTGCAGCCCGCGCCGGCGGCCGCCAATCCGGCGAAGATCACCACCATCGCCACGGTGCGCCACGAGCCGCCGCTACCACCCAAGCCGCCGGCCGAACGGCCGGCCGCGCCTGCCATGATGCAGGTCGCCTCCGCCGGCGACGCGCCCGTGCCCGCGCCCGTGGCACAACAGGCCGCCGCCAAGACGCGCGGCGGTTGGATCATCCAGGTCGGCGCCTTCGACGTCGAGCAAGACGCCAAGCAGCGGCTGACGCTGGCGCAAAGCAAAGCCAAGGCCGAGCTGGGCGACGCGTCCGGCTTCACCGAGCCGGTGGCCAAGGGCGACAAGATGCTCTACCGCGCGCGCTTTGCCGGCCTCGACAAGGCGCAGGCGGAGACGGCCTGCAAGTCGCTCAAGCGCAGCGAGATCCCCTGCATGATGCTGCGCAACTGATAGAACGAGCAGAGCGCCGATCGGGCGCCGGCCGCGATAACGGGAAAGCAAAAACAGCCAGGAGCCGCTGATGGTGTTGCGTCAGGAGTACCTCAGCGATGGCGGCGAAGAAGGATTTCCTTGGCTTCATTGATGCGCGCGGCAAGATACGTCGTGCCCCCTTGGTCGGGATGGAATTTCTTCATCAGCGTGCGGTGCGCGCGCGCGATGGCCTCGGCGTCCGCGCCGGACTGCAAGCCAAGGATCTGATAGGCCTCCTGTTCCGTCATTTTGCCGGAGGACGCAGCCGGCCTCCCCGCTGCCGCGTCAGTCTGCGCGTGTTCACGCCAGCCGGCGTCCCGGCGGTCAAGATACGCCATCAATAGCGCGCGGCTCTCATCGTCGAATTCGCCGACGAGGCCGGCGAGTGTTTTGACATCGAGCGCGTCCAGCATCATGCCTTGCCGGCTGCCGGCCAGGATGCGGCCGCGCATGTCGCCGCTGTCGTGGTCGAGCTCCATTTCCAGATAGGCCGAGCGCACGCGCGAAGTGGCGCCGCCGCTCTTGTTGACGCGCTGGGAAAAGCCGGCCGGGCCGAACGGCATCCAGCCGAGCAGGCCGAGGCCGAAGGCGCCGAGCGGCAGCGCGACGGCGAGCTCCCCGCGCAGGCCGAGGTAGACGGCAAAGCCGAGCGCCAGCAGTCCGCCCGACGCCTTGAGCACGCGCGCGCCGACCTTGGGATCCACCTTGGAAATGACGTTGAGCGCCCACAGCGCGAGCACCAACACCAGGATGCCGAAGAACAGGGCCGGCATGATTACTTGAGCTGCGCCAGCAGGGCTTGCGCGCCGCTGCTGCGTGCCGACAGTTCGGCGAGCGCCTTCTTGCCGCCGGCGGCATAGGCGGCGACCGCGCGCAGCAACTCGCCCAGTTCATGCGCCGCGCCGGCATCGAAGCGGCAATAGGCGCCGCGCGAGAGCCGCGCGATCTCGCGGTAGGCGTTCTCGGCGATGCCGTCGTGGCCTTCCTGAAACATGAACACCGGCACGCCGAGCAGGCCGAGTTCGCCGGCGGCTGCGCACAGCTCGTCGAGCTTTTCCTCCATGGCGTCGCCGACGAAGACCAACGCCTGCACGCGCTGCTTGGCGGTCACCTGGCGGGCGTGGCTGAGCACCTTGCCGATCTGGGTATGACCGCCCATGCAATGAATGCGGCCCATCAGCTGTGCGAGCTTCTCGCTGCCGGCGACCCAGCCGGAAGCGCGGCATTCGTTCAGCCCGCGGAAATAGACGAGCTGGATGTCGAGCCCGCCCGCGCTCGCCGCCGCGCGAAACATCTCGGCCTGCAGAACGCACGCCGAGTCCCAGGTCGGCTGCCGGCTCATGGTGGCGTCGAGCGCGAAGATCAGCCGCGCGCGCGCACCCGCGTTCTTGGCGGGGCCGAGCGCGCGCACCTGTTCGAGGAAGGCGTCGATCTCCGGCCGCGAGGAAGTCGGCGCGGGAAACGGCTGGGATCGATCGTCATTGCTGTGGCTCATGGGCTGAAGCTTACACCAATTCAAGGCACCTTTCTGGTCATGGCCGGGCTCGGCCCGGCCATTTCGCTCAGGCTGGCAAAACATTGCACCCCTAAGCGAGATCGCCGGGTCGAGCCCGGCGATGACATAGTGCTTGTTGGCGGGCTTCGGATTAACCGATGACGTCGTGGACTTGCAGCGGCTGGTCCATGACCGAGTACCATTCGGCGCGGGCGGCGGCGCGCCGCTTGCCGTTCTCGGACAGCGGCAGGTGCAGCATGTTGAGCAGGGCGACGACTTCCTCGCGCGCGGTGATGTGCGACATGTTGGGCCGCGTGCCGAGCGTGGTCTCGTCGAGATCGTCGAGCGCGGTCAGGCCGCGCGGGAAGAATTCGCGATAGACGACTCGCTCGGCGAAGCCTTCCACGCAGCGGAAGCCCATGCGCTTGGCAAGCTCGGCCAGCCCCTCGCCGACCAGGCGCTTGTTGCGCGAGCCGAGCGCGGACAGACGATTGCGCACCACGATCCAGTCGGTGAGACGGCCGTCCACCAGCCGGCGCTGGCGGCGCGCCTCTCGCACCATCTCGGCGTAGTGGCTTTCGCCGGTGACGGCGAAATTGGTCGGATCGAGCGTCGCCAGCACGTCGAAATCCAAAAACGAATCGTTGAGCGGCGTGACCAGCGTGTCGGCCATGGAATGGGCGAGCCGCATCAGATAGGTGTCGTTGCCGGGCGTGTCGATCACGACGACGTCATGCGTGTGCTCGATCGCGCTGATCGCCTGCGAGAAGTTGGCGAACTCCTTGGCCTCGTTGGCTTCGACCGAAGGACCTTCGGCGCGCTCGACGCAATAATGCGTCGGCAGCTCGAGCTTGATGCGCGCGCGCGTGGCCCAGTCGCGGCGGTTCTCGATGTAGTGCGTGAAGCTTTGCTGGCGCGAATCGAGATCGATGGTGGCGACGCGCTGGCCGGCTTTGAGCAGCGCCACGGCGATGTGCAGCGCGGTCGTCGACTTGCCCGAACCGCCTTTCTCGTTGCCGAGCACGACGACGTGCGCGGACTGCGGCGATTCCTGGATCGGCTGGACCAACATGACGCGCCCTTTGATCCTTAATTCCAAGATACTATCGCATTTTAGTCAAGCTGCTCGTAATTTTA
>Ga0335081_10013105_pt1 | contig 13408 bp, 12 predicted proteins | sample Lox_Sample_35_FD_206713 | JGI IMG/M metagenome (GOLD analysis project Ga0335081, IMG submission 206713) | Soil microbial communities from Loxahatchee National Wildlife Refuge, Florida, United States - Lox_Sample_3.5 | ecosystem: Environmental > Terrestrial > Soil > Wetlands | place: USA...
AGGCGACTAAAGGGCTGGCGGATCTCGTGGAGGCGATGCATTGCACGATCACAGGTCACGTCTTCTGGAGCGGTGCGCAAGCGCGGGGCCGCACGGGCGGCCTCACAGGGCTGGTCTACAACAGCGTACGCGGCGTGACCCACATCGTAGGCGCAGGGTTGGATGCCATACTGGCCCAGCTCCTGTCGACACTCCCGGCCCGAGCTTCATCGCCGGAACGCGAGGCCGTGTTGGCCGCGTTGAACGGTGTGCTGGGCGACTACCTCGTGGCGACCGACAATTCGCTTGCGATACCCATGAGTCTGCGGCGCAATGGGCAAGCTCTCGTGCTCGACACGCAGGCGCTGGCTGTTGCGATCCCGGAAGGGGGCAACAGGTTGGCGGTGCTGATCCACGGCCTGTGCCTGAATGATCTGCAGTGGAACCGTGGCGGACACGACCACGGTTCGGTCCTGGCGCGAGAACTCGGCTATACCCCGCTTTATCTCCACTACAACACCGGACTTCACACGTCCATTAATGGGCGTGCCCTCGCCGGGTTACTCGAGCGTCTCCTCGAGCAGTGGCCGTATCGGGTCGAGGAATTGGTGATCATCGCGCACAGCATGGGCGGGCTGGTAACGAGGAGCGCATGCCACTATGGCGTGCTTGCAGGACACGCTTGGCCGCGACGCCTCCAAAAAGTCGCTTTCGTCGGCACGCCACACCATGGCGCCCCGCTGGAACGTGGCGGCAATCTGGTGGAAACGATTCTCGCCGCGGTCCCTCATGCCGCACCGTTCGCGCGGCTCGGGAAGATCCGCAGTGCTGGCGTCACCGACCTACGCTACGGCAATGTACTGGACGAAGACTGGGAAGGTCGTGATCGGTTCGCGCGGACGGCCGACCCCCGGCGAAGAGTGCCTCTCCCCGGTGGCGTGCACAGTTACGCGATGGCAGCGACGACTGGCAGGAAGGTCGGCGATCTCCGTGATCGTCTCCTGGGCGACGGACTCGTACCGTTGCGCAGCGCACTAGGGTTTCACGGCGATCTGAGCCGCTGCCTGGCGTTTCCGACGCGGCGGCAGTGGATCGGCTACGGTATGAATCACCTGGACCTGCTCGGTCGGACTGAAGTGTCCGATCAATTGGTGCGATGGTTTGCGTCCACACCCAGCGCTCGTCGTCCAACCAACAGTTCAGCACGCCAGTGGACGCGATCGAAAGGCCCTTCCGGTGGTTAGCGTGATACTGGGCCCACGCTGACGCGCCAGCCCGTAGGAGGTGCGTTTGGGATGTCGACTTGAGTATCTCACCGCCGCCCCCATACTAGGCCAGTCGAATTCGTCTCGGCATAGTCCTACGTGTGCGATTCTAGGCACTCCTCGTGGCTGCTCCGATCGGAAATTTGACGCCGTTCGCTCAATCTCGGGCACGGCGACGCCAGATTGGAGGAAAACCATGATCACTGGCACGGTAAAGTTCTTCAACATCACCAAAGGCTTCGGGTTCATCCAACCGGAGGACGGCTCCAAGGATGTGTTCGTGCACATCTCCGCCGTCGAGCGCGCAGGCCTGGCCGGTCTGAACGAGAACCAGAAGGTCTCGTTCGAGCTGGAGCGGGGCCGTGACGGCCGAGTCTCTGCGACGAATCTGAGAGCACTCTAAGCATCCGCGGCGGGCGGCCCCTGGGAGCCGTCGCGCCCGCTGCCAATTCCAGTCTTGCGCCTACCCATCCGCACCCAGCGGACGGGCGGCGCTTGTCGCCTATGAGGAGCACATTATGGCAAAGGAAGAGATGGTCGAGATGGAGGGCATCGTGAACGAAGTTCTGCCCAACACCGTTTTTCGCGTGACGCTCGCGAATGGGGCAGAGGTCACCGCCTATGCGGCCGGGAAACTGCGCAAGCACCGCATCCGAATTCTTGCAGGGGACAAAGTCACCCTCGAGATGTCACCCTATGACCTGTCGAAGGGCCGTATCAACTTCCGGCATAAGGACGAGCGGGCAGCGATGCCCATCGCACGGCGGCCGGGACAGACCTGGAAGCGCTGATCAACCCAGAGCCCGGGAAAGTAAGCAGCACCTTTGACGACAATGAGTCGAGTGTCCGCTTAGGGGCGAGTCAGTCCGGTCTGACCGCCTCTGACCCGCCATGAGGCGACATCCGATAGAGCCTCACGCTGGAACATCGTTGTGGATAGAACAGGCCGCCGACAGCATCTTGTAAGCGTAGGGATCAATAATTTTCTTTGGCAAACCTCGCCGAACTGCTCGACCGCTTTGGGGTGCTCCTGTGCGCGTGTCGGCTGGTCTATTCGCTCCTGTTCGTTGCGGGGGCCGCCTTGCTCGGTGTCGCAGCCGGCGCCCTCGCTACGAAGTCCATCCAGACCACCGCGCCGGTGGCGTTCGTTCGATCCTCAATCTCCGTCCAGCCGCGCCTTTATTCAATAGCCTCTAGGAGCTGAGTCGATCAACGCTTGCATGGCGGCGCCTCCAGACTCCCACTAGGGAGACAGCGCCAAGCGAAGCCGAACCCCTGGCGCGCCACGGTAGCGAATCACAGTAGAACTGTATAGCTAGCCACATTCAGGGAGGAGGAGAAAATGACGGATGTTCAGGTAACTCGAGCTCAGGACCCAGCGCCAAGAACAACCGTCGATCGTGACCGACGCCAGTTACTTGCTCTCCTATCGGTCGCGGTAGGCGCGAGCACGCTCGGAGCGCCTACCGACAGCGCGAAAGCAGCTCCCGAATCCATGGCAGCGCCTCGGCGTGCCCTGACAGGGCGTGATGAGTCCGGGAAATCCATCTTCCGATCGTTCGATGTCACACCCCAGGTTGTGACGTTCGACTCCCGCACGGGACTGGTGATGTGGGAGACCTACGCCACCAAGGAAACGCCTGGCCTGAGCGGTCGAGAACCAGATCCCATGTTGGTCAAAGACGGCGCCGTACCGCCTGCCAATGGCAGCCTCTTCCTGATCGTGCAGTTCCCTCCTCGCCCGCCAGAGGGCACGAAGCCCAACCCAGGGGCCTTTGATGCCTTTATGAAGGAGGCGGCAGAGAAGATTCCCGGTTGGGCGGAAAACGCTCACTATGAGCGCGACAACCCGGGCATGCACACCACGGACACCATCGACTACGGTGTGGTCATTCGCGGCGAAATCGTTCTCGAGTTGGATGACGGGAAAACGGTACGTCTGCGCCAGGGCGACTGCGTGGTTCAAAACGGCACCCGCCATCGCTGGAGAAACCCCCTGCCTGAACCATGCCTCATGGCGTTCGTGCTGATTGGCGGTAGGCGCCAGGGATAGCACTCATGGGCACCTGGGATCCGACGTAGCGTCCGTTGCGCGACCCTCGCCCAGGACGAGTCGTGGACCCCAACTTGCGTTCGACGCGGACCCGCATGAGCGTCGCTTCGCGCCGCTGCTTAGGGCCAGCCAACCAGAACACCGGGGCCCTTGGCGTCGGTCCGCCGCGAGGCACTCAGTCGGCTCGAGGAAGACATGAAAGGACGTTGGCCTTCTGAGCCCGGCTCCATCCTGCTACGCCCTGTCGAGGAACTCAACATCTCGGTCGGTGCAGCTGAGCTACTCAAGGAGGCGAACATCTACTACATCGGCGATTTGGTACAGAGAACTGGGATCGAGTTGGTAGACAGGTGGAGAATCCCGGAGAGAGAGCTCTCCGAAATAGTCAGAGCGCTGCGGCAACGGCGCCTCGACCTTGACCACGGCTAGGCGATCGCCTCGCACGGGACAAGGACGGCCAACAGAGCTGGTTGTGAAGGCTTCGCGACTTTGGAGGGCAAACCACGCCTTGCACCCGCTCGCCCCACGCCTGCGCTGCCGCGTTCTAAGCTCGCTTGACTGCTCGACCGTGCGTGAGCGCAAACGCTAGACGTCGAGGCGAGGATGCCCCGGCGTGCATCGACTGGCTGGCACCGGAGTATGGAGCAGTCTTGGTTCTGGCAAGGAGGGACAGCGAGTGGACCGTAACAGACTTGATTTCATCGCAAAGAGCATCGCCACTGGGGCCGCTCTTGCGGCTCTCGGTCCCCGGCAAGCACAGGCTCAGAATACGCCGCCATCGAATCCAGGCACGAATGCTTTGATGTCCATGTTCGATCTCAAGTGCCCGATCTTTCAGGCCCCGACGGGGAATGCTGCTGGCCCCAATGTAACCATCGCTGTATCGCGCGCGGGTGCGCTTGGTGCGATCGGACTGTCTTTCACCCCGCTCGAACCGGCTCGTGGCACCGTCACGAAGATCAAAACCGCTGCAAGTCGGCCGTTCGCGGTCAACTACGTGTTGGCTTCGAGCCCACGTCCTTGCCGGCTGTATTGGAAGCGGGAGCGCCGATCATCCAGTTCTCCTGGGGTATGCCGGATGAGCAGCTCGTCTCGGCTGTGCGAAAGAGCGGTGCACGCCTGGGAATCCAGGTTACAAGCGCGGGCAGCGCACGAGACGCGCTAGATGTTGGCGCAGACTATCTCGTCTGCCAAGGCACGGAGGCAGGCGGACACGTGCAAGCGCACCGCCCACTTCTCGAGGCGCTCGCGGAGGTAGGTGCCGAGGCACATCAAACACCCGTGGTCGCGGCTGGCGGGATAGGGGACGGACAAGGCATACGGAAGGGTCTGCTGGCTGGGGCTGCCGGGGCCGTGCTCGGCACTCGCTTCGTTGCAACACAGGAGAGCTCGGCGCGCGCTGACTACAAAGCAGCCCTCACGCAAGCGAAGGCAGCCGACACCGCTTTCACCGTGTGCTTCGAAGGTGGTTGGCCTAACGTGCGACACCGCGTGCTCCGTAATGTGGCATTCGAGCAATGGGAAGCTGCTGGATGTCTGCCAGTCGGCAAGCGTCCCGGCGAGGGCGAAGTGGTGGGCGCTCGTGGAGCCCGGAAGATCATGCGCTACTCGATGTTTCCTCCGATCGCGGAGGTTACAGGTGCGCTGGAGGATCTGTGTCTGTACGCGGGGCAAAGCGTTGAATCCATCCGGGACATCCCCCATCGGGTGAGCTTGTCGAGCGCCTGTGGGCCGAATGCTTGGCTGCATAACCCGGTGGATTGCGACGGCTGACCAGCGGTTGCCGAGGGCGGGGAAGAGTGCTGTCCTAGTATGGGGTCGTCCTACAGGTGCGCTCCTCAACCGCATTACGTTGAGAGGCCGGTAAGGAGATGATTGACTAGCTAGTTGGGGCGAAAGGGCGAGTTGACGGACCCGCTCAGTCTGGCCAGAAGCCGGCGTCGGATGAAGCATTCCGATTCGATACCGTCCGCCAAGGGATGCCGGCCACGAAACTGCGACTAGCCTGAATTTTCCGCTGAACAAGAAGGAAGCTGCACTCTCGGGCCGTAGGCGATACTCAGCAAGCGAAGATGGAGGACGAAATGACTCTAGCAATCATTCGATCGGTTTTCGTGCTGGTCGTTGCTCTGACGGTTGTGACGGACCCAGCGCTGGCCGAGAAGCAGTATGGCCCCGGGGTCACGGACACTGAAATCAAGATCGGCCAGACGCTGCCCTATAGCGGCGCTGCTTCGTCATTTAGCACCATCGGAAAGGCCGAGCTGGCCTATTTCAAGATGATCAACGAGCGCGGCGGAGTCAACGGCCGCAAGATCCGGCTCATCAGTCTCGACGATGCCTACAGTCCGCCGAAGACCGTCGAGCAGACCCGCAGGCTGGTGGAGCAGGAGCAGGTCCTATTCATATTTGGCAGCTTGGGCACGGCCACCAACACGGCGATTCAGAAATACCTCAACGCTCGCAAGGTGCCTCACTTGTTCGTCGCGACCGGCGCCACCAAATTCCGTGATCCTCAGCATTTTCCCTGGACTATCGGGTGGGCGCCCAGCTAGCCGTCCTCTACCAGAACGACGACTACGGCAAGGACTACTTGAAGGGGCTGAAAGACGGACTGGGTGACATGGGTGCGAAGATGATTTTGTCGGAAGTCACCTACGAGGTGACCGACCCGACAGTCGACTCTCAGGTTATTGCCCTGCAGGCGCCGGGCGCGGACACGTTCGTGGACGTCGCGACGCCGACGTTTGCCGCGCAGGCGATCCGAAGAACGTACGACATCGGTTGGAAGCCACTCCACGTCCTCAACAACGTCTCCGATTCCATCTCCGCCGTGCTCGAGGCGGCGGGTTTGGACAAATCCGTCGGACTCATCTCTGCAAGATACTTCAAGGACCAAACTGATCCGGAATGGCAAAACGACTCGGGCGTTAAGGACTTCCTCGCATGGATGAAAGCGTGCTCCCCAGACGGTGACCCAGCGGACCGCTACAACGTCACAGGCTATAGCGTGGCCCAGACCTTGGTGGCTGTCCTTAGACAGTGCGGCGATGATCTCACGCGCGAAAACGTCATGCGGCAGGCGACGAATATCAAGAATCTGGACCTGCCCATGCTTCTTCCTGGCATCAGGATCAACACTAGCCCTACGAACTACCATCCGATCCGGCAGCTGAAACTGGCTCGTTTCGACGGTAAGCACTGGGTCGGTTTTGGCGGTGTGATCGAGGACTAGGCCGTGAGGCGACGGGATGGAGACCCCGGGGCTGGACGTCAGCTCTAGAGGAAGTCCAACGGCAGCTTCGGGTCGGGTGCTGCCGCTCGGAACGATGGAGGAGCAACCTGGACCCTAATCCCCGGCGCCGAGTGCTCGAACTCTAACAGGACTCCGCTAGATAACAGCAAACGACACTCACGACATGCTCCTGCGTTCGATGCCTGGGGTGCCGCCCTCAGACGCGACGGGTTGCACACCGAGATCGTGGGTCATTATTTGCAGGTACCCCCCCAAACGTCGATGGTTACGTCCCCTTCTCTTCTCACCGTTTTCCCCCAGCCGGACCATTTCGCACCGACATACTTGCCTGTTCCGTATGCGCCCAAGAACATCCAATTACCTCTGCCATCGGGGCCAGGTGCTGAGGTCACCATGACATACTCGTCGCCATCCTTGTCTCTCATCTTGATAGTGCCTCCGTACGCTGTACCTATTGCAAGGTGGATGGACAAGGTTGGATCATCGCTGAAATTGATGTGCCTGGATCCAACGGTCACGTGATAGCCACCGCAGTTGTCCTCTGCTAGACCGACCCGGGAAACACCAACGGACATGGCGACGGCTGACAGACAGATGATCATTCTCGCATTTCTCATGACTCCTCCGGAACGTTCGGGGTGACGTGTGGGATCGGAATTTGCGACGAGCAAATTACCCTGCTCGAACTGGTCCGGTATTGCGCTGAATCAACTGTCGGACATCTGGCCATGCACAGCGCCTGACCTGGGTCGATAGCACCATCCAACGACCCATGCACAGACTTCCCCGTAGACGGCCGCCGCCTTGCTACGAGTCCGGACACGCATTCATAGGTCAGAGTCACAACCAGGTCCGTCGAGGAAAGCGGGACCGCCGTAGCCGAGCTCCCGCTAACGGTGCCCCGCGACATACAATTCTCTAATGCTCCTCGTCTTGCTAGAAAATGACGACGTTCTTGATGATCAGTTCCCTAATGCGGCGGCCACAGCCGTCCTAGACGATTCCAGGAAGAAGGAGCGGATTTGCTAGAGTCCGCCCCAGGGTCGCTGCGCTTAAGCCAAGGCAGGCTTGGAAACAGCCCAGCGTAGCTGGCGTTGACGAGACGACGAAGTCGGCCTCCGATCGACGACGGCACTTGTGACGGTCGGATGAAGGTAGCTTCTCGTACGTCGTGTCCGAAGGATCTGGCCCTCAGGCGGGGCCTGCACTGCATCTGGAGTGCCGTGCGAGTGTGGGAGCCCTGAGCTCGAAATCAACAGTGTCCGGTGCGAGGGCCGGACCGGAGCCCGACACTGGAATCCACCCTGTCTGCCTATCATTGCGCGTGATCCTGACCATGGCGGTGATCGCGTGTCTCCCTGCGGCAGACGATGTCAGCGTGGTCCGGGGGTCGACACCCACCGCCCGAGGCTCGACAACCACCGGGTCCCACTTGGGTGAGTATAATCAGTCGCGTGGAGGCAGCGTGTCTTGTGCACGGAGGAGGTTCCGGATGAAACCCGACCGATTCGACCCGTCCCGGCGCGGTCTGCTGGGGACGTTGGCCGGCATTGGTAGCGCCGCTGCGCTGGGGCGGCCGGTGTGGGTACTTGCGCAGCAGCCGGCCGAGCAGCCGAAGGCGAAACTGAAGAAGTACCCGAAAGAGCGCGTCGGATACCGGGACGAACCGTATCTCGGGAGAACCTGCTCGCGGTGCGTTCTCTACGTCGGGAGCGGGGAATGCGCTATTGTTGAGGGCGAGGTGAGCCCCAACGGGTGGTGCTTGCAGTGGACTCCCGCAACCATGGGCCGCGCACCCGGGTCTGCTGCCGCGTAAGGTTCCCATCGTCGTCGGCATGGTCGGCATGTACGCCGAAGGGCGGTCGTGCGCGAGCCGCATCACGTTTCGGCCGACGAGGCGTCCAGGCGCACCGCTCGCGCGTCCGGAGCGGTAGCCTGCGGGGCGATGCGTGCGACGAGGTGACGGTGAGCGGACCGGCACCGCCGTCGCGGCCCGACAATGGATCGGGGCGCCGAGCGGTCGAACCACTGCGCGTTACGGCCGAATGTCGGCATAGTGACAGAGCGGAGGAGGAATGAGCCGAGCTTTTGTGAAGGGGGACGACAGCGACCTGTCTGGCGAGGAGCTGCCCGAACGTCCCGTGAGCCCGTTTCCCAATTACGTCACCGCCCACGGGCTGGCGCAACTGCGCAGCAAGTACGAGGAGCTCAGTGCGCGCCACGCCAAGCTGAAGGCGGCGGCTGAGGACTTCGACAAGCCGAAGCTCACCGAGATCGAGCGCGACCTGCGCTATTTCTCGCAGCGCCTGGACAGTGCAATCCTGGTGGACGTGAGCAAAGAGCCGCAAGACGAGGTGCACTTCGGCGCAACGGTCAAGGCCGAGGCCGACGACGGCGGGATCCAGAGCTTCACCATCGTCGGCGAGGACGAGGCCGATGTCGCGACCGGCAAGGTCAATTGGCGCTCGCCGCTCGCCAAGGCCATGATCGGGGCCAAAGTCGGCGACACCGTGAAGTGGCGGCGCCCGGCGGGCGAGATGGAGCTGGAGATCATCGAAATCCGCTATCCGAGATCGTGACCGCCGCAGCGCCTCGACCGAGCCGCCGCGCAGCGGGCCGACAGCAGCGTCCACTCGCACGTGCGGGCGCACTTCGGCGCAGGAGCACCGGATGGAACAGTTTTCCCGACGTCATGCGCTCAAGACCCTGGGCGCGGGCACACGGGCGGCGAGCGGGGGATCGATCTTGGATCGCTGCGGCTGGCGCCTCGCGGTACCCGCGTGAGGCGGATGCCGAACAGCGCATCCTGCCTTGGAAGCGGTTCGCGCAAGCTGAACCACACCGGTGCCTCGCCAACACTTGCAGATTCACTGAACCGACTGAGGTCCACGCGCGCCTGGTCGGCGAGAGCTTCGAGGACATCCGGCCCAAGGCAGCCGTGGCGGCGAACGTGGGCAGCGCCCCGAACAGCGCGATCGGCTGGTATGACGCTGTCACACGGTGGTGCATGTGCCAAGGCCGTTGGATCTCGATCGGCCTCGCCATCGCGGCTGCATCACCGACCGCGGGCGCAGGATGAACGCGGAGCGGCGCGAGGCGCCATTACGCGCATGAGGCAACGAGCTAGATCGCAGCCGGGCCGGCTGTCGGCCATGGAGTGGGCATGTACGACCTGGTGATCAAGGACGCGATGATCTACGACGGCACGGGCAACGCTCCCGTCGCGGGCGACGTCGCAGTGGAGCGGGGCCGCATCGTCGCGGTCGGCACCGACACGGGCGCCGGCGCAGAGGTGACCGACGCCTCGGGTCTCGCTCTAATGCCGGGCATCATCGACACTCACACCCACTACGATGCCCAGATCACCTGGGATCCATGGGCCACTCCTTCCCCGGCGCTCGGCGTGACTACGGTGATCATGGGCAACTGCGGGTTCACCATCGCCCCGTGCCGGCCCGCCGATCGCGATCTGGTGATGCGAAACCTCACGCACGTGGAAGGCATGTCGCTCGACGCGTTGCGCAACGGGATCGACTGGAGCTTCGAATCGTTCCCGCAGTATCTGGACGCGCTGGAGCGGCGTGGCGTGGGGCCGAACATGGCCTGTTTCGTGGGTCATTCCTCTGTGCGGACCTTCGTGATGCGGGAGCAGGCCACTGAGCGCGCCGCAACGCCGGATGAAGTGGATGAGATGCGGCGCCTCGTGCTGGAAGCGATGGAGGCGGGAGCATGCGGGTTCTCCACGACGCGCAACAGCCAGCACAACGGCGAAGCGGGCATCCCGATGCCCTCCCGCTTGGCCGCCGAGGACGAGCTGCTGGCGCTGTCCGCCACTCTGCGCGAGTCCGGACGCGGCGTTCTGATGATGACCAAGGACGCGCTGACAACGCCGATCTCTTCCATCGAGCGACTGGCACGCAGCGCCGCGCGCCCGTATGTCATCGCTGCGCTTCTGCACAGCAACTTGACGCCGGAGGCCACGTTCGACGATCTGGCTGAGATCGAGGCGGCGCGCCGGCGCGGCAACCGCTTGGTGGGTGCCGTCTCAGCCTGTCCGCTCACCTTCGAGTTCACCCTGCACGAGCCCTATGTGTTCGAAGGGCTCACCTCGTGGCAGCCGCTGATGAAGCTCGACGAGCAGGCGCTCAAGCGAGCGCTTGCCCAGCCGCAGTTCCGCACTCTGGTGAAGGGCGAGCTGGCGCAGCGCGCTAGACGCATGTTCAACGGCGAGTGGGACAAGATGTTCGTTACACGCGCGGCCAGAGCGGACAACCGCGCCAGAGAGGGCAGCTCGGTCGCGGCGCTCGCGCGCGAGGCCGCGAAGCACCCGCTCGATTTCATGCTCGATCTGAGCCTGTCGGAAGGCCTCGACACCGTGTTCACCAGCACGCTCCTCAACTCGGACGAGGAAGCGGTCGGGCGCCTGTTGCGCGATCCGAACAGCATCGTGTCGCTCTCCGACGCCGGTGCGCATCTCACCTTCCTCTGCGACGCCGGATTCGGCCTCCACTTGCTGGGACATTGGGCGCGCGAGCGCGCGGTGATGCCGGTGGCGGAGGCGGTGCGCAAGCTCACCTCCGAGCCCGCCGAGCTGTTCGGCATTGCCGACCGCGGGCGCATCGCGCCCGGGCAGTGCGCCGATCTGGTGCTGTTCGACCCCGCAACCGTGGGCCGCGGCAAGCCGCAGCGCGTGTTCGACCTTCCGGCCGGCGCATCCCGCTTGACTACGCCCGCCCTGGGTGTCCACGGCGTGTGGGTGAACGGGACGCGCGTCGCCGACGCCGATGGCATGATCCTGGATGCTCCGCTGCCGGGTCGGGTGCTGCGGCGGTTTCAGGCTTGAGTCCGGACGCCGTGCCGGGGGAACCGCTGGCCCGCGTCTCGCTCACGCCTCGCTGAGCTGCTTCGTGCACCCGTGTAGCGGCACCACGTTCGGTACCCAGCGCATGCGCAGTCGTTGCGGCCCTGCGGACACACCAGCTCATCGTCATGGCCAGTGAGCAAGCTCAGCGCGGCGACTGCAAACCGGAATGGGACCATGTCCGCTGACCGCGGTACAGCACCCCCTGCGTTGCAGGGCCTGCGAGTTCTCGAGCTCGGAACGCTGATCGCCGGCCCCTTCTGCACACGCATCCTCGCCGAGTTCGGCGCCGAGGTGATCAAGATCGAGGCTCCCGGCGAGGGGGACCCGCTGCGCACCTGGCGGAGGCTTTACAAGGGCACCTCGTTGTGGTGGTTGGTGCAGTCGCGCAACAAGAAGTCGGTTACCGTCAACCTCCGGCACCCGCAAGGCCAGGAGATCGTGCGCAGGATCGCGCGCGGCTGCGACATCGTGGTGGAGAACTTCCGTCCCGGCGCCCTGGAGAAGTGGGATCTCGCTTATGAGCGCTTGTCCGCCGACAACCCGGGCTTGATCATGGTGCGGTTGTCCGGATATGGGCAGACCGGCCCCTACCGCGATCGGCCTGGCTTCGGTGCGATCGCGGAGGCGATGGGCGGGATCCGCTTCGTCACCGGCTACGCCGACCGCCCGCCGGTACGTGCCGGCATCAGCTTGGGAGATGCAGTGGCCGCGCTCTACGGGGTGGTCGGAGCGCTCATGGCTTTGCACAGTCGTGCCGGCAACGGGGGACGCGGCCAGGTGGTGGATGTGGCGTTGTACGAAGCGGTGTTCAGCCTCATGGAAAGCCTGCTGCCCGAGTACGACATGTTCCAGTTCGTGCGCACCCGCACTGGTGCTTCTCTGCCCGGGATCGTGCCGTCCAACACCTACCTCACGCGGGACGGCAAGTACATCGTGATCGGCGCGAACGCCGACAGCATCTTCAAACGCATGATGGTCGCGATCGGCCGGGAAGACCTCGCGCAGGACCCGACCCTGGCGCGCAACGAGGGACGGGTCGCGCGTACCGAGGAACTGGACCAGGTGATCGGCGGCTGGTGCGCGCAGCACGAGCTGCGAGAAGTCCTGCGGGTGCTGGCTCAGGCGGAGGTGCCGAGCGGCAAGATCTACGACATCGCGGACATCGTGCGGGATGTGCATTATCAGGCGCGCGACATGCTCGAGCTGCATACCCTGCCCGACGGGGCGCAGATCAAGCTGCCGGGAGTCGTGCCCAAGCTATCGGCCACGCCAGGCGCCACGCGATGGCTCGGTCCGGCGTTGGGCGCGCATACCGAGGAGGTCCTAACCGGCTTGGGGTACACGGCGCACGACATCGAACGCCTGCGCGCAGAAGGGGTCGTCTGAGCGTACCCTGGCGCCCCCCAAGCGATGTGCGACCCCGTCGGTTGCGGGGTCACGGCCCCATGTTTTGGTGTGCATGCCTGCACATTCAAGTTTGACGCTGGATCGGCCGAAATCGAGGCTGCGAATCATGCGAGCTGACAGCATTCAAGCAGACGAGCGCTGCGCGCTGGGCGCCGCCCGATGCGCGGCCTATCGCGGGCGGCTCGGCCCGGGCGCGCTCGTCACGCTGGGAATCGTGCTCGTCCTCTCCGGGTGCTCGGTACGCCAGTACGCGCTCAATCGCGCGTCGGACGCGCTGGCCGGAACGGGGAAGAGCTTCGCCTCCGACGACGATCCGGAGCTGATCGCAGAGGCCTCCCCGTTCGGCCTGAAGCTGATGGACAGCCTCCTGGAGCAGAACCCCAAGCATATCGGGCTGCTCACGGCCGCCGCGCGGGGCTATACACAGTACACGTTCGCATTCGTGCAGCAGGACGCAGAAATGCTGGAGGATACGGACATCGCCGCCGCGACCGAGCAACTCGGACGGGCGCGGAACTTGTATGCGCGGGCCCGGGCCTACGCGTTGCGCGGACTGGATGTGGACCATCCGGGCATGTCGGCGG
>Ga0335081_10013106_pt1 | contig 13408 bp, 14 predicted proteins | sample Lox_Sample_35_FD_206713 | JGI IMG/M metagenome (GOLD analysis project Ga0335081, IMG submission 206713) | Soil microbial communities from Loxahatchee National Wildlife Refuge, Florida, United States - Lox_Sample_3.5 | ecosystem: Environmental > Terrestrial > Soil > Wetlands | place: USA...
CTCGCTGGCGCCGCTGCTGCTGGTCAGCTTCGGCGTCACCCGCAGCGTGGCGACGCTGGGCGTGCTCGGCTGGCGGCTGGTCAACTTCTGGCTGCCGATCCCGGCCGGCGCCATCGCCTACGTGTCCCTCAAGGTGCCCCGCGGCGCGGGCCTGCGGGCCTGGCGGGCGGCCATGTCGGCGCTGCTGTCCCGCCCCGGCCGGACCGCCGGGCCGGACCAGCCGGACCAGCCGGACCAGCCCCGCGGGGACGAGCCGCCCGGTTAGCTGCAGGTGAGCTTGGGGTTGCCGCCGAAGTAGTTGACCGGGCCGAACAAGACGGTCACCAGGATCGTACCTACGCTGGAGCAATTCGCCGAGGCGGAGGAGAAGTAGCCCCGCTGCCCGGCCGCGAGCGCGCCGATGGCCAGCCAGACGGCCAGGATCACCCAAACCCAGCGCACGGGCCACCTCCAGATTGGTGCGGGAAGGCATGGCCCACGCCACATCCCAGTGATACCAGCCGGGCGGCCCCGGCGATAGGCCCGCCCGCCGGGCCCTAAAATTCCGCCATGTCCCACCCATCCGATCCGGCGTCCGCTCCGAAGGTGACATATGAACCCGAACGACTCGGACGCGTCCAGGTTCAAGTCCGCGACCGCGGATAGGAGGGGAGAGCGGGAACTCGACGACCTGCTCGTCCACGTGGCGCGGGGCGACGCGGACGCGTTCGAAGCGGTGTACGACCGGCTGGCCGGCCCGGTGTACGGCGTGATCCGCAGGGTTCTCCGGGATCCGTCCCAGTCCGAGGAGGTGGCCCAGGAGGTCCTGCTCGAGGTGTGGCGGACCGCCGCGCGGTTCGACCCGGCCGTGGGCGGCGCGGCGACGTGGGTCATGACCATCGCGCACCGCCGCGCCATCGACCGGGTCCGTTCCGCCACGGCGGCAGCGGACCGCGAACAGAAGACAGCCGACGTCCGCACCCCGCACGACGAGGTCGCCGAGGCCGTCGAAGCGAGCCTGGACGCCGAGCGCGTGCGACGCTGCCTGGACGGGCTCACCGACGTGCAGCGCGAGTCCATCACCCTGGCCTACTACGGCGGGTACAGCTACCGCCAGGTAGCCGAGCTGCTCACGGTCACCCTGGGCGCGATCAAGACCAGGATCCGCGACGGGCTCATCCGGATGCGCGATTGCCTGGGGGTGAGCTGACATGCGGCTCTTCCGGCCCGACCCGCACTCGCTGTCCGGTGCCTACGCGCTGGACGCGCTGGACGCAGGGTCCGAGCGCGAGCGGTTCACCCGCCACCTGAGCCGCTGCCCGTCGTGTGCCGCCGAGGTACGCGGCTTCCGCGAGGTGGCCACCGCGATGGCCTTCGCCGCCGCGGCCGAGCCGCCGCCCGGGCTGCGCGAACAGGTGCTCACCACCGCCGCCCGCACCCGCCAGCTGCCGCCCGAGGTCAGCACGCACGCGCGGCCGCGCCGCGGCCGATCCCGGGTGCCGTGGGTGCCCTGGCTGTCCGGGGTCGTCGCGACCGCCTCGATCGTGGCCGCGGTGCTCTTCGGCCTCGCGCAAGCCCACACCCAGGACGAGCTCAACCGGGTCACGGCCCAGAACAAGGCGATCTCGCTGCTCTTGTCGTCGCCGCAGGTGACGCTGCTGAGCAGGTCGACGACCAAGGGCGGCGTGGCCACCGTGGTGCTGTCCGCGGCCAGGCATCAGCTGGTCGTGGTGACCAGCGGGCTGCCCGCGCTGCCGGCGGGCAAGGTGTACCAGCTGTGGCTGATCGGCACGACGAACACCACCTCGGCGGGCCTGCTGCCGCCGGCCACGGCCGGGCAGACCCCGCCGGTGCTGGCCAGCGGGGTGGCCAAGGGCGACACGCTCGGCCTGACCGTCGAGCCGGCCGGCGGCTCGGCGCAGCCCACCACCACGCCGCTCCTCGCCCTGCCTCTGCCGGTATAGGGCCTCTGCCGGTATAGGGCCTCTGCCGGTATAGGGCCCCTGCCCGTTTAGGCGCGAGAATCCCGGCCCGTTCGGGACCAATTGATTCCGAACGGGCCGGGGTATCCGCCACCGCGCCGACCCGGGGCTCAGCCGGGCCAGTGACAGCTGCTGACCTGCCCGCCGGCCACCGTGACGGCGGCCGCCGGGGTCTGCCCCTGCCAGATGGTGTAGCGGCCGGGCGGCAGGCCCGGGTAGACCGCCGCGTACCTGGTCCGGCCGGACAGGTGCCGGGGCCGGACCCGCGAGTGGGTCCGCGCGCTCCCCTCCCGGCTGATCTCGATCTCCTCGCCGTCCAGGCCGGCCGGCGTGTACAGGATCAGGGCGCCGACGCCGGCGCCGAGTTCCATCACGACGGTGCCCGGCCCGGACGGTCCCGCGGCTGGCTCGCCCATGTCAGTGCGGCTCGTTGTAGCCGCTGTAGGGCACCCCGAGGTAGGGGAACTGGCCGAGGTAGGGGGCGTGAACGCTCGCCGGGGTCAGCCTGTCGGTGAGCTGCCCCGCCGCCGCGTCGGGCTTGAAGTTCTTATCGATCAGCGGGTAGGTCACCCCGGCCAGCGCGCGCAGCTCGATCGCCACCACGTCGTCGGTGACCCGCCGCCCGTTCGGGAAGCCGGCCGCGTCCCCGCCGAGCAGCCCGTAGATGCTCTGCTTGGCGGACGGGGTGGGCGGGACGGAGGTGTTCAGCCGGAGCACGTCGGCCAGCACCGGACCGGTGAAGTTGGTGAACCCCTTGATGATCCCGGCGGGGATCCCGGTCAGCAGGATGGCCTCCAGGTCGGCGCGCGGCTTGCCCGACTTGACCAGCGCGGCCAGGTTGGGGAACACGCCGGGATACAGGACCGGCAGCAGCGCCGCCAGGCCGGGCTGGGTGACGTAGGCGGCGAACCGCTTGTCGTCCGACGGCGGCAGCGAGTTCCACTCGTCCTTATGGCCGAGCGGGATCAGGACCTCGTTGACCAGCGGATTGCCGAGCCGTGAGACCTGCCGGAACGGGCCGCTGTCGACGTTCTCGCCGTTGTCGGCGTCCCACAGCCGGACCCGCTGGCGGCTCGCCGTGGTCCACACCCCGATGGTGGGATGGCCGCTCCGGCTCAGCGCGGAGACCGGCAGCTGGATCGCGATCGAGTGCACGTTCACGTTGTTGGTGGCGTTGACCCCGGGTGCCGCCTTGAGGGCCGGCAGGCCGAACGTGGCGTGCAGCTGCTCGAACGGCCGCAGGTCGCCCAGGTCGAATATCGCGCCCAGGTCGACGTAGAAGCCTTCGGCCCGCTGCCCGGCGAACACCGTGATCCCGCCGTCCAGCTGGTGCACCGCCTGGGCGGCCAGCGCGGCGTAGTCCGGCGTGGACAGCGGCCCGATGTTGCACGGCGGGCAGGCCAGCCCGGAGCCGATCGTCCGCCCGGACACGGACACGTCGTAGGTCTGCCGGCGGTTCCAGTTGGGGCTGTCCAGGGACTGGATCGGGCCGGTGTTGTACAGGAAGGTCTCAGGGTCGCGGACCGTGGTGCGGAACCGGAACTGGAACGAGACGTCCGCCCGGCCGTCCCCGTTGTTGTCGACATGGATTTCGTAGAGGACGTCGTCCCCGAACTCGTAGAAGTTCGGGCCTCCCGCCGGTGACTGCAGCGGGATGTAGTTGGCGATCAGCGTGACCGTGCCGGGCTTGTCCGGGCTCACGAACGCGTATACGTCGGTGCTGTCGGCCACCGGATCCTTGGCGATCTCCGGCGCCTCGCGATGCGAAGACATTCAATTACCTCACAGGTGCGGAAACTAGCTCGAAACTTCGGATGAGGAGCGGCCGCGGGCCGCGACGGGGAGGCGGATCAGCCGATCGCCCGGGCGATCCGGGCGGCCAGGTCCTTATCGCGCAGCCGGGTCTGGCTGGTCCCGGCGAACACCTCGATGTCTCCCGACCTGGTGTCCCTGACGTGCACCATGATCGGTCCCGCGGGCGCCCGGCCCGGTGACTGGCCGGGTGACTGGCCCGGTGAGTGCTTGGCGGCCTGCGGGCCGCTGGTGGCGGCCAGGGCGGGCCCGGCGGCGCCGATGGCCGTGGCGGCGAGTCCGGCGGCGCCGGCGGTCGCGGCCCCCTGCAGCAGGGAGCGCCGGGACAGGCGGCGTACCCCGGCCTCTTCCGGCGCGCGCTTCGCATCCTGACTGGACATGACGGTCCTTTCGGTGGCTGGTCTTCGGGCGGTCAGCAGGCGGGCCCGCCGGATGGGGCGGGGCCGCGCCGGGTGCTGAACGTGGGTCCGCCCGGCCGAGCCTCCGGGGTCGGTGGCAGGCAATCCGGGGAAGCCGGCGAGCGGTCAGGGCACGGACGGGTTCGGGCCCGCCCGGCTCGGATGCCGCAACCCTCGCCGGGTCCCGGATCGCCTCTCACGCCGGTGCTTCGCGGCCGGCGGCCGTTCGGATGGGTGGCCGGCCAGAAAAACTTCGGTAACTTTCCGGCTTGGCCGGAGATCAGTCCTTGCGGCCGGTCACCGCGACGCTGATGCCCAGCCCGATCATCACCAGGCCGCCAGTGCCGCCGATCATGGCCAGCCGCCGCGGCGACCGGACGAGCCACCGCCGGGCGGTGTCCGCGATGGCCGCCCACGCGCTGTCCAGGACGAGCGCGATGACCGGGAACAGCACGCCCAGGATGAGCATCTGCGCCGGCACCGGCAGGTGGCCGGGGGCGCTGCTGGTGAACTCGGGCAGCGCGACCACGAGGAACACGATCGTCTTGGGGTTGGCCACCCCGACCACGAACCCGTCGCGGATCGCGCGCAGCGGCGTGACCGGCACCATGAGCCCACGCTAGGGCGGCCGGGCCGGCCCGCGCCAGCTAATTACGGTGCCCACCGCGACTCACGGGGCCCACCCGACGATGGCGGTCAGGTAGAGGCCGAACCACGCCGCCGCCATGGCCAGCACCGCCACGAGCGGCACCAGGACCGAGGTCCGCACCGGGGCCAGCAGCCGGGCCACCGGGAGGGCCAGGAGCACGGCGGGCAGCAGGAAGCGCGGCTTGGAGCTGACCCAGTTGGCACTCGTGGTGAGGGCCATGATGACCACCACGACCGTGTAGACGTGCAGGTAGACGGGGATGGGTTCGGTCAGGCTCCAGAGCGCGAGCAGCACCGCGGCCAGGACCGCCCCGACCACCAGGACCTGCGCCACCGACGGTTTGCCGAGCAGCGCGGCCTGCGTCGTGCGCACCGTGCTCGCCCCCCAGTCGAAGGTCATGTGCATGACGTGCCCCTCGACCCAGAACCACCCGCTAAGCCGGTGCGTCGCGGCCGCCACGTACCCCAGGAACGCCAGCAGCCCCAGCGGGGCCAGCAGCGCGCCGGCCAGCGGCCGCCACCACGCGGCGAAGGGCTGCCGCGCCCGCACCGCCCGCGCCACCGCGATCGCCGCCGCGGTGAACACCGCGAGGATGAGCGCCACGGCCGTGCTGCGCACGGTCCCGGCCGCCAGGGTGAGCAGGCCGGCGGTCAGCCAGCGCCCGCTGACCAGGGCGACCAGCGTCCAGATGGCCAGGGCGCAGAACAGCGCCTCGGCGTACGTCATGGACAGGACCATCGCGCCCGGCGCCACCCCCCAGATCGCCACCAGGAGCAGGCTGATCCGCGAGTCGCCGGTCAGTTTCAGGCCGAGGGTGGTCAGCCCCCACGCCGCCGCCATCCCGGCCACCGCCGTCACGATGAGACCCGCCGTGAGGATGTTGATCCAGGGCAGCCAGGCCAGGGAATCGATGGCCACGGGGTATCCGGGAAACCAGGAGAACACCGAGGCGTGTGCCAGCTCGCCCGGCGGATACGCGTAGCCGTGCACGGCGATGGCCCGGTAGTGACCGCCGTCGGAGGATCTCATCCACCGGAGCAGCGACCAGTGCCGCACCCGGTATTTTCCCTGCCCGAGCAGATAGCCGGTCGTCGCCACGCTGATCAGGCGGATTCCCAGGTAGATGAGGACCCCGGTCAGCGGGAGCCGGAAGGGCTCGGGAACTGACCAGCGCCCGCGGGCGCGATGTCCCGGTTCCGGTTCCGGGCGCGCCGGACCGGGGACATCATCGATGTCCGGGTTTACGCCAGAAAGTGACATTTACTATCCAGGCCGTAGTTGTTCACGTGTCCCAGCTGCATGGTCTGCCTACCGGAAAACGAGCGTAACCCCCGGTAGGTTGCGCAGGCTACCACCGCACGCTCCCGGTCGTGCCGCGCCTCGCGCCATCGTCAGGCCGCCTCCCCGGCGTACCGTCTGCTTGTGGTGCGTTACCGGGTACTGATTTCCGGCCGGGTCCAGGGCGTCTTCTTCCGCGACACCTGCCGCCGCCTGGCCGAGCAGCACGGCGTGACCGGCTGGGTGCGCAACCTGCCCGACGGCCGGGTCGAAGCGGTCTTCGAGGGCCCGGCCGAAGACGTCCGCCGCCTGGTCGACTGGGCGCACACCGGCCCCCGCCTGGCCGCGGTCGACACCGTAGCCGTCCACCCCGAACCCCCCGAAGGCCTCTCCGCCTTCCACATCAGGTAACACCCGCTGGCCGGCCGCCTCAGGCCCAGCGGACCCCCAGGGACAGTTCGGCCGACAGGTTCCCCTGCACCGACGCCACCGCCCGGAACGCCTCCCGCAGGTAGGACCGGGCCAGCGGGTTCAGCGTCTTGGGGGCGACGAAGTCATCAGGTGCCTCGCCGCGCCGCAGCTGCTCGACCTGGTGGTCCAGGCGGAGCGAGGAGATGAAGCCGAACGCCTCCGCCAGCGTCTGCGCCTCCGCGCTCTCCATCGTGCCGGCCGCCTCGGCCGCCAGCAGCCGCTCCAGCGTCGAGGCGCTGGCCAGCCCGGCTGCCATTCCCGCCCAGCGGGCCAGGTCGACGATCGGGATCAGCCCGCCGTGCTTGAGGTCGAGCTGCCCGCGGCGCTCGCCGGAATGCTCGACCACGAAGTCGCGCAGGAACCCGGTGGGCGGCCGGAACGACAGCGCGTACCGGGCCAGCATCCGCAGCAGGCCGGCCTGACCCGGCCGCGCCTCCCACAGCCCGCCGATCGGGCCGCCGGAACTCCACACCGGGCGGCTGTCGGTGAGCACCGACACCAGGATCAGCGCCTTGTCCTGGGTCGGGTCATCGGACAGGCTCCGCGCGGCCCGGTGCCAGGAAGCCAGCGAGCGGGCGAAGATCGGGCTGGCCGCGCTGGCCCCGTGCGCGTCGGGGGAGATCCCGCAGGCCCGCAGGCCGTCGTCCACCGCCTGGCTCACCCGGCCGACGTAGCCGGCCGCCGCATCGCTGTCGTCTGAACCGGCGCCGTCCCAGGCCAGCGCGCTGTCCACGTCGGAGGACGGCACCACCTCCCGCCGGGCCAGGCTGCCCAGCGCGAACCAGGTGAACGGAACGGGCGGCGGGCCGGCGTCCCGGACGGCCAGCTCGACCAGCCGCCTGATCAGCGCGTCGAGCACGACCGAACGGACCGCGGTCAGGTGCTCGGCCGTCACCCGCGCGTCGTGCAGCGCAATGATCGCCGGATCGAGCCCCGCCACCGCGGCGGTCAGCTCGGCCGGGCTGTCCGCCAGGGCGATGGCGCGCCGCAGCAGCAGCGGCTTGCGCCCTTCGGCGGCGACCAGGTCGCCGTCGTCGACCACGCCCAGGACCTGCCCGGCCGGCGACAGCACCGGGATATGGTGCACGTTGCGCTCAAGCATGTCCAGCAGCACGTCGTCGCTGAGCCGGTCCGCGGTCACGGTATAGGCGGGTGCGGTCATGATCGCCGAGACCGGCTCGTCCGGGCTGAGGCCGGCGGCGATCACCCGTCCCCGCAGGTCACGGTCGGTCACGATGCCGAACGAGCCGGGCAGGGGCACCAGCACCGCGCTCGCGCCCTGGTCGGTCATCCGCCTGGCCGCCTCGCGGATCGGCTCGTCGGCCCGGCACAGCAGCGGCGGCGTCCGGATCAGCGTGGCCACCCGCACCTGGACCTGGTCCGCGGTCGCGGCCGGGACCGCCCGGATCACGATCGACCGGGAGAGGAACCGGAGCACGTCCGGGCGGGCCAGCAGCGGCCGGATGACGTCCGCCGGGACGCGGTAGCAGACCGTGTCCTCGGCGGCCCGGGCCTCGAAGCCGGTCGGCAGCCCGGAGATCATCGACGCGTGCCCGAACAGCTCGCCCGGGCCGAGCAGGTCCAGGACCCGCCCATCGTGGATGACCTCGACCGAGCCGCTGCGCACCATCCACACGTACTCGACCGGCTCGGCGCCCTGCGGGAAGATCGCCTGTCCCCGCAGGCTGACCTCGCTCTCGGTCACCGCGGCGATGCGGGCCAGCTCGCCGGCGTCCACCGCGTCGAACGGCGGATGGGACCCGAGGAAGCCCGCGATGTCCTCCACGAGACGGGGCCTGGGCCTCAGGCGGGCTCGCCGGCGACCGCGACCGCCTCGGCGCGGTGCTCGGCCAGCACCGCCGCCGGGCGGCCGCGCAGCTTGGCCAGGTAGTAGACGACGCCGACGAGGGCGATCACGCCGGTGAAGGTGAACGCGCCCCACTGGAAGTACCAGTGGTCGGCGCCGTAGACCGCCGGGCGCGGCCAGGCCAGGTTGATCATGACGAAGATCTGGAAGATGACCGCGAGCACGTTCACTACCAGGCCCCAGCGGCCCATGTTGAAGTAGGGGCCGTGCTCGGGCGACGGCCACCTCCCGCGCAGCCGGGCGATCAGCAGCGGCCCGGTGACGCACAGGTACGCAATGTAGAACATGATGATCGCGACCGAGGTGAGCACGAAGAACGCGCGCTGGTTGCCCACGTTCAGGACCAGCAGCAGGATCGTGATCACGCCGATGACGATCGAGGGGATCAGCGGCGTCTTGGACCGGCCGTGCACCCTGGCGATGGCCGAGGCGTACGGCAGCCGGTTGTCCCGGCCCATGGTGAAGATCATCCGGATCCCGCCGGCGTGCACGGCCAGGCTGCACACGGTGATCGCGATCAGCGAGATGACCAGGAACACGTCGCCGGTCGTCGTCCCGAGCGTCGCCTTGACCAGGTACGGCAGCCCGGAGATGCCGAGCGCGGAAGCGTGGATGTTCGGCACCGACATCTCGGCGAACAAGATGACCAGGAAACCCGCCAGCCCGGCCGCGGCCAGCGCCCGCAGGATCGCGGGCGGGGCGTTCTTCCGCGGGTCGAGGGTCTCCTCGGCCAGCGACCCGGCCGTGTCGAACCCGTACATCACGTACGCGCTCATCAGCCCGGCCACCAGGAACGCGCCGAAGTACCCCCACGGATAGCCCCGGCCCAGCCCGAACGTGTCGAAGATGACGCCCGGGCCACGGCGGATGTGCGCGGCCAGCAGGATGATCAGCAGCGTGACGCCGACTAGCTCGGCGAAGACGCCGAAGTTGTTGATCCGCGCCATGGTCTTGACGCCGACCATGTTGATGATCGTGGTGAACACCACCAGGGCCGCGGCCAGCAGGAGCGCGTTCTTGGCACCGCCCGGCGTGGCCACCGAGCCGATATCCGACGGGCCGCCGATGATCTCGAAACCCGACCAGATCTGCGGCGCGACCACCTGGTAAGCCACCGCCACGGCGGCCAGCGTGACCACCGAGCCCACGGTCAGGATCCAGCCGCCGAAGAAGGAGGTGAACGGCCTGGCGATCTGCTTGGACCACTGGTAGACCGAGCCGACCAGGAACTGGCCCACGAACACCGCGGGCCAGGTCCAGATCATCGCCGGGCCGCCCGAGAGATAGCCGAAGAAGAACAGCTCGAACACCCCGGTCATGATCGAGATGTAGCTGAAGCCCGCGGCGAACGAGGAGAACAGCCCCAGCGAACGATCCAGCTCCTGCTTGTAGCCGAACTTGGCCAGTTCGTCGACATCCGTACTCGGCATCGCCATGGCCCGTCTCCTTCCGCCCGGATGAGATCATTGTGAACCGAACATCGCCCGAGGTGAAGGCATCCCGATTGGCGCTGCCCGCCGGTGGTTTCGTATACATGGACCAATGGGTGAGCAGCGTCGGCCGTCTCCGCGTACGGCCAGCCGAGCCTTCGACCTGCTCAGCCTCGGCAGCTTCGTGCTCCTGGGGATGCCCGACGGCATGCTCGGCACCGCCTGGCCGTCCATGCGCGCCACCTTCGGGGCCCCGGTCAGTGCCCTTGGCCTGATCCTGCTCGTCACCACGGCCGGATCCGTCATCGTCACCGCGTTCGTCGGCCCGCTGATCCGGCGCCTGGGCGTGCCCACCCTGCTCGCCGTGGCCGGATTGCTCGCCGCGCTGGGGTACACCGGGTACGCCGTGGCCCCGGGGCTGTGGCTGGTGCTCGGCGTGTCCGTCCTGCTCGGCGCCTCGGCCGGCATGATGGACGGCGGCCTCAACACCGCCGTCGCCCTGACCGGCCGCCAGCGGCTGCTCAACCTGCTGCACGGCGCCTACGGCATCGGCACCGCAATAGGCCCGCTGGTCGTCACCGCGGCCATCCTGACCGGGTCGTGGCGGCCCGCCTACCTGGCCCAGGTCTGCCTCGACCTGGCCATGGCCGCGCTGTGGCTGCACCAGCGCCGGCGCCAGCGCCGGGCCGGCCCGGCCGGGGCCGCGGCGCCGGTCCCCAGGACCGACTCGCACCCGGCCGCCCGGTGGTCGCGCCGCCGGTACGGCGCGGTGGTGATCGCGGGCATGAGCGTCTTCTTCGTCTACACCGGCCTGGAGGTCGGCGCCGGGCAGTGGGAGGCGACCTTCTGCCGCGGGCAGCTGCACATGTCGCCGGGGGCGACCGGCCTGGCCTCGTTCGGCTACTGGGGCGCGCTGACCGCCGTCCGGATCGGCCTCGCCCTGCTGCCCCGCCCGGTCCAGCCGCAGTCCGTGGTCCGCTGGGGCAGCGGCATCGGGGTCCTCGCCGCGGCCGCGATCTGGTGGGGCCCGTCCACCGCCGTGGCCGTGACCGGCTTCGTCGTCCTCGGCGGCGCGCTGGCCGGCGTCTTCCCGGCGCTGATCTCGCTCACCCCGGTGCGGCTCGGCGAGCAGCGGGCGCACAACGTCATCTCCTGGCAGGTAGGCGCGGCCGCCGCCGGGGGAGCGGGGCTGTCCGCGGTCATCGGCCTGCTCATCGGTACCGCCGGCCTGGCCGCTCTGGGCCCCGCGATCACGATTCTCGCCCTCGTCGTCGTCGGCACCGAAGTGATCCTGAACCGGCTCGCCCCGGTCCGGCCACCCAGCACTTCAGGCCGGCCCGCTCCCCGGAGCTAGCCGGGCGCGAGGCAGGTCTCCGAGGCCCGGCGCAGGAAGGCCCCGGCGCGGCGGAACGTATCGCCGACGGGCTGGACCGCCAGCCAGGCCTGGTACTCCCGGTACCGGGTCATCTCCCACTCCTGGCCGCGGGCCGGCAGCGAGTCGAGCCCGGGTTCGGGCATCGACCGCCAGGTCCAGGCCGCGATGGCACCCCGTTCCGGCTGGATGAAGTCGGCGTGGTCCACGTAGTAGCCCATCTGGTTCCGCACGAACCGCAGGCCGCCGAACGTCCCCTCGATCGCCCGCCGCTCGTCCGCCTCGTGGCCCGCCAGGACCCCGTCGTAGGCGTCCGGGTGGTAGCGCACCAGGGTGGCGTCGACCATGGTGGCCCACCAGACGGCCTCGCTGATCACGGCGTACGCGTGCGGCCGGTCCCAGCCCCTGGCGCGCAGCAGCCGGTCGATCGTCTCTCGCATGGCGGTGATCGTCCAGCCGAGCGTGCCGCCCTCGGCCGGAGGATCGCTGGCGTTCAGCCGGTTCCACGCGACCCGGCAGCGGGCGGAGCAGAAGCGCGCATGCTCCCGGCGCGGGGTAAACAGAACGCCGCACTGCTCGCAATTCCTGCTGTCGGTCATCAAGCTCAATGTTACGCGTAACGAGCCTCGTGACCTGCGGATCGGCGCTCGTAACCTGGATGAACAGTTGATGACCGGATGGTGACTTCTGTGAGTCCCGCACACAACCGCCGACGCCGCCCCCGCCGACTCGCCGGGGGCGGTCCGGGCCGCCCCCTCGACGAACCGGACCGCCCCACCGGCGTACCAGCACAGTGCCAGCCGCCGGGCCGTGACCCAATGCAAAACTTCGCAGAACCGCTCAGCCGGCTCAGCCCGCGCTCAGCCCGCCTCGGCCGCCGCCAGCAGCGTCTGCGATTCCGCCGCCCAGGGCCGCGGCCAGGGCCGCATCCGGCGCCAGTCGAACGGCGGGTGGCCGAGCTTGGGATGGCGGCGGTCGTACACGTTGGTCGCCGCCCACATCCCGAGAAGAGCCAGCAACAGGGCCTTCCCGGCCCAGACGGCCGCCCCGCCGGTCACCGACAGGCCGCCGATCCCCGCGGTCCAGAGCCAGTAACCGAGCACCGGGTAGACCACCAGCTGATGCCAGATCTTCGTCGGCGCCACGGCCTGCGCCCGGGTGTAGTAGCCCCGTCGCAGCTCGTCGCGCCACTGCGCCAGCCCGAACAGCAGCGTGACCGCCACCGCCACCACCCCGGCGGCCGGTCCGGTCAGGCCGTGCGGCGTCCGCGAGCCGGTCAGCCCGACGGCCAGGCCGGTCGCCACCGCCAGCAGCGGGTCGCCGTAGGCCACGGCGGCGAACTGCTCGCGCGGGACGAGCCAGCGCCGTTCGAGCACCCGGGCGATGACGATCAGGGCACCCGGCGTCACCGCGAACGCGCACAGCCCGGCGATCCAGGGCCCGTGCCGCAGCGCGGCGCCGAGCACGGGCAGGTAGCCCGTGCTCACCGTGGCCGGCCCGGCGGCGCCATGAGCAGGAAGCCTGGACGGCCTCCCGGCGCCAGGACAGGTAAAACTTCGCTGTACTCGCCGGCGCCACAGGCCGGCGTCGATGTCTCAGCGCGATCGCCACGACGCCTCGAGCAGCCCGGCCACCTCCTGGTCGGCGAAGAACTGCTCGTGGGTGCGGGCGAAGTGGATGACCCGGATCAGGTTGGCGCCGCGCGCCCCGGCCGGCCCGGCGGCGGGCCCGGCGGTCGGCCCGGCGGTTGGCTCGGCCGCGGCATCCGCCGGCTCGGGCCCGCGGGCCGGGCGCGGGAAGTGAGAGGCCACCACGTCGATGGCGGCGCCCTTGGCCGCGGTGAAGGCGTCCAGCGTCCGCGGGTGCACGTGCGCGGCGCTGGCGATCTGCAGCCGCTTGTCGAAGCGGGCGAGCTCCTGCCAGATACCCAGATCGGTCCGGTTGTGCACGAGCTGGTCGAGCAGCGGCGGCCGCATCGCGGCGGCCCGGCGGAACGGGTCCGCGTCCGGGCTGGGCGAGGGGTCGCCGCGGCCGACGGCCTCGACCACGGCCCGGGTCACGAACGCGTCCGCGCGCTTGGCCAGCAGCGCCTTCGGATCGAAGAACTGGAACGCCGCGAGCAGGTAGAGCAGCCGGTTCTCCTCCTCGTCGGTGGTGCTGATGATCGTCC
>Ga0335081_10013107_pt1 | contig 13407 bp, 10 predicted proteins | sample Lox_Sample_35_FD_206713 | JGI IMG/M metagenome (GOLD analysis project Ga0335081, IMG submission 206713) | Soil microbial communities from Loxahatchee National Wildlife Refuge, Florida, United States - Lox_Sample_3.5 | ecosystem: Environmental > Terrestrial > Soil > Wetlands | place: USA...
CGTTCCTGCGCAGTACGAGGATCCAGACAGCGGCGAGGCCGAGCACGCCGACCTGCCAGAGGTGGGCAAGCTCAAGGCCGAGCGGGATGGTGGACCCGGCGATCGCGCCGATGGCCGCCGGGCCCGCGCCGGTCAGGAAGGCCTGGATGCGCGCGTTCTGCCGAAGGGCGGCGAACCTGGGCGCGCCGGCCAGCACGAAGGCAAACGACGGCGCGAACGCGACCAGCGAGGCCAGCAGGCCGCCGCCGACTCCGGCCGCCGCGTACCCGACGACGGCGACCGTCTGCACGACCGGCCCGGGGGTCACCTGACCGAGAGCGACGGCGCTGAGGAACTGCGCGCCGGTCATCCAGTGGTAGGTATGCACGACGTCGTGCTGCATCAGCGGAATGATCACGAACCCGCCGCCGTAGGACAGCGCGCCTACCTTGAACGCCACCCAGGCCACCGCGAGCAGGCCGCCGGCCGCCACTGGCGCCGCGAGCGTGACCGGCAGCATGGCAGCGAGCCGGCCCCGGCCGTCGGGCGGGCCAGGTGGGGCCGAGGGACCTGCGGTGCGGACGGTCAGCTCGATCACGCCGCAGCCGATGAGCAGCAGCACGATGAAGGGACCGGCCAGTGCCGCGGCGGCGGCGCCGGCCGCGAGGTAGCCGATCCAGCGGGCGTGCGGCCAGCCGAGCCTGGCCAGCCGCGGCAGGCCGGACAGCCGCGGCAGGCCGGACAGCCGCGGCCGCCGCGATCGCGCCGGGTGCGGCGACAGCGGCGATCGCGCCGGGTGCGGCGACAGCGGCGGGGGCGGCGGGGGCGAACCCGCTGGTGGCGCAGGCCGGGAACCGGCACGCCCGGCGCCTGCCGCCCGCCGCCAGCTCGCCGGGATCAGGCTGACCGCCGCGCCCAGCGCGACCGCCGGGACGGCCGAGCCGGCTCCGGCCGCCGCGCCGGCCACCCACAGCGGCGGATGCCTCGCCAGGAACAGCGCGGACAGCGCCAGGATCACGACCAGCCCGGGCACGATGAAGCAGGCACCGCCGACCAGCGCGCCAGCCGGGCCGGCCAGCCGCCAGGCGCAGAAGATCGCGAGCTGGGTGGAGGCGGGGCCGGGCAGCAGGTTCGTGGTAGCGACGCCGTCCTCGAACTCCTCGGCGGACAGCCAGCCGCGGTCAGCGACGCAGAGCGCGCGCAGCAACGCGATGTGCGCGGGCGGCCCGCCGAATCCGATGCAGCCGATCCGGCCCCACTCGCGCGCGATCGTGGCCAGCCCGATCCGGCCGCCACCCGCGTCGCTGCCACCCACGCCGCTGCCACCCAGGCCGCTGCCACCCGGGCCGCCGCCACCCGGGCCGCTGCCACCCGCGCCGCCGAGGCGATGAGCCATGGCCGAACGGTAGCAATGCGGCCGCGCCGCAGCCTGGGCAAGTACCGGCGCGGGCCAGCCGAGCGCCCGCCGGAGCGGCTACTCGTATCCTGGCCCGGGTCGCCGCGCGTGCGGCTCACGAGAGGCGGTGCGAGACGTGATCCGCTATTCGCGTGTGGTGATCAAGCTGAGCGGCGAGGCGCTGGCCGGCGCCTCCGGATGGGGAACGGACCCGGCCAGCCTGGGCAAGCTTGCCGACGAACTGCTGTCCGTGCACGAACTTGGCGTCGAGCTCGGCGTGGTCATCGGCGGCGGCAACTACTTCCGCGGCCGGATGGCGCAGGGCTGGGGCATCGGCCGGGCCGAAGCCGACAACATCGGGATGCTCGGCACCGTCATGAACGCGCTCATGCTCCGCGGCGTGCTGACCGGGCGGCACGAGTCCGACGTGCGGGTGATGACCGCGATCCCGATGCAGAGCGTGGCCGAGCCGTTCATCAGGCTGCGCGCCGACCGGCACCTGCGGCGCGGGCTGATCGTGCTGCTGGCCGGCGGTATCGGCCAGCCGTACGTGACGACGGACTACCCGGCGGTCCAGCGCGCGCTCGAGCTCGACGCCGACGCGCTGCTTGTCGCCAAGCGCGGCGTGGACGGGGTCTACGACCGCGACCCGAACATCGACCCGGCCGCGACCCGCTTCACCAGGCTCACCTACTCCCGCGCGCTCGCGGCCGGGGTCAAGGCGATGGACCCGAGCGCGTTCGTGCTGGCGAACGAGCATGGGCTGAGGATGCACGTGTTCGACGTGGCGGCGGCCGGCGCCATGAAGGCGATCTGCGAGGGCGCCGACATCGGCACGCTGATCTGCGGTGACGAGCCCGAGTCCGCCGCGGGTTAGACCGCGCGGCTGCTCCGGTCTGAGCCGCGCAAATGGGACCAGCCAGCCGACCCCGGCCCAGGCGGCACCGGCGACCCCAGCGGGCCGACCTGAACCATCATTTACTCCGGTCAACCAAAGTTGACACGGATGCGGCGTCAACTTATATTGACAGTATGAGTCAGGGCATGGGCCTGGCCGAGGCGGCCAGCGGACCAGATCCGGCAGCCGGGCTGCAGGCGGCGCGCGAGCTCCGCGAGCTGGCAGAGCGCCTCGAAGCGCTCCAGGTCGCGAACGCGCGCACGCGCGGCTGGTCGTGGCAGGAGATCGCATTCTTCCTCGGCGTGAGCAAGCAGGCCGTCCACAAGAAATACGCCGGCCGGACCTGATCGGCCCGCCGGCCCGCCGATCCGAAGGTCCGCCGAACAGGCGGACGCAGCGGCACGCGGGCGGACGGGCACGGTCGGCAGGCGGAGAGGAGCAGCGATGTTCGAGCGATTCTCGACACAGGCTCGGCAGGCGGTCGCGGTGGCGCGGTCCGAGGCCGTCAGCCAGGGCACCAGGCAGATCGGCTGTGAGCACCTCCTGATCGCGCTGGCACACGGCAGGTCAGGACCGGCCGCCGACGCTCTGCGGGCGGCCGGGCTCGACCCGGCGACGCTCAGCGAGCTCGCGGCCGGGCGCCGGCCCGCCGAGCCGCTGGACGCTGAGGCGCTCGCGGTGATCGGCATCGACCTCGACCGGGTGCGCCGGGCGGCCGAGGCCGCATTCGGGCCCGGTGCGCTTGATCATCCGCACCAGGGGCCGGGCATGCGACGGCGGGTCACGATGACCGCCGACTGCAAGAAGGTGCTCGAGCTCGGCCTGCGCCAGGCACAGCGCAGCCACGACCGCACGCTGTCGTCGGGCCACCTGCTGATCGGCATCATTGACCAGGGCGACAACGGAGCGCTCCGGCTGCTGGAGTCCGCCGGCGCCGACCCCGCCGCGCTGCGCGCCGACACCGAGCGCCGCCTGACCGCTGCGGCCTGAGCCGACGGGCCGGGACCCGGCTCGACATCGTGCCTCGTTGATGCTGCTCATCACGACATCGACGGGGCACGATGTCGAAACGGACCGGTCGGCTAAACCGACATTCGTTGTATAACGCAACCCGCACGGTCGATGTCGAGCGCCAGGACGGCCCATTGCGCGCCCGAGGTCCCCGCGATCGCGGCGACCTCGGCATGGCCGACCGCGGCTCCCGGCGCGATCAGCGCGAGCGCGGCCGGGCCAGCCCCGGACACCACCGCGGGGATGCCAGCGGCCCTGAGCGCCCCGACCAGGCTGGCCGTGGCCGGCATCGCGCCGGCCCGGTAGGGCTGGTGCACGAAGTCCCGAGTGGCCTCGAAAAGCAGGCCGGGTTCCCCGGCCAGCTCGGCCCTGGTCAGCACGGCGACGAGGAGGGCGGAGCGGGCCGCGTTCCCGGCCGCGTCGGAGTGGGAGACCGTCGCCGGAAGCACCTGCCGCGCGGCCTGCGTCGCCAGCGGCACCGCGGGAACGCACAGCACCGGCGTCAGCCCGGCCACCGGCTCAAGCCGCACGCACCGGGCCGGCCCGCCGCCCGCCCGGCCTTCGGGCGGACCGGCGAACCAGGCGATCGTCAGGCCGCCCAGCAGGCAGGCGGCCACATTGTCGGCATGGCCCTCGAGCTCGGCCGCAAGCGCGAGCGCCGCGGAGTCGGGCAGCAGTCGGTCCCCCACCTCGCCGCGCAACGCACGCGCCGCGAGTATCCCCGCCACGATCGCGGCAGCCGACGAGCCAAGGCCGAACCCGTGCGGTATCGCGTTGACGCAGCTCAGCCTGACTCCCGGCGGGTGACCGCCGAGCCGGCCGAACGCCGCGCGCATCGCCCGCACCACCAGGTGCGCCTCGCCGAGCCTGGCGGTCTCCTCGCCGGCGCCGCTGACCTCGATCTCAAGGCCGCCCTCGGTGACCTCAGCGGTCACGACGTCGTGCAGGCTCAGCGCCAGACCGAGCGAGTCGAACCCCGGGCCGAGGTTGGCGCTGGTGGCGGGCACCCGCACCCGCACCGGCCCAGGAGCCCACCCCTCGACCGGCTCGCTCACCTGCTTGCCCGCTCGCCTCCGCGAGGCGACCGGCTCGCTCATGCGAGGCCGAGTTCGGCGGCGGCCGCGTCCACCTCGGCGGGGACGGTCGGAGGGGTCGGCAGGCCGGCGACGGCGGTGTCGGGGTCCTTGACCCCGTTCCCCGTGATCGTGCAGACCACCACCGAGCCCTCGCTGACCTGCCCGTCCCGGCAGGCCTGCAGCAGGCCGGCCACGCCGGCCGCGGACGCCGGCTCGCCGAACACGCCCTCCCTGACCGCGAGCAGCCGGTACGCGTCGAGTATCTGCGCGTCGGTCACCGCGCCGATCAGCCCGCCCGACTCGTCCCGCGCCTGCAGCGCGAGCTGCCAGGAGGCCGGGTTGCCGATCCTGATCGCCGACGCCACGGTGACCGGCTGCAGCACGGGTGCGCCGGTGACCAGCGGCGCGGCGCCGGCTGCCTGGTAGCCGAGCATCCGGGGCGTCCTGGTCGCCAGGCCGGCGGCCAGGTACTCGCGGTAACCCATCCAGTACGCGGAGATGTTGCCTGCGTTGCCGACCGGCAGACAGTGCACGTCGGGCGCGTCCCCCAGCACGTCCACGACCTCGAAAGCGGCGGTCTTCTGCCCGGCAAGCCGGTCCGGGTTCACCGAGTTGACGACCGCGACATCGTTGCCGGCCGCGAGCTTGCGCACCAGTTCCAGGCAGTCGTCGAAGTTGCCGTCGACCTGCAGCAGGCGTGCGCCGTAGGCGAGCGCCTGGGCCAGCTTGCCGAGCGCGATCTTGCCACTGGGCACCAGGACGACGCACTCGATCCCTGCCCGCGCGGCGTAGGCGGCGGCGCTGGCGCTGGTGTTCCCCGTGGACGCGCAGATCACCGTTCTGGCGCCGGCCGCCGCGGCCAGCGACACCGCGACGGTCATGCCGCGGTCCTTGAACGACCCGGTCGGGTTCATGCCCTCGACCTTGAGGTAGACCTGGCAGCCGGTCAGCTTCGACAGGGCAGGCGCGGGCAGCAGCGGCGTCCCGCCCTCGCCGAGTGTGACCACCGCCTCGGGCGCGATCTCGGGCAGGCTCGGCGCGTACTCTCCGATCACCCCGCGCCAGGCTCCCCCCTCCCTCACTCGCCCTCCTGGCCCTCGACCCGCAGCACGCTGCGCACGGCGCGCACCGCCTCCATCGCAGAAAGGTCGGCGACGGTCTTGGCGAGTGCGGCCTCACGCGCGGTGTGGGTGACGATGATCAGGCTGGCCTCCTCGCCCCTGCCCTCCTGGTGTACGGCCTTGATCGACACCGCGTGCCTGGCGAAGCTCTCCGCCACCGGCGCGAGCACGCCAGGCCGGTCCGCGACGTCCAGCGCGACGTAATACCTGGTCAGCGCGTCGGCCATGGGCACCACCGGCAGCTCGGCGTAGGTGGCGGGCTCAGGTCCGCACAGCCCGGCACGCAGGTTCCTCGCCACGGCGACGATGTCGCCGAGCACCGCGCTCGCCGTCTGCTGGCCGCCGGCGCCGGCGCCGTAGAACATCAGCCTGCCCGCGGCCTCGGCCTCCACGAAGACGGCGTTGTACGCCTCGTGCACGGCGGCCAGCGGGTGCACCCGCGGCAGCATCGCCGGATGCACCCGGACGGAGACTCCGCCGTTGCATCGCTCGCAGATGGCAAGCAGCTTGATCACGAACCCGAGCGACCTGGCGCTCGCGATGTCCTCGGCGGTGATCGCCGTGATGCCCTCGGTGTACACGTCCGACGCGGTGAACTCGGAGTGGAACGCCAGCCCCGCCAGGATCGCCGCCTTGGCCGCCGCGTCATGTCCCTGCACGTCAGCGGTCGGATCGGCCTCGGCATAGCCGAGCTCCTGCGCCCTGGCGAGCGCCCGCGCGAAGTCGGACCCGGCCGAGTCCATCTGGTCGAGTATGAAGTTCGTGGTGCCGTTGACGATGCCGAGCACCCGCCGGACGGTGTCGCCGGCCATCGACTCGCGCAGCGCGCGCAGCAGCGGGATCGCGCCGGCCACCGAGGCCTCGTAGTACAGGTCGGCGCCGTTGGCGCTGGCCGCCTTGTGCAGCGCGGCGCCGTCGCTGGCCAGCAGCGCCTTGTTCGCGGTCACCGCGGACCTGCCCGAGTCGAGCGCGGCGAGCAGCAGCGACCTGGCCGGCTCGTGGCCGCCGATCAGCTCGACCACGATGTCCACGTCGGGCCGCGCGATCAGCGCTGCCGCGTCGCCGGTGATCAGCGCCCGGTCGACCGCGGCGATCCTGGCCAGCTCGGGCCTGCGCACCGCGATCCCGGCGATCTGCAGCGGCCCGCCCGCCCTGGCCGCGAGGTCCGCCGCCTGCTCGGTCAGCAGCCTGGCCACCTGGGATCCGACGGTGCCGCAGCCGAGCAGTGCGATCCGCAGCGGCGCGCCTATCTCCCTGGCCCGCACGGCAGCCTCCCCACGGCAGATGGTCGACGAGTCCTGCCGTACCCGGTCAGAGCCTATCCAGACCCGGCGCCAGGTCCGGCCAGATGGCCCTGCGGTCAGCGCGGACGGGCGTTTGCTGACCGCGAACACCGGCCGGAAACAAACCTGGCCCGCGCCGCGCTTACCTCTGCGTAATTCGACCTGTGACGTAATTAAGTAATCCCCAGGAAGACGGGCTGAGATGACCGAGACCCTGCCAGAGAGCCTGACCTTGCCCGTGCTGCCGCTCGACGACGACGTCGTGCTGCCCACCATGGTGGTGCCGCTCGACGCCTCCGACCCCGAGGTGCGGGCGTCGGTGGCGGCGGCCGCGACGGCCGCCGAGGGCGATGCCAGGCCGCGCCTGCTGCTGGTGCCGCGAATCGGCGGCAAGTACGCCCCGGTCGGCACGCTCGGCGTGGTCGAGCAGGAGGGCAGGCTGCCGAACGGCAAGCCGGGCGTGGTGATCCGCGGCGTGGCGCGGGTGCGGATCGGCGCCGGCACGGTGGGCCCGGGCGCCGCGCTGTGGGTGCACGGCACCGTCGCCAACGAGTCGCCGCCCGGCCCGCGCACGGCCGAGCTTGCCCGCGAGTACCGCGGCCTCGCGGCTGCCATCCTGCAAAAGCGCGGCGCCTGGCAGGTGGTTGATGTCCTCTCCCGCATAACAGATCCGTCCGCGCTGGCCGACAGCGCAGGCTACGCGAGCTACCTGTCGGTCGAGCAGCGCTCCGAGCTGCTTGAGACACTCGACGCCGGGCAACGGCTCGAGCGGCTCGTCTCCTGGGCGCGGGAGCACATCGCCGAGCTTGAGGTCGCCGAGACGATCGGCAACGACGTCCGCGAGGGGATGGAGAAGCAGCAGCGCGAGTTCCTGCTGCGCCAGCAGCTTGCCGCCATCCGCAAGGAACTGGCCGCCCTGGACGGCACGCCGGCCACCGAGCAGGACGACTACCGGGCCAGGATCGAGGCCGCCGACCTGCCGGAGAAGGTGCGCGAGGCCGCGCTGCGCGAGGCAGCCAAGCTGGAGCGCGGCTCGGACGCCTCGCCCGAGGCAGGCTGGATCAGGACCTGGCTGGACACCGTGCTCGACGTGCCGTGGAACGTCCGCACCGACGACGCCTACGACATCGCCGGCGCCCGCGCCGTGCTCGATGCCGACCACGCCGGACTCGACGAGGTGAAGGAACGCATCATCGAGTACCTCGCCGTCCGCAAGCGCCTGGCCGACCGCGGCATGGCCGTGGCCGGCGGACGCCGCAGCGGCGCGGTGCTCGCCCTGGCCGGCCCGCCCGGAGTCGGCAAGACCTCGCTCGGCGAGTCGGTCGCGCGCGCCATGGGCCGCACGTTCGCCAGGGTGGCGCTCGGCGGCGTCAGGGACGAGGCCGAGATCCGCGGCCACCGGCGCACCTATGTGGGCGCGCTGCCCGGCCGGATCGTCCGCGCGGTCCGCGAGGCCGGGTCGATGAACCCGGTGATCCTGCTCGACGAGGTGGACAAGGTGGGCGCCGACTACCGCGGCGACCCGACGGCCGCGCTGCTCGAGGTCCTCGACCCGGCGCAGAACCACACCTTCCGCGACCACTACCTCGAGGTCGAGCTTGACCTGTCCGACGTGCTGTTCATCGCGACGGCCAACGTCGCCGAGCTGATCCCCGACCCGCTCCTGGACCGGATGGACCTGATCCGCCTGGACGGCTACACCGAGGACGAGAAGGTCACGATCGCGACCGATCACCTGCTGCCGCGGCAGCTCGAGCGGGCAGGCATGGCCCACGGCGACGTCACCTTCACCGACGACGCCCTGCGCAACCTCGCGACCGAGTACACCCGCGAGGCCGGCGTCCGCTCCCTGGAGCGCTCCATCGCCCGCGTGCTCCGCAAGATCGCGGCGAAGCTCGCCACCCAGCCCGCGGACGGTCTTCCCCTGAGTGTCCACGCCGGCGACCTGGTCACCTACCTTGGCCGTCCCAGGCACACGCCGGAGTCAGCCGAGCGGACCGCGGTCCCCGGCGTCGCGGCCGGCCTCGCCGTCACCGGCACCGGCGGCGACCTGCTGTTCATCGAGGCGTCCCTGGCGGACGCGTCGAGCGGCAGCACCGGCGTGACGCTGACCGGCCAGCTCGGCGACGTGATGAAGGAGTCCGCCCAGATCGCCCTGTCCTACCTGCGCTCAAACGGCCCGTCGCTCGGGCTGCCGGTCAGCGAGCTGGCCGAGCGCGGCGTGCACCTGCACGTCCCCGCGGGCGCGGTGCCGAAGGACGGGCCGAGCGCGGGCATCACGATGACCACGGCGCTGGCGTCGCTGCTGTCCAGGCGCCTGGTCAGGGCCGACCTCGCGATGACCGGCGAGGTCTCGCTGACCGGCCGGGTGCTGCCGATCGGCGGGCTGAAGCAGAAGCTGCTCGCCGCTCACCGGGCCGGCATCACGACCGTGCTGATCCCGGCTCGCAACACCCCCGACCTGGACGACGTCCCCGAGAAGGTGCGGCAGGCTCTGGACATCCACCCGGTCGCCGACGTCCGCGAGGTGCTCTCCCTGGCCCTGGAACCCGACGCCGGTGCTTACGCGGCCAAGGCCGCGTAAGCACCGGCGTCGGCTAGTTGATCTGGCGGGTGTAGCCCTCCCAGTAGGGGGCGCGCAGCTTGAACTTCTGCAGCTTGCCGGTCGCGGTCCTGGCGAGGGTTCCGGCGAACTCGACCGAGGTCGGGCACTTGTAGTGGGCGAGCTTGGTCCGGCAGAACTCGATCAGGTCGGCCTCGGTAGCCTGCTGGCCGGGTCGGAGCACGACCAGTGCCTTGACCGTCTCGCCCCACCTGGCGTCGGGCACGCCGATCACGGCGGCCTCGGCGACGGCCGGGTGCTGGTACAGGCAGTCCTCCACCTCGATCGAGCTGACGTTCTCCCCGCCGGAGATGATCACGTCCTTCTTCCGGTCCGAGATGGTCAGGTACTGCTCGGCGTCGATGTGGCCGCCGTCGCCGGTGTGGAACCAGCCGTCCACCAGCACCTTCGCCGAGTCCTCTGGCTGCTCCCAGTAGCCGGCGAAGACATGGTTCGAGCGGGCGAGCACCTCGCCCTCGGCGTCGGTGGCCATCTGCACGCCAACGGCCGGGGCACCGGCCCGCGACAGCAGCCTGGCCCGCTCGGCCGAAGGCAGGTCATCCCACTCGGCCGGGCGGCGGTTCATGGTCAGCAGCGGCGCCGTCTCGGTCAGGCCGTAGATCTGGATGAACTCCCAGCCGAGTTCGTCCTCCACCCGCTCGATGGTCTTGGACGGCGGCGGTGCCCCGGCGACCACGATCCGCACCTGGTCCCGGCCGGGCACCGGCTGCCCCGCCCCCCGCCTGGCCGTCGCGGCGTCCAGGATCGCGGCGACCACGGCCGGAGCGCCGCACATCAGCGTCACGCCCTGCTCGTCGATCCGGCGCAGCAGTTCCTCGCCGTCGATCTTGCGCACCACCACCTGCGGGACGCCCATCGCGGTCACCGCGTACGGCATGCCCCAGCCGTTGCAGTGAAACATCGGCAGCGTGTGCAGGTAGACGTCGCGGTCGGTCACGGTGGCCTGCCAGCCGAAGACCGCGGCGTTCAGCCAGCAGTTCCGGTGGGTGAGCTGGACTCCCTTGGGCCGCGCGGTGGTGCCGCTCGTGTAGTTGATGCTCGCGGTGGCGTCCTCGTCGGGCTCCCAGGACTCGGGCTCCGCGTCGTCCGGCGCCTCGGCGAAAAGCTCCTCGTCCTCCACGCCGTCGAGCACGATCCGGTGCCTGGCCTTGACGTCGCGCAGCGCGGTGTCGGACTCCGGATCGACGAGCAGCACCGACGCGCCCGAGTGCTCGACCACGTAGCCGACCTCGTCGGCGTTCAGCCGGTAGTTGATCGGGACCAGGACGCGCCCGTAGCCGCTGACGCCGAAGAACAAGATGCCGAACCTGGCGGCGTTGGGGCTGACCACCGCGACCCGCTCGCCGTGCGCGACCCCCAGCCGGTCAAGCGCGAGGGCCACGCCGCGGGCGCGGCGCTGCATCGACCGGTAGGTGATCGTGCCGAGGCTGCCGGCGGTTTCCGGCTCGTCGATCAGCGCCGGCCGGTCGGCGTAGACAAGCGCGCCGCGGCGCAGGAAGTCGGAAACGGTCAGCGGCACCTTCATGGTCTGCTCCAAGGCTCGGCTCGATTGCCCGATCTCGATTGTCCGATACTGCGCCAGGCGCGCGCCGCAGGCAAGCGAGCCCGCCGCCGGCGGGCCACCGCGTTGGGCCGGCGCGAGCGGTGCGGCTGTGCCACGATCGCCGTGTGCTGACTTCTCGGCGTTCGACGGCCGGGCCGGTACATGTCGCGCTTGCGGTGGCAGCCGCTGCCGCGCTGGCGGCCTGCGGGGCCGCGGGCGGCCAGCAGGCCGCCAGGCGCGCGGCCGAGTCATCCGGTGCTGCGCTGGCCAGGCACGCGGCATCGACGCGGCTGGCCGCGGCGCGGCGAGCGAGCGACCGGGCGGCCCGGTCAGGCACGGCGCACGGCGGTGCCGTGCCAGGGACGTCGGTTCCCGGCGCCCCGAACTGCCCGATGTTCCCTGCCGACAACATCTGGAACACCGATATCTCGAAGCTGCCCGTCGACCCGCACAGCGCGGCCTGGCTCGCCAGCATGGACTCGGCCACGACGCTGCTGCACCCCGACTTCGGGCCGTCGGGCGGCTATCCGTACGGCATTCCTTACACGATCGTGACGAACGCCTACCCGACCGTGCCCATCAGATTCCAGTACGCCAGCCAGAGCAACCGCGGCCCCTATCCGTTCGGCGCGAGCACCCCGATCGAGGGCGGCCATGACGCGCCGCAGAATACCGACCGGCACGCGCTGATGGTGAACTCCGACACCTGCACCCTGTACGAACTCTGGCATGCCACGTATGCGGTGCACGACGCCACCGCGGGCTCGGGTGCCATCTGGAACCTGCGCTCCAACGCGCTGCGGCCGGCCGGCTGGACCTCGGCCGACGCGGCCGGGCTGCCGATCCTGCCCGGGCTGCTGAACTTCGCCCAGGTGCAGCAGGCGGTCAGGACAGGCACTCCGATCACGCACGCGATCAGGTTCACCGCGCAGGTGACGCGGGCCGCGTACGTGTGGCCTGCCCGCCACGACGCGAGCAGCAACCACAGCATCGACGTGCCGCCGATGGGGGCGCGGTTCCGGCTGAAGCTGAGCTTCAACGTGGCCGGCTACTGCCAGAACTCCACGCCGTACTGCGCCGACGCGAAGGCCGTCCTTGTCGAGATGCAGCACTACGGCCTGATCCTCGCCGACAACGGCTCGAACTGGTACTTCGGCGGCAGCGCGTACCCGCAGTGGCCGGACGCCCTGGTGTCGCTGCTGAAGGACATCCCGGCCAAGGACTTCCAGGCGGTGGACACCGCGTGCCTGATGGTCAGTCCGAACTCCGGCGAGGCCAGGGCCGAGCCGGGCTGCCCGATCGGCTAGGGCGAGGGCTCGCGCACGACCTCGGCCGGGTCCTTGTCGGTGCGCAGCCCCTGGTAGGACGGCGCCCTGAGGCGGCCGCTGCTCGTCCACTCGGCGAACTCCACCTCGACGACAAGCTCGGGCTCCACCCAGACCGCGCCGCGTGCGTGCTCGGCGGGCACGCTGGCGCCGAACGGCGAGGTGGGGCGGCGCAGCCGGTCGAGCCGCGCGGTGAGCATCCGCAGCGCCTGGTCGCTGAAGCCGGTGCCCACGTGGCCGGCGTAGACCAGCCCTTCGGGGCCCTGCACCCCGATTAGCAGCGAGCCAATCAGGCCGGCCCGGCCGCCCTCGCCCGGACGCCAGCCGCCCACCACGAACTCCTGCCTGCGGACGTTCTTGATCTTCCGCCAGGCGGACGAGCGCCTGCCCGCCTCATACCGGGATGCGAGCCGTTTCGCCATGATGCCTTCCAGGCCGTTCCTGGCGGACAGATCCCGCACCTCGGCTCCCGGCAGCCCGACGAACGCGGGCGGCGTCTGCCAGTGCCGGCCGTCGATGCCGAGCGCCTCGAGCTGGTCCCTGCGGCGCTGGTACGGCTGGTCAAGCAGCGGCGTGCCGTCGAGACAGAGCAGGTCGAACGCCAGGTAGCTGACCGGTACCTCGGCGGCCCGCTGGCGCACCTGGGCCGGCGCGATGTTCATCCGCTGCTGCAGCGCCTCGAAGCTCGGCCAGGTGCCGCCGCCGAAGGCCACGATCTCGCCGTCGAGCACCACCCGGTGCGGCGCCACGGCGCCGGCCAGACCCGCAAGCTCGGGATAGCCGGCGGTGATGTCACGGCCGCTGCGTGACGTGAGCGTCACGGCGCCGCGCTCGACGGTGGCGATCGCCCGCAGCCCGTCCCACTTCATCTCGTACGCCCAGGCACGGTCGTCGGCGGGCAGGCCGCCCGAGATGGCCAGCATCGGCCGGGGCGCGGGCGGCACAGGCCTGCCGTCGCGCCGCTCGCCCCCGGTCACCCCGCGTCATCACCGCTGCGCTCGGCGCCGGCGCCGGCGTCGGCGGCGCCGGCCCTCCGGCGGATGCCGGTGATGATCGTCCGCATGGTCAGGCCGGGGGCGTACCTGGCCATCCGCCAGGCGAAGCGGGCCGAGCCGGGCGCGACGATCAGCGCCTGGTTCCTCGTGATGCCCC
>Ga0335081_10013108_pt1 | contig 13407 bp, 9 predicted proteins | sample Lox_Sample_35_FD_206713 | JGI IMG/M metagenome (GOLD analysis project Ga0335081, IMG submission 206713) | Soil microbial communities from Loxahatchee National Wildlife Refuge, Florida, United States - Lox_Sample_3.5 | ecosystem: Environmental > Terrestrial > Soil > Wetlands | place: USA: Florida...
TGGACAGGGGCCGATGCGCGTGGGGATCCCGATAGCCGATCTGACGGCGGGATTGCTCCTGGCGCAGGGCGTGCTGATGGCGCTGCTCCAGCGCGAGACGACCGGGCGGGGGCAGTGGGTGCACACTTCTCTCCTAGAGGCACAGATCTTCATGCTGGATTTCCAGGCCGCGCGCTGGCTCATGGCGCACGAAGTGCCGAAGCAGGCCGGGAACGATCACCCGACGGCGATCCCGACCGGCGTCTTTCCGACGGCCGACGGTCACATCAACATCGCCGCGTCTGGCGGCGCGCTCTGGCCGCGGCTCTGCGAGGCGATCGAGGCGCCGGAGCTGCTCGTGCATCCCGAGCATGCGACCAACGAGCTCCGCTCGCGCAATCGCGCGGCGCTCAACGAGCGGATCGCAACGGTGACGCGGAAGAAGCCCAGCGCCCATTGGCTTGCGCGCCTCAACGAGGCCGGCGTCCCCTGCGGGCCCATCAACACGATCGACCGCACTTTCTCCGAGCCGCAGGTGCGACACCTCGGCATCGCCAAGCGTGTGCGGGATCCGAAGCTCGGCGAGATCGAGGTCGTTGGCCAGCCGATCCACCTGAGCGGCGTCACGGAACCCGCGGAGTATCGCCCGACGCCGGAACTCGGCCAGCACACCGAGGAGGTCCTGCGCGGCCTCGGCTATGACGCCGCGGGGATCGCGGGGCTGCGTGGGCGCGGCGTCATCTGAGGGGTCGCCTTAGGCCGCGGCGGGGCGGAGCTCGCGCCAGGCGTCGTCGAGGGCTCCGCTGAAGCGGCGGAGCATCTCGTCGATCTCCGCCTCGTCGATCACCAACGGCGGGGAGAAGACAATGCGGTCGCCCATGATCCGCATGATGAGGCCGCGGCGTCGCGCGTGGCGCTCGATGATCTGCCCGACGCGGCCCACGGGCGCAAATTGGCTCCGCGTGGCCTTGTCGGAGACGCATTCCAGCCCGCAGACGAGCCCCACCCCCCGGACGTCGCCGATCAAGGGATGCTCGGCGAATTTGGCGAGCTTGCCAAGGAGATGGGCGCCGACGCGACGGACATGGCCCAAGAGGTCCATCTCCTCGTAGATGCGCAGCGTCTCGAGCGCGACCGCGGCCGAGACCGGATGGCCCGCATGCGTGTAGCCATGCGCGAAGATGCCGCGCTTGTCGCTTTCGGTCAGCATCGCCTGATAGATGCGCTCGCTGACCAGCAGCGCCGAGATTGGCTGGAATGCCGCGGACAGCGCCTTGGCGCAGGAGATCATGTCGGGCTCGATGCCGTAGGTCTCAGAGCCCCACCAATTACCGGTGCGTCCGAAGCCGCAGATCACCTCGTCCGCCACAAAGAGCACGTCGTATTTGCGCAGCACGCGCTGGATCTTCTCGAAGTAGGTCTTGGGCGGGACAATGCCACCGCCTGCGCCCATAACGGGCTCTGCGAAGAATCCGCCGACGGTCTCCGGCCCCTCCTCCAGGATGAGCTTCTCCAATGCGTCGGCCATTCGGGTCGCAAACGCTTCCTCGCTCTCGCCGGCCTCGTGCAGGCGGTAATAGTGCGGGAATTCCGTGTGACGCATCATCGGCAACGGCAGGCCGAAATCCGCGTGCATGTCGGGCCGGCCGGAGACGCTCACGGCGGCGATGGTGTTGCCGTGATAGCCGTTCTTGCGACCGATGATCTTCATTTTCTGCGGATTGCCGGTGGCGTGATGGTAATACCAGATGAGCTTAATCGCGGTGTCGTTCGCCTCCGAGCCCGAGCACTGAAAGATGGCCTTTGACATGCTCTTGGGTGCGATCGAGAGCAGCTTCTCAGCGAGATCGATTGCCGCAGGGTGCGAGGACTGGCGGAAGGTGTGGTAATAGGCGAGCGACTTCATCTGGTCGTAGGCGGCGCGGGCGAGGCGTTCCGAGGCGCTGAACCCGAGCGACGCGCACCAGAGGCCCGCCGCGGTCTCGATGTAGTCTTTGCCGGCGTCGTCGAAGACGCGACAGCCCGAGCCGCGGGTGATGACCAGCGGACCTTCCTCGCGGATTTTGCGCAGGTTGGTCTGCGGGTGGACGTGATAGGCCACATCGCGTGCAGCGGGCGAGTTCGGCAGCAGCTCGGTCATCGGATTACCTCGTGGGGAACGTCGCGCGCAGTTGCGTGCGGCTCGGAGATGGGGAGCACCGAGCTTATTTTGCCATGGCCTCAGCGGCAAGGCTGTGCGTTCCATTTTGCTCCAAACCACCATGTATGCGCAAACTTCCCGTGGTATAGTGATTGGGCGCCCCGCCATGTGCACCGGGAGCGGGTAGGGCGTCAGCAAATCACGGGCCTTCCAACGCGAAAAATCGGAGGTGGACAATGCGGGTCAATGAACGCTGGCATGTCGCCGGCAAGCTCGCCGCGATCGCGGTCGTCGGCGGGGTTGTCATCGTGTCGTCACAGTTCATGGGTGCGCCGGTCAAAGCGGCCGATACGATCAAGATCGGTTGGGTGGGGCCATTGTCGCCTCCGGGCGGCTATGCCGAGGGTGCGCTGATGAAGCAGGCGGCCCAACTCGCCGCCGACGAGATCAACGCCAAGGGCGGTCTGCTCGGAAAGCAGATCGAGGTGGTCTTCCAGGACACGCGCGGCAAGCCCGAGGACGGCACTGCCGCCGCAGAGCGCCTGATCTCGCAGGACAAGGTCGTCGCCATCACCGGCGAGTTCCATAGCTCCGTATTCCTCGCGGAGATGGAAGTCGCGCACAAGGCGGGCATTCCAATCATCGCCGTCGACGTCTGGGCACTCAAGATCACCGGTAAGGGCTATCCCGAGGTCTTCCGCGTGGCGCCGAATCAAGCGCTGATCGCGGGCAAGTACGCGGATTGGATCGCTGCCGCCGGATTTAAGAATGTCGCCATCCTCGCGGAGAAGACGGATGGCGGGCAGAGCGCGCTCGACGTGCTGTTGCCCGGGCTCGACAAGCACGGCGTCAAGTATGAGCAGGTCGGCGCCGACCCGAACGCGACCGAGTTCACGGCGCAAATCGAGCGGTTCAAGGCCCATCAGCCGCCATTCGACTTCTTCATGACGGAGTATTCGGAGGCAGGGGCCTATCCAATGGTCAGCCAGTCCTTCACCCTCGGCTTCGCGCCGACGGCGCAGACCGGCATCGGCAACTCCGGCGGTCCGGCGGTCGATCCGACCTTTTGGAAGAACGTCGGCCAGGGCGGCGTCGGTCTCGTCACGGAGATCGTCGGTCTGCCGAAGGCGGCCGACAACGACGTGACCAAAGCCTTCAAGGCGAACTTCCAGAAGAAGTTCAACTCGCCGGCCTCGCCGCAGGCGATCGAGAACTACGACGCGATGCTCGTACTCGCCGACGCGATTAAGCGAGCGGGCTCTACCGACGGCAAGGCGATCATCGCCGCGCTCGAGAAGACCGACATCGTGTTGGGACGCGGCCGCTACACGTTCTCGACCAGCCACGAGCCGGATTGGGCTTATCACCAGTTCATGAACGCGCCCGTGGCGCTGGTGCAGTACGACAAGGTTGGCCAGGACGCCGATGACGCGCCGATCGTGTGGCCGCGCGACATCGCGAATGTGAAGTACACCTACCAGAAGCCGGCCAAGTGAGTCGCCGCTCGGACGGTTAGTTGCCTCCGCGGGGGAGATCGCGCGCAGGCGCCGCAACGGCGCAGGCGCGGGGTCTCCCCCGCTCTGATTCGGAGAGAGAATTCCTCGGGCGATGACCTGGAGTTATTTTTTCGTACAAGCCGCGAACGGGGCTGTGATCGGCGTCATCTACGCGCTGATCGCTGTCGGCGTAACCCTCATCTTTTCGATCCTGAAGATCGTCAACTTCGCGCATGGCGATCTCTACATGCTCGGCGGCTATTGCGCCTACTTTGTCATCGAGCTCCTGGGCCTTCCGCCGCTCGCCGCGATGGTGGTGGCGATGGCGGCGCTATTCCTGGGCGCCGTGATCCTCGAGCGGCTGATGCTGACGCCGCTCTACAGTGATGCGACCGAACGTAAAGATGAGTATGGGCTCATCGTCACCTTCGGCCTCGCCTATTTCCTGCGGAACAGCGCCGTCATCGCCTTCGGTCCCTTTCCGCTGAAGCCTCCCTCCTTCATTCCGGGGGTGACGCGGATCGGGAGCCTCACCCTCACCAACGACCGGTTGGTGGCTGCAGGCCTCGGCATTCTGCTGATCCTCGGTCTCCTCTATTTCATGCAGCGGACGATCTGGGGCCAGGCCCTCGATGCGGTCAGCCAATCACGGGATTCCGCGGCGATCGTGGGAATCAATCCGCGGCGCTTCAACTCGCTTGCCTTCGGCATCGGTGCGGCGCTCGCGGCCTCGGCGGGCGCGCTCATCGCGCCGACCTATTCCCTGGCGCCCGACATGGGCGTCGCCGCCAACATCCATGCCTACGTCATCGTGATCCTCGGCGGCATGGGCTCGACCCTCGGCAGCATCATAGCGGGCCTTATGCTGGGCGAGGCCGAGACGCTCTTCACGGCGTTCTTCCCCGATCCAACACGGGCGCTCGCCTATCAGAACGCCTTCGGTGTGCTTATGCTCATGGTCTTCCTGGTGATCCGGCCACAGGGTCTGTTCGGCCGGCGTCATCTGCGGATGGAGTGAGCGGCGTGAAGGGGATCCATCTCGGCATCCTGCTCGCGGCCTCCGCCCTCGCGCTCTATTTCGTGGACGAGCTCAGCTCCTATTGGATGCACGTCGCGATCATCGCGATGTACTACGGCATCCTCGCCGCAAGCTGGACGCTGCTCGCGGGCTACGTCGGCCTGTTCTCCCTGAGCCACATGGCTTTTGCCTCGATCGGGGCGTACACCTCGCAGCTCCTGATCAAGTGGTACGGCATTCCGATCCCGATCAGCATGGCTGCGGGAATTCTCATGTGTTGCGCGGTCGGCGGGCTCATCGGCTGGGTGTGCTTGCGGATGAGCGGCCCCTATCTCGCGATCTTCACCCTCGGCTTCTCCGAGATCGTTCGCATCGCGATCGCGACCGAGGACCAGGTCACGGCGGGCATGGCGGGGCTGCATACCGATCCGCTCTTCCCGGATGCCGCGACCCGGCTCCCGTATTTCTACACGGCCTTCGCGCTGCTCGCGGTCTCGCTCGTGCTCATGGGCCTCCTCGTGCGCTCGCGCTGGGGCCTCTTCCTGCGGGCGATCCGCGAGGACGAGCAGGCGGCAGCGGCATCGGGCGTCGCCGTCGCGCGCTTCCGCATCCTCGCCTTCGCGATCGCCAGCGGCTTTGCTGGATTGGCCGGCGGCTTCTACGCGCACTACATCCCGATCATCACGCCCAGCATGGGCGACCTCGACGAGATGGCAAAGCTCGTGGTCATGACCGTGATCGGCGGCATGGAGCGGCTGCCGACCGCCGTCGGCGGCGCCTTCTTCGTGGAATTCCTGCTGGAGAAGCTGCGCGATCTCGGGGACAGCGGCGGCGACATACACCTACAGGTCCCCGTCCTGGGCTTCGGAATCGAGCTGCACAACTTCGATCAATGGCGGCTGCCTATATTTGGCGTCATCCTGTTGCTCACAATGCGCTTCGCCCGGAACGGCCTCATCACGCCGTTCTGGCTCCTCTTCATGCGCCTGGGCGAGACGCGGGCGGGCGCACGGCCGGCCGCCACCGATCTCCCGCAAAAGGATTCGGGCACGTGAGCGCCGAGCTCGTACGAGGCGAGGGCATCGTCAAACGGTTCGGCGGAATCGTCGCCAACGACGCGGTCGATTTCGCCGTGACCGAGGGCGATCTCATCGGTCTCATCGGGCCGAACGGTTCCGGCAAGACCACGCTCATCAACGTGCTTACCGGCCACCTCATGCCCAATGGTGGCGAGGTGCTCGTCCGCGGCAAGCGCGTAAGCGGCCGCCCCCCGCATATTTACGCAGCCGCGGGTGTCGCACGGACCTTCCAATTGACGCAGCTCTTCGGCCGCATGACCGTCCTGGAGAACATGCTCGTGCCGGGCCTGACGCGGCCGCACTCGAGTTGGCAGGAGGCGGCGCGGCGCGCGCGCGGCTATCTCGAGTTCCTGAACCTCGCGCATCTGGAGCGGCTGCAGGCGAGGAAGCTCTCCGGCGGGCAGCAGAAACTCCTTGAGCTCGGGCGCTGCCTGATGCTGGAGCCGAAGGTGCTCTTCCTCGACGAGCCTTTCGCGGGTGTCCATCCACGGCTACGCGACGAACTCATCGGACGCATACAGGAGTTGCACCGGGAGGGGCGCACCTTCGTCGTAGTGGACCACGACATGGAATCGATCTTGCGCATCTCGCGCCGCCTCGTCGTGATGGCGCGGGGCGCCAAGATCGCGGATGGCGAGCCTGCGGCGGTGCGGACCGATCAGACCGTGCTCGCCGCCTATGCCGGGCTCTGAAATGACCGCGCCCGCCGCCAAAGCCGGGCCCTGGCTCGTCGCACGCGACCTCATCGCGGGCTACCTCTCCGGGATCGACATCCTCCGGGGCGTTTCGGTCGAGGCGCGGTGCGGCGAGGTTCGTTGCGTGCTCGGACCCAATGGCACGGGGAAATCGACGCTCCTCAAGGTGCTCTACGGCTTCCTGCCGGCGCGGGAGGGCGAGATCCTGATCGATGGCGCGGCCGTCATGGGCGTACCCGCGCACGAGATGGGGCGGCACGGCGTCGTCTATCTGCCGCAGCGCCCCAGCATCTTTCCGCATCTCACGGTCGAGGTGAACCTGCGCCTCGGCGCCTGGCGCTATCGCGGCGAGCGCGGCCGTGTTGAGGAGCTCATTCGCCAGGCCTATGAGCGCTTTCCGGTCTTGCAGGAGCGGCGCAGCCAGCAGGCGGGCACGCTTAGCGGCGGGCAACAGCGCCAGCTCGAGATGGCTCGGAGCCTCATGCACGATCCCGTACTCTTCCTTATCGACGAGCCGACCGCGGGCGTCGAGCCGCGCGTCGCAGCCCTCATCTACGACATGATCAAGGGCTTGGCGGGCGAGGGGAAGGCGGTTCTGCTCGTCGATCAGAACATCAAGCGCGCGCTCGAGATCGCGGACTACGTCTACGTCATGCGCACGGGAACGGTGCTTTCCGAGGGCTCGCGCGACAGTTTCGGCGGCGACACCGAGGCGTTGGTCGCGCGCTGGCTCTACGCGAGCGGCAACACCAAGGACTGAGGCGTCACTCCGCCGGCGCCTCCTTGTGCGCGGAGGGTCGGGGCGGCGGCGCCGCGACCTTCGGCCGCGATCCCGGTCTCAGCTTCTCACGGACCGCCTGGAAGCTCACATAGAGCGGCGGGATCATGAAGACCCCGATAAACGACGCGAAGATCATGCCGCCGAAGACCGGCGTGCCGACGTTGCGCCGCGCGAGCATCGAGGCGCCGACCGCGACCACCAGCGGCAGCAGGCCCAGGATGAAGGCGAAGGAGGTCATCATCACCGGACGGAAGCGGAGCCGGGAGCCTTCCGTCGCCGCTTCCAGCAGCGGCACACCGCGCTCGCGCTGCTCCTTCGCGAACTCGACGATCAGGATGCCATTCTTCGCGGCGAGGCCGATCAACACGACGATGCCGATCTGTCCGTAGAGATCGAGTGTCAGGTGGCCGAGGACGATCGCGAGGTAGGAGCCGGCGATGCCCACGGAGACCGAGAGCAGCACCGGCACGGGGATGGTCCAGCTCTCGTAGAGCGCCACCAGGAAGAGATAGGCGAAGAGTAGCGCGAAGCCCAGGATCAGCGTGGTCTTGCCTTCCGCGCGCTTTTCTTGGAAGGCGGTATCTGTCCATTCGCCGGCATAGCCGTTGGGCAGCGTCTTCTTGGCGATCTCCTCCATCGCCTGCAGCGCCTGGCCCGAGGAGATGCCGGACGCCGGATTGCCCTGGATCGTGACGGCGCGGAGGTTGTTGTATCGGATGATTGCGGGCGGTCCCACGACGAGCCGCACCTCGACGAGCGAGCGCAGTGGGATCATCTCGCCGCGATCGCTGCGGACGTTGATGCGGTAGATGTCGTCGACACTGGCGCGATCATCTGCCTCGGCCTGGACCTGGACCTGCCAGGTGCGGCCGAAGAGATTCATGTTGTTGACGAAATAGCCGCCGAGCGAAGCTTGCAGCGCCTGGAAGACCGAGTTTAGCGGTACGCCCAGCACCTGCACCTTGTCTCGGTCGATGTCGAGGTAGATGGAGGGATTGGACGCGGAAAAGGTAGTGAAGACGCGGCTCAAGCGCGGGTCCTGATTCGCAGCGACGATGAGGCCGCGGGCGATCTGCGCGAGCGCCGCGGGATCGCCGCCGCGGAGGTCCTCGAGCACGTAGGTGAAGCCGCCGCCGGTGCCGAGGCCGATGATGGGCGGCGGCGCCAGCGGCACTACCCGCGCCTCTCCGATCGACTGAAATTTCTGCCCCAGGCGCCGGATCACCGCGTCCGCGCGGAGCTCGGGATCCGTCCGCTCCTCGAAGGGCTTGAAGGTCACGACCATGAACCCGGCATTGGGTTGCGAGTAGTTGTCGATGAAATTGAGGCCCATGACCGAGGTGTAATCCTGGACTGCGGGATCGCTCTTGACGATTGTCTCGGCCTCCTCGAGCGCGGCTGTGGTGCGTCCGACCGAGGCGCCGCCCGGGAGCTCCGCCACCACGAAGATCGCGCCCTGGTCGTCCTCAGGCAGAAAGCCGGTGGGCGTGACCGCGGCGAGCGAGACGAAGCCGAAGATGGACGCCGCCACCGCGACGAGCCCGATGAACGAGAGGCGGACGATGCGTGCGACGGCAAAGCCGTAACGATCGCGCACCCAGTCGATCGAGCGCATGACGCGCCCCATGATGCCGCGCCGGGGCCCGTGATGCGGGCGCAGGAGCACGCCCGAGAGCGCGGGCGAGAGCGTCAGAGCGTTGATCGCGGAGAGGAACATCGAGACCGCGACCGTCACCGCAAATTGCCGAAAGAGCTCGCCGGAAATTCCGGGGATGAAGGCGACCGGGACGAAGACCGAGAGCAAGACCAGGGTGATCGCGATGATCGGCGCGGTGATCTCCGCCATGGCGCGCTTGGTCGCCTCCCCGGGCGAGAGCTCGGGGTTCTCCTCCATCACGCGCTCGACGTTCTCGACGACGACGATCGCGTCGTCGACGACGATACCGATCGCGAGCACCGCGGCTAGCAGCGACACCGTGTTGGCGGAATAGCCGATCGCGTTCAGCACCACGAAGGTACCAATGAGGCTCACGGGCACCGCGATGAGCGGGATGAGTGTCGCGCGCAGGTTGCCGAGGAAGAGGTAGACGACGATCGCCACGAGAATGAAGGCCTCGATCAGGGTCTTCTCGACCTCATGGATCGTGTCCGAAACGAAGGTGGTGGGGTCGTATGTGACTTTCCAGGAGAGATCATCGGGGAAGCGGCTTTGCAGGTTGTCGAGCTTCGCCTTCACCGCCGCGAGCGTAGCAAGCGCGTTGGCGCCCGGCGTCTGGTAGAGGCCGATGATCGTCGCCGCGGCGCCGTTCATCCTCGAGGAGCGGTCGAGATTGGCTGCGCCGAGCTCCAGCCGCGCCACGTCGCCGAGGCGCAGCACCGAGCCGTCTGGGTTGGTACGAATGACGATGTTCTCGAAATCCTTGACCGAATTCAGCCGGCCCTTGGTCTGAATGTTGAGCTGGAGCTGTTGGTCGTTGGATATCGGCCGGGCGCCGATCCGGCCCACGGCTGCCTGGATGTTCTGCGACTGGATCGCATTGATGATGTCGCCCGTCGTGAGGTTGAGACCGGTGAGCCGGTCGGTGCGGACCCAGGCTCGCATCGCGTAATCCTGCGGCCCGAAAAGGAAAGCGTCGCCGACGCCGGATGTGCTTTTGATCGCGTCCAGAAGGTTGATGGTGACGAAGTTCGAGATGAAGAGCTGGTCGTGCGTCTCCTTCGGCGAATAGACGGAAATGAGGCCGAGAAGCGCCGAGGATTTCTTCTTGACGACGACGCCCTGACGCTGCACGTCCGGCGGCAATTGCGGGAGCGCCGCCTGGACGCGGTTGTTGACGTTGACGGTGTTGATATCCGGGTCGGTGCCGAGCTCGAAGGAGACCGTGAGCGTATAGCTCCCGTCGTCGCCATTGACGCTCTTCATGTAGATCATCTTGTCGACGCCGATCACCTGCGCCTCGATCGGCTGCGCCACAGTCTGGTCGACGATCGCGGAATTGGCGCCGGGGTAGAAGGTCGTGACGGAGACCTGCGGCGGCACGATGTCCGGATACTGCGAGATCGGGATCACCAGCAGCGAGACGATCCCGGCAATCGTCGTGACGATGGCGATGACGATCGCGAGCCTGGGGCGGTCGACGAAGACCGAAGAGAGCATCGCCTAGCTCCGCTTGATGTATTGCAGCGCGGGAGTGGCGCGGACGGGCGTGCCCGGCCTGAGGCTCTGCGTACCCTCGACAATGACTTGCTCCCCGCCTTCGAGGCCGGATTCGACGACGGTATCCGTTCCGTCGACGCCGGAAATCTTAATTCGCTTGATCACGGCCTTGCCGTCCTCGACGACGAAGACGTACGGGCCCTGCTGGTCCGCGATCACCGCCGCCTGCGGCACCACCACCTTCTCCTGCGGCTTCGCTGAGGAGAGTGCGACGCGCACGAGCTGGCCGTCGATGAGTTCGCCTTTGGGGTTGGGGAAGACGGCGCGCAGCAGGATCGTGTCGGTCGCCTTGTCGACGGTCACGTCGACGAAATTCACCGTCCCTTCCTGACCGTAGCTGCTCCCGTCGGAGAACTTGAGCTTCACCTTGACGTTCCTGAGATCGAGCTGTTGGTCCTCGTGCTGTGCCCGCAGGAACTCGCGCTGGCTCACCGGGAAGGTCACGTACATCGGATCCTGGCTCACGATCGTCGTGAGCGTCCCGCTGTCGGGCCCCACCACGTTTCCCTTGGTGACGATGCTGCGGCCGATCCGCCCGTTGATAGGGGAGACGATCTTCGTATAGCCCTGGTTGATCTGCATGTTCTTGAGGTCGGCTTCGGCCATAAGGATCGCGGCCTTCGAGGAATCGTCGGCCGCCAGCGCCTGGTCGCGCGCCACCACCGAACCCGCCTGTGTCCGCAGTAGCTCCTGGGCGCGCGTGAGCTGGACCGCCGTCAGCACCTGTGCGGCCTTGGCTCGCTCCAAAGCGCCCTCGGCTTGCTGCACTGCTGCGTCGTAGGGACCGGGTTCGATCTCATAAAGCGGATCGCCGGCTTTGACCAAGTCGCCCTCCTTGAAGAGGATCGCGTCGAGATAGCCTTTGACGCGCGCCACGACCGTTACCTTATCCAGCGCCTCGACGCGTCCCACGAATTCGAGCGTCTTGTCGACCGGACGCTTCTCAGCGGGAACTGTGGCGACGGGAATGGCCTGGGGCGCTTGCTGCTGTTGCGCGAGCGCGGCGGTGGCGAGCCCGCCAACCAGCAGAACTGCGCACACCACTGAACGCATGAAAGCCTCCCGCGGGAAGGGGCGCGGCGGGACAACCGCGTCCCTGAGCGTCCGCGCGTGGGTATCCGGGGTCAATCAGCAATAACCTGTAGGTGCCCCCATGGAGGGCAGTAGGGACGGCCCCACGCTCAGCTCACGATGTGAAGGCCGCCGTCGACGTAGATTGTCTCGCCGGTGATGAGCCTCGCCCCGTCGCTCGCGAGCGCCGCGGTTGCGGCGCCCACGTCGTCGATGGTGACGAGCTGGCGCGCGGGCGCCTTTGCGGCGGCGTCCTCCAGAAGGCTGTCGAAATGGTTGATGCCGGAGGCGGCACGGGTGCGCAGCGGTCCCGGCGAGATCGTGTGGACGCGGATCCCCTTGGGACCAAGCTCGTGTGCGAGGTAGCGGCTCGTCGCCTCGAGCGCGGCCTTGACCGGACCCATGAGGTTGTAGTGCTCCACCACCTTGTGGGCGCCGTAGAAGCTCATGGTGAAGAGCGTGCCGCCCTCCTTCATCAGCGGCTCCGCGAGCCGCGCCATCCGGATGAACGAGTGGCAGGAGACGTCCATTGCCAGCAGAAAGCCCTCGCGCGAGCAGTCGACGACGCGGCCATGCAAATCCGCCTTGGGCGCGAAGGCCATCGAATGGACCGCGAAATCGAGGCGGTCCCACTTCTGCCCGATCGCCTCAAAGACAGCCTCCATGGAGCCGGGTGCGAGGACGTCGAGCGGCATGAAGATCGGCGCCTCGAGCTCGCGCGCGAGCGGCTCGACATGGGGCTTCGCCTTGTCGTTGAGATAGGTGACGGCGACTTCGGCGCCGAAGCGCCGGAAGGCCCTGGCGCAGCCATAGGCAATCGACTGGTCGTTCGCGATGCCCGTGATCAGGCCCTTCTTACCGGCGAAAGGCTTGAAGGAAGTGTCCGACATGCGACCTCCGCAATGATGACGGTCAGCGTCCGACGAGATCGAGCGTGTGAATGCCGATCATGAGTTCCTCGTCCGTGGGCACGACCCAGGCGGAGACGCGGGCATCCGGCGCCGAGATGCGCGGTCCGCCCGAGTTGTTTGCCGCGGGGTCGAGGCGGGTCCCGAGCCAGGCCGCGCGCTCCAGCACCCGCGCGCGGATCTCGGCGGAGCGCTCGCCGATGCCCGCGGTGAAGACGATGCCGTCGAGCCCCTGCATCACCGCCGCGAGCGCGCCGAGCTGGCGCGCGATGTGATGGACGAAATAGTCGACCGCGAGCTTCGCCCGCGGCTCGCCGCTCTGCAGGAGATCGCGCATGTCGTTGCTGATCCCGGAGAGGCCGAGGAGCCCGCAGTCGTTGTAGAGCATCTTCTCAACCGCGTCGGGCGAGAGACCCTTCGAGCGCACGAGGTGGATCACGACGCCGGGATCGAGCGCGCCGGAGCGCGTTCCCATGGGAAGGCCGTCGAGCGCCGTGAATCCCATGGTGCTATCGACGCTCCGGCCTGCGACCATCGCGCACATGCTGGCGCCGCTGCCGAGATGCGCGACGACCACCCTGCCGCGGGCGAGCTCCGGCGCGACCGTGGGCAGGCGGCGCGCGATGAACTCGTAGGAGAGCCCATGGAACCCGTAGCGCCTCACGCCCTCCTGGAAGAGAGCCTCGGGGATCGCAAAGCGCTCGACGAGCGCGGAATGGCCGCGGTGGAAGGCGGTGTCGAAGCATGCGACCTGCGGCAGGCTCGGCTGGCGCGCCGCGACCGCGCGAATCCCCGCAAGGTTTCCGGGCTGGTGCAGCGGCGCCAGGGGTGAGAGCGCGTCAAGCCGCGCCAGGATTTCGGGATCGACCCGCACGGGCGCTGCAAAATCCGGACCTCCGTGCACGACCCGATGTCCGACGGCGATAAGTCGGAAGTCTCCTGAGCCGCCGCGGAGCCATTGCGAGATCGCAGCGATCGCGGACTCGTGGTTCGCGATCTCCGATCGTTCATATGATTTGTCAA
>Ga0335081_10013109_pt1 | contig 13407 bp, 16 predicted proteins | sample Lox_Sample_35_FD_206713 | JGI IMG/M metagenome (GOLD analysis project Ga0335081, IMG submission 206713) | Soil microbial communities from Loxahatchee National Wildlife Refuge, Florida, United States - Lox_Sample_3.5 | ecosystem: Environmental > Terrestrial > Soil > Wetlands | place: USA...
AATCACTGATCAATGTTCGCTTATTGGGAGCTGTGATCAGGAGAGAGCGATGTATACCAACATCCTAATACCAACGGACGGATCGGAACTCGCCGGTAAAGCTGTCCAGCACGGCATCGCTTTGGCTAAGCGAGTCGGCGCCAAAACCACCGTGCTGACGGTCATGCCGCCTTTTCATACATTTACGACCGACACGCAGATGATCGAGGATACGGCGGCTCAGTACAATGCACGTATGCAGAAGCATGCCCAGAAAACTCTTGGAGTCGTAGCCCAGGCAGCGCAAGCAGCAGGCGTTACGTGCGAGACGGTCCAGGTCGAGCATGAACATCCCTATCAGGCGATCATTGATACGGCTGGCTCGAAGGGCTGCGACCTGATCGTCATGGCCTCGCACGGTCGCCACGGCATCTCCGCAATCGTCCTCGGTAGCGAGACGGTCAAGGTACTCACGCATTGTAAGGTCCCTGTGCTCGTCCATCGATGAACCGTCGTTTCCACGCTGGTCCATTCCGGTCGGGGCGGGGATCCCCCGTTTATGGCCAAGCGCCGCTCAACAGAGCCCTGCCAGTTCCGCTCTCCCAAATTCGTGACGTGCAAGTGGCTGGTTTAACCAGAGGGCCATTCGCGCCAGTGCGTTGGAATGACTTCAATCGACAGCCCAGTCTCGACATTAATCCAGCAACCCTCGCCGCGGCGACACCGAAATTCGAGCGCGTGCAAGCCATTAGGTTCTACCACCGCCAAGATCAGATCGCGGTCTTTCGGGATTGCGTCGATGGAGGCAATGAAATGCCACATGGCGCCTTTTATTGCGCCTGCGACAATCCCACATTGATTTAGCGCAATTATGCGCAAACATATCGGTCCCGGTTGCTGATTTTTGATCTGGCGTAAGGAGAGCTGCCGCCGCACGGAATATCCAAGATCCGGCATTCGATGGGAAGTCGGCGATGAGAAGCCCCTCAAGCCTCGATTTCAAGAATCTTCGCGGCGAGATGGTCGAAAAGGCCATCTTCGCGCGAGGCGTCCGCTCAAAGCTCGTTCTTGACGCCATGCGCAGCGTGCCGCGTGAAAAGTTCCTGCCTGCGCAACTTCATGAGTTTGCCTACGATGACTCCGCCCTGCCGATCGAAGAAGGCCAGACAATCTCGCAACCCTATATTGTCGCTCTCATGACCGAGGCGCTGGCGCTGCGCGGCGGCGAAAAGGTTCTCGAAATCGGCGCCGGATCGGGCTATGCGGCAGCCGTCCTGTCCGAAATCGCAGCCGACGTCTACACCGTCGAGCGTCACGGCCCCTTGGCCGAAAAGGCTGCAGCGGCCCTGGCCAATCTGGGCTACGACAATGTCCACGTTCTCCACGGTGAGGGCACGCGCGGTTGGCCGGCCCACGCGCCCTACGACGCGATCATCGTCGCCGCCAGCGGCCCGACGATCCCCGAATCTCTTAAAGACCAACTGAAAATCGGGGGCCGGCTGGTGATGCCGGTGGGTGCGGATCAGCGCATCCAAGAGCTGGTGCGGGTGACGCGTATTGGCCAGAGCGAATTTCGCCGCGAAGACCTTGCCGATGTGCGATTTGTTCCGCTGCTCGGCGAGGAGGGATGGTTGCCCGAGGCGGCCGAACCGGCGCGCGTTCGCCGCGGCACGCCGAAGATCGCATTCAGCGAGGAAAATCTGGTCAAGACGATTGCCGCCGCCGCGGAGCCGATCGGCTCCATCGACACTGCCGATCTCGCCGCGCTCCTCGACCGAATCGGCGATGCGCGTGTCGTGTTGCTCGGCGAAGCAACCCATGGCACCTCGGAATTCTACCGCATGCGCGAGCGCGTTTCGCGCGAACTGATCGTCAAGAAGGGATTCAACTTCATCGCCATCGAAGGCGATTGGCCCGATGCCGCGCGCGTCGATCATTACGTGCGGCATCTCGAATATCCTCCTTCGGAATGGACCGCGTTCGCCCGGTTCCCGACCTGGATGTGGCGCAACAACGAGGTGCGTGATTTCGTCAATTGGCTGCGTGAGCACAATGCGGCGACCGACCACGAGACGCGGGTGGCGTTTCACGGCCTCGATCTCTACAGCCTGTATGTGTCCATCCGCTCGGTTCTGAATTATCTCGACGAGGTCGACCCGGACGCTGCCAAGGTTGCACGTCAGCGTTACGGTTGCCTGACGCCGTGGCAGGGCGATCCGGCGACCTACGGCCATGCCGCGCTGACTGGCTCCTACAGGACGTGCGAGCCACACGTGGTGCAGGCACTCAGGGATTTATTGGAAAGACGTCTTGCCTATGCCGAGCATGATGGCGAACGTTTTTTTGATGCGGTGCAGAATGCCCGCCTCATCACCAATGCGGAGCGCTATTATCGGATCATGTATTATGGCTCGCGCGCGTCCTGGAACCTGCGCGACGAACACATGTTCACGACGCTGAAGAACCTGCTGGCGTTTTACGGAACGGCCAGCAAGGCAATCGTGTGGGCGCATAATTCCCACGTCGGCAATTCGGCGGCGACCGAAATGGCTGTGCGCGGCGAGCACAATATCGGCCACTTGTGTCGTCAGGAATTCGGCGGCCGCGCCTATCTGGTCGGCTTTGGGACTAACAGCGGTACCGTTGCGGCGGCATCCGACTGGGATGGGCCAATGGAGATCAAGACGGTTCAGCCGGCGCTGCCGAACAGCTACGAGCGATTGTGCCACGCTACCGGGCGGGGTCGCTTCACGCTGGGCTTGCGCAATCGCGCCGACCTGACCGGTGCGCAAGGCCTGGGCAAGCCGCACCTTGAGCGAGCGATCGGCGTGATCTACCGGCCGGAGACCGAGCGCGCCAGTCACTATTTCCAGGCGATCTTGCCGCGGCAATTCGACGAGTACATCTGGTTCGATGACACCCGCGCCGTCACGCCGTTCGACACCGCGGAGCTTGCGGGACTGCCCGATACCTATCCCTTCGGCGTGTGAGCGTCGCCGTGCCCGCGTGTAGGGACATAACCTATGTTCTCGACAAGCTGAGCTGGATGCGCGCGGAGCGCATATGGCCCAACGGTCTGCGCTATACTTGGAGTGATGCGTTCGGCGTCGTACTTCTGGTTTCGCTCTATGCGAAACTGGGCAAGCCGCGGTTTCTCGAAGAGGCTGAGTGGGTGGTGTCTGAAGTCGGCCGGGTGCTGGGGCGCTCGCGCGGCATCCGTATCGGTGAAGCGCCGGATCGCGACGGACAATATTTCCACTACCTGGCGATGTGGTTGTATGCGCTCGCCGTACTGGCGCACCATGTGCCGGCCTATCGATCCATGGGTGTCGATCTTGTGCACCAGATTCACCCCGCATTTGTTGTGCCGGGGAGAGGCGTTGTCTGGAAAATGAAGGAGGATTTAAGCGCACCTTATCCGGGTTTTGGCTTCGGCGCACTCGATGCTTTCGATGGCTATGTCGCCTATCGATGCCTCGATGAGCGTGCCTTGGCTCGTGAGATCGCCGACATGCGCGCGCTCATCGATGCGACCGCGGAGAGCCTCACCATCACACAGGATCTCGGCCTCGGCATGATGCTGTGGCTAACCCACTTTTTCCCCACAGAGGATTGGGCGGTGGTGCAACGGCGCCGCAGCCTCGCCGTACTCGGACTGATGTGGCGTGAAGACGGCTACTTTTGTCGCGAGCCCGATCTCCCCCATGTCAAGTTTGCCTTTACCAATTATGGCGTTTCGATTGGCTTGCAATCTGCGAAAGCAATGACCGAACGGGTGCCGCGGCTGAATATCTTTTTCGATCATTACCGATCAGGCGACGAGTATGACCGCGAGGCCATTACCCATGTCATGGCATGCAACTCGCATTTCCCCGGCTACCTAATCCGTGGATTTCCAGATTGAAACCGTAGGGTGACGGATGGCCCAAGTCCACGAGGTGATCGAATAGGTGCGCCAGCCGCAAGCTGGTGCGATCCAGCCGGTGCAAGTCCGGCCCAAGTAAGGAGTAGCGTCCGCTCGGTAGCGAGTGTTGCGTGACCGCTGGTGACAGCGGTTGCGAAGCGTACACAGCGATTGCATGGGGTGTGGGATTGAGCCACGAAAGGTCATACATCGCAGGGGCCGAGTGTTTCTATTCGCCCGAAGGCAACATGTGCGGCACCGCTATGCGAGGTGCTGTCGCCCTGCCGGGGTCTAAGGCCACATCACGTGCAAAGGGATCGCATCGGAAGCTGGGAGTCTTGTCACTGCGGTTACGGCAGCCCGCTGATAGGTAGTCGGGTGATGGGAGGATGAAGTTGCGTCTGTGCGTTCACGAACTGCAAGGGTGATGACGACGTTGATGCGAAACGGTCGAGGCCGTCGATCGGACAACCCGTGATGGGCCACGCGAGGAAAGAACGCGTGCTTTTGTTTGGGACCGATCAGCGGATCACATCAGGGCCAGCGGCCATAGCGGCCGCATCGCGATGGAGGCAAGCCTCCAGGCGAAAACAGGCCGTATACATGGCTGCACCCGAACGCTTCGCAAAACATCAGATTCCTCTTGCACCGCGGGTGCCGTCCATACATGGCCCATCACGCCATTTCGCGGCAACGCAGCAATTGGTCGCTTTGGGGGGGTATAGCGGCGCAGGAGCACACCCGAAACGCCGAAGATGACTATTTGCTCGGCAGATAAACCTGCGACTTCCGCCGCGGCAGCGTACATCAAGCACTCACGTAATTCTTCGAGGGCTCTGCGCTCAGCCGTGCCGCCAGCTTCGACCAGCGTCGCCGGCCCGAGACGTTGCGCACCGCGATGGCGACGGCTTTCTTCTGGCCGACCAAAACGACCAACCGCTTGCCGCGGGTGACGCCGGTATAAAGCAGATTACGTTGCAACATGGCGTAGTGCTGCGTCATGACCGGGATCACCACTGCGGGATATTCCGATCCTTGGCTCTTGTGGATGGTTGCGGCGTATGCGGGCACCAGGGCATCGAGTTCGCCGAAGCTATAGGAGACCGTGCGCTCGTCGAAGCTGGCGGTGAGTTCGCCTTCATCAGGCTCAACCCCCGTCACAAAGCCGATGTCGCCGTTATAGACCTCCTTGTCGTAATCGTTTTCGATCTGCATGACCTTGTCGCCGGGGGCAAAGGTCCAGCCGAGCCGCTCCACCTTGCGATCGCCGGCAGGATTGAGCGCTGCCTGAAGTTCGATGTTCAAAGACCGCGCGCCTACGCCGCCGCGGTTCATCGGACAAAGCACCTGGATGTCACGGATTGGATCGAAACCGAACCGCCGCGGGATTCTCGTCCTCACCAGCTCGATGATGCGGCCAATGGCGCTCTGCGGATCATCCGCTTGCACGAAGTAGAAGTCACTCTCGGCTTCGGGCGGGCTGAGGTCGGGGATCGTGCCCTGGTTGATTCGATGGGGCACTGGTGATGATGCGGCTCTGCGCAGCCTGCCGGAACACCTCGGTGAGGCGAACCACAGGCACGGCGCCGGATGAGATCACATCGGCCAATACTTGGCCGGGACCGACTGAGGGAAGCTGGTCGATGTCGCCAACGAGCAAGAGGGCGGCTTTGTCCGGCACAGCCTTCATGAGCGCCTGCATCAGCAGGACATCGACCATGGAGGTCTCGTCGACAACCAACAGGTCGCAATCGAGCGGGTTGTCTTCGCCACGCTTGAAGCCGCCGCCCTTCGGATCGACTTCGAGCAACCGGTGGATGGTCTTCGCCTCAAAGCCGGTTGCCTCTTTCACGCGCTTGGCCGCGCGGCCGGTCGGCGCGCAGAGCAGAAGTCTCACGTCCTTCGCTGCGAGTATGCGCAGAATGGCGTTGACGATCGTCGTCTTGCCGACGCCAGGGCCGCCGGTCATGACCAGCACTTTGGACATCAGTGCGAGCCTGATCGCGGCCACCTGGCTTTCCGCAAGAGCAAGCCCGATACGCCGCTCGACCCATGGCAATGCCTTGCCCGGATCGATCCAGGGCCAAGGCAGCTTGCCGTTCGCAAGGCGCATGAGCCGCTCGGCGATGGTGCGTTCCGCGCGATGCAGGCCGGCCAGAAATACACAGGGCGTTTCGCTAACGCGGTCGGCGATCACCGTGCCTTCCTGTAGCTCGAGGTCGAGAGCGGTGCGGACGAGTTCTTTCGGCACCTCGAGCAACTTCTCCGCCAACGGGACGAGCTCGTCGGTGGGCAGGCCGCAATGTCCCTCGTCCATGGCCTCGGTCAGCGCATAGGAGATACCAGCGCGGACCCGCACCATGGCGGTCTTCTCAATGCCGAGCTTCATGGCCATGGCGTCGGCGGTCTTAAAGCCGATGCCGCGAATATCGCGTGCCAGGCGATACGGGTTCTCGGTCATGACCTGGATGGCGTCGGCGCCATAGGTCTTGAAGATCCTTACCGCCCGCGCGGTGCCGACGCCGTGGCTGTGCAGGAAGACCATGATTTCCCGCACCGCCTTCTGTTCGGCCCAGGCGGCGACGATCCGAGCCGCGCGCACCGGGCCAATGCCGTTGACCTCCCTCAAGCGATCGGCCTGCGTCTCGATGACCTCGAACACCTTCTCGCCGAAGGCGCGCAGCAGCTTCTTGGCGTAGGTTGGGCCGATGCCCCGGATCATGCCCGACGCAAGGTACTTCTCGATGCCCTCAACCGACGTGGGCTCCGAGGTCTTGAGAAACCGGGCCCTGAACTGCTGGCCATGGGTGCGGTCGTTGACCCAGTCCCCGGATGCGGTGATCCACTCGCCGGCCGCTATTGTGGCGGCATGCCCCACCACGGTGACGAGCTCGCGGTGGCTCCGCGCCTTGACCCGAATGACACAAAAGCCGTTCTCGGCGTTCTGATAGGTGACCCGATCGACCAGTCCCGCCAGCACCTCTCGATCAGAAGGATGGGGCTGCGTCTTCATGGTGGCCGGCGCCTGGCGGTCGATTATTCGACAGGATAACCAGTACGGCGTGACATGTAACGGCCGCCGCCCGACGCGCGACCGATGCCCAGGTGCTCGGGAACGCCGAGCGCCCAGCCACCCCCTTTTGCTCTCAAATCACCCTCTAGTCGGCAACACCGACAACTGATGCGCCCACAATCGGCGCTGGACCCGTGAAAAGCACGGACGGTGAAGGACAGACGGCTGTGTGAGAGCAGACGCCGATAGGGACACTTGTACTACTCCACAATTACCCTCTGACCGGCAATGCCTGCCGCCAGACGGCCCGGCGTACATTTGCGGACGCTGTGTGCACAGGCTCGATAAGGCCGCCGACCATCACTCCGGAATTACCCGCTAACCGGCAACACGTGCCATTCGCGCGCCTGCAGTCGGTTCCGCAAATACGATTACGCCATGATTGAGCAGCACCCACTCGATCTGCCAGAGCAAACTTTGCGTTGATGTCGGCGCCTTGTCTTCCTTTAGCTCCCAATAGCGGCCGGTGCGCTCGTGAACGCCGACCTCCTTGGCGAACTGCTTTTGGCTAAGGCCCGCGAGAACACGCGCTGCCCGCAGTTGTCTGCCAGTTCTGAGGTTAGCCATTGATTTACCCCCGGCTCATTTGCGCTCGGCATAGGTGACCCGCACTCTCCGCCGTGCTTTCGCTCCGACATTTTGAGCTGATCTTTATCCCTTGGCGCGGCGGTGCCGCGCGCCGCCATGCAACAACAGGACCCGCTGGCGCCGCCTGCCGGCCTGCTGGCCGACGTCGCCGATTCCTTTTTACGAATTGCGGCTGGGGCGCAACGATGGAGCCGCCGCTGGTGAGATCGGCGACGATGGCGCCGGCGCCGGTCGAGCTGCCGGAGCTACGGGGTCGACGTGCGCGCCACCCCGATCGCGACCGCACGCTGATGCGCGGCGATCTGGTCGTCGGAGTAACCACGGCGGCGACGCTCTGGGTGATTACGGTGATCGGACTCTGTTTCGGCGGCGGCCAACTCGGACTCGGCATCGCCGCCACGCTACTTGGCGCCATCACGTTGTGGGCCCTCAACTGGTTCGACAGGCATATCCCACGCCAACAACGCGCCGTGCTTGTGATCAAGGCCGACCTCGCATTGTTTTCACCGTCCCAGTTGACGGACCTGATCGCGCCGTTGGGCTACGAAGCCCAATTCCGCCAACAGAACGGGGATAGAAAGCATGCAAGGCTTTGCTTCGACATAGGCTGGAGACGGCCGGAGGTCGCCGGTCCACCTCTCGATCTGCTGAAGCTGGTCAACGAGCACTATTCCATCTTGTCCTTCCAATTAAGCCCCCCGGTGCGCCATTGATGGGCACCTCAGGTGCTGGACTCATCGGCGCAGTGAGATAAGCAGCAGTGACAGTGACTTCTGGTATTGGCCCTTCGCGACATTTCGCGGCGGCGAAGCAATTCAGCCGCCTTCGGAGCGAAGCGGACATCACCGTGCGATGCGGACAAGCGCGCTCGCATCATCCATACGGGCGAAACGTGCAATCGCCTCAGCGGTCGCGACGCGGCGCGCGCGACCCAGCGTCCGCCAAATGCGACCTTTGACGGGACGCGACGGCGCGAGCCGCGCGCGCAAATCGAACTTTTGAATTTTGTGGATCACGGGCCTTGTCTCCGGTTCGGCCGCTGGAACGGCCGTGCTAGTTTCCCTAGAGCCTTCCGTCGCTGGTAACGGCGGGAGGTTAGGGCCGGTCACGTGGCTTGCGATTGCCGTCTCCGGTATCGCATTGCCGCTGATCGGCCCGCCTAACGTATGGCCGCCGGCGGCGCTCGCAAGCGAAACCGCCGGGCATGCCTAACAAGGCGCTGCCTGTTACCCCTGTGTTACCCCGGACCCCGAAAACCCTCGATTTACGAGCAAATCGGCCCTAGGGCGCGACTATTGCCGCACGGCGCAGGCGTTCGCCGACCGCGAGCAGTTCCGTGTGCTCTTTCTCGACAAGCGCAATCAACTCATCGCCGACGAGCTGCAGCAGGTCGGCACCGTGGATCACACGCCGGTCTATCCGCGCGAAGTGGTCAAGCGCGCGCTCGAACTATCGGCCACATAATCATCCCTCCGGCGACCCGACGCCTTCGCGCGCCGACATCCAGATGACGCAACAGATCATCGCGGTCGCCACCCCGCTCGGCATTTCCGTGCACGACCACATCATCGTCGGCAAGGAAGGGCACGCGAGTCTAAAGGGGTTGAAGCTGGTGTGAAAAATTGTAGATCTGCGCGGCTGTTGTCGCCCCCAAATAACCGGACACGGTCAGGGATTTCCGCGAGTTGCGATGAACTCACGGGGTGAACGATATCCGAGAGCCTTGTGCGGGTGAACCTCGTTGTAGTGGGTGATTCAGGATGACAGCTGGTGCATCACGGTCTCGGCATCCGGGCAGGAACTGACACGGACATAGTCACGCTTGATGGTGCGGACGAAGGCCTCGGCCACTCCATTGCTCTGTGGACTTTCGATCGGCGTCGTTCTCGGTTCAAGGCCAATGTCGCGAGCGAAGTTGCGGGTATCGCCAGCGATGTAGCAACTGCCATTGTCGGAGAGCCATTCGATGGTAAGCGGCAAGCGGTTCACCCTGCCGAACCGATGCTCGACGGCAGCCACCATCAGGTCACGCACGTCCTCACCGCTGATGCCGCCCGTGGTAGCCAGGAAGCTCATAGCCTCGCGATCACAGCAGTCCAATGCGAAGGCGACCCGTACCTTCTCACCGTTGTCGCAGCCGATCTCGAAGCCATCGGAGCACCAACGCCGATTGCGTTCATCCACCGCGATCCGACCGTCGTGCCGCCGCTCGACACCGCCGACGTGGCGATCGAGTAAGAGGTCGTGGGCCTTCATCACTCGGTAGATCCGTTTGTGATTGGGCGGCTTGCGATCAGCGGCCAGAGCCTGGCGCTTGAGGATGGCGTGGACCCGCCGGTAGCCGTAGGTCGGCAGCTCGGTGATGACCGCTTTGATCTGCGCCACGAGCTTGTCGTCCGGCGGCGGTGGCCGGCCAATCCGCTTCTTCGTCCGATCCTGCAAGCGTTCAACTAAGTTGGAACGGGCGACCCCGATCACTTCTGCCACCGTCTTCATTGGGAACCGTCCTTCGGCAGCGACGGCGGCAGCCGCAGCTGTTTTTTTGAGCCCGTGGCGTGCTCGAGCGCTTCCTTGAGAATCTCGGCCTCAAGTGTCTTCTTGCCGAGCAGCCGGTGAAGCTCGCGAACCTGATGCTGCAAGGCTCGATAATCCGACGCCGGTACGACCTCTTCGCCACTGCCTGCTGCGGTCAGACCGCCTTGCGCCACCATGGTCGGTCGATTAGGCGGCGCCAAGTGAACAGCTGGTTCGGGCAACGCCATGCCGCCGGCGACTCGAAGCTCAATGTGCAAACAAACGCATATGAATTTGGGGTGAGACAAACACTGAAAATGATGACTATTGAAATAACCTGACCCACCAGGGGTGCGCCGGATCCGAACCGATCCGTTTCGCGATCGAGCGCATTATTGCCGCGAACTCGTCGAGGTGAATGTTGTCGGCCGGACGGAATACGACATGCCGGGTATCCAACAGCAGCGACTTGGGCTTGATGTAGAACACGACCTTATCGAGCACGCGCAGGTCCTTGAGGACGATTTCAAGCTCGGTGGGGAAGTTGCCGGTCAGCTCGTAGGCGCCCAGCGTTTCCAACGCGGCGTCGTAGGTCCGCGATTCGGATATTTCTAGCGTCTGTCCGATGTTTCGCGGATCGGACGTCCAGTGTGTCGTGGCGGACATTACTGAACGTTGTACGGTATCAACAGGAAGGTCACTCATTGCTGCCTGACCTCATGTTATTTCCATTGGCCGCAATGTGCTCTCCACCGCATTTGAATTCGAGAGGAACCGGAGTACTTTGGCATAAGGGCGGCATGTGGAATCGCGGAGGCGCAAGAGATCCCTTGGCTCAACGGCGCTCCAAATGCAGGGACATGCGGTACGCCTGCGCCAAGACCATAAGGCGCTTGATATCGACGTAACGGATATAGCCGGATCGGCGGTTGAGAATGGCGGCGCCATCCTTTGCCGGCGACGCTTCATATCGTTCCGGCAGCGGGAACCGGCCCCGCGGATAAGGCATGAACTGATCGATGACCAACTCGGTTTCGTGGGCAATCCGATCGACGATGTGATTGACGCTGATCGATTGGGAAATGTGATTGATGAAATAAATCAGCCAGCCGACGCAGAGCAGCGCCAGTACCATCGCGCCCGTCACTGTTGCGACCGGCACGAACGGATGCGGTAACGCGCGGGCGGCAGGCAATGCCGCCATGCAATAGGAGAAGGTTCCGAGGAAGACGCCCAGCGTCCATTGCGTGGTGCGGTCCCTGACAAAGCCGATCAGGATGCGCGGCGAGAATTGCGTCGATGCCAGCGTCAGTGTCATCAGCAGGATCGCGAATACGATCGAGACCACTGTCATGATCGACGTCGCAATGCTACTCAGGATGATTTGCGCAACTGCCGGATCTTGATGCGAAGGAAAGAGGATGTTCGGGATCCAGGCGTTTAGTCCGGGTGCCGCTTCTTCCAGAGACGAGAAAACTGCGCCCGCGATCCCAAGGACTAGCGCAATCAACAACGGCCGAATAAGGAAGCCTCCGCGAAGGGAATACATCGCGGATTGGAAGAGGACGGGAAGTCTCTCAAAGATTTGCCGCATATCAAGGCGTCCACTTGATCGCAGCCCAGAGAATTTCATCAGCCTGAATGCATTTCAATCCAAATCGGTCGATTGTTGTCTGAGACTGGTGCGCCCCGATGACAAGGGCTGTCGCGTCGGGAGGCCTTTCCACAGGTAGTCGCGATTCGTTCCTCGAGCAAAAAGCGATTTCGGCGCTTTCTCAAATACCGCTCCTTCAAGGGCTCGCCGCAATCGATCGTCCGTGACGCTTTCGAAGTAAATGCGCAGCTCAGCTGCTTTCTCCATGTCGCCCGTCGTTAGAATACAGTCGCAGAACTTTGCGCTTGTCCTGGTGAAGAAGCTGAATGTGGAGCTGCTGCGGTCGGATCCCAATCGGTCCATCTCTGCCGCCAGGCTCATCACGACGCTTCGGTCACACGGCGCCAACGTTACGGCGAAGCGCAGAATGGCGAGAAGCCACTCCCTTACCTGATGGTCTTCTTCCAGCGCCCGCGAATCTGCAAATAAGGTTTTTTGCGGATGCATATTAAACATCCTCTCGTGTCGCTCTGCGCGATCCCTAATATTATTTTAAGAGACGGGAGGCCTCACGCCAAGAGAATTGGCGACCGTGGCGATCATCGAACCTGCGTAATCCTTGCACAGGCGAGCGAGGATCTGTCGTCTGCTCTCGCCGAAAGGTCAGTTAGCGTGTTCGATAAAGACCCGGCGAGGCATTAAGTGACGGAACTGCAACGCCCAGACAGAAGCCGATTACCCCTGGGTTCCAATTTCGCGCGTCCCGTAACCGATCCCCACGTCTCGCGGTCCGGCCAACGGCCTCTGGCGTCGCGCGTCGCTATTTTTATTAGCTGGTAAAACGGGTTGTGTGTGAGAGTGCGAGCCCGCCCCGAAAGCCCTTTTTATAGAATTTTTATACGTTTCGGGTTCTTTCCCCTCTCGAATTCCTATGCGCTTCAGTATCAGATAGTTGCCTTACTGGCGGACAATTTGCGCTCGCTTGATGCAGATCAAGGCGGCGTGCTGCTCAAAGATTTCCGCTCACAGTCTGCAGAAATGTATCTTGGAGCATTCCCATGATGGACGTCGTTGTGGTGGCGATCGCATTTGCGTTCTTCGCGGTGTCGATCGCTTACGTCTACGCCTGCGAGCAGCTTTAAGGGGACCGACCGTGATCTTCGATTACACACTCGCCGGCATCGTGACCGCGGGGCTGCTGTTCTACCTGATCTACGCCCTGCTCAAGCCCGAACTGTTCTGAAGGAACCACGACCATGACCGTCAATGGTTGGCTTCAAATCGCATTCTATTTCGTGGTCCTGACCGCACTTGTCGTACCGGTCGGGCGCTTTATGGCCCGTGTATTCGAGGGCGAGCGGACATTCCTCACCCCGGTGCTGCGACCCGTGGAGCTTGCTCTATACCGAACTGGCGGTGTCGATGAAAGCCGCGAGCAGCATTGGATCACCTACACGGTCGCTATGCTGTTCTTCAACGCGGCCGGCTTTCTCGTCGTCTATGGCTTGCAGCGTCTGCAGGCTTATCTGCCGCTCAATCCGGCCGACCAATCGGCTGTGCCCGCGGACCTGTCATTCAACACCGCGGTCAGCTTCGCGACCAACACCAATTGGCAGAACTACGGCGGTGAAAGCACGCTGAGCTATCTCACACAGATGATTGGCCTGACGGTGCAGAACTTCGTGTCGGCTGCCACTGGCATTGCGCTCGCTATCGCGCTGGTCCGCGCTTTTGCGCGTGCGTCGATGCAGACCG
>Ga0335081_10013110_pt1 | contig 13406 bp, 11 predicted proteins | sample Lox_Sample_35_FD_206713 | JGI IMG/M metagenome (GOLD analysis project Ga0335081, IMG submission 206713) | Soil microbial communities from Loxahatchee National Wildlife Refuge, Florida, United States - Lox_Sample_3.5 | ecosystem: Environmental > Terrestrial > Soil > Wetlands | place: USA...
TTTCTATCAGTCTCAGGTCGCGGGCGATGAGCGCGATTTCTATGTTTATACGCCACCTGGATACGAGGCTCGCGGGAGCAGGCTCTATCCTGTGCTATATCTTCAGCACGGCTACAGCGGCGACGCGGGAGGTTGGCTCGAGGGCGCACCCGCTAACGTGATTCTGGATAACCTCATTGCGGAAGGCAAAGCCAAACCGATGCTCCTGGTTATGCCGCTGGGCTACGGGGTGCCGGGAATCGTGCAACGCAGCGGTCCGGACCTGGGTCTGCTGAAGCAGAACTACGATCGTTTTCGGGATGCGTTGCTGAGTGAGGTGATTCCCGAAGTCGAAAGGAACTACCGCGCGGCGAGAGACCGCGACTCACGGGCACTCACCGGGCTGTCGATGGGCGGCACGGAGTCCCTCTATGTTGGACTGAACGCGGTCAGCAGGTTCGCATGGATCGGGTCGTTCAGCGCGGGCGGAATGCTGGAGGACTACGATGCCGCCTTTCCTGCGCTTGACTCGCGAGTGAACTCGAAGCTGCGGCTGTTGTGGATTGCATGCGGGACCGAGGACCAGCTCATCGAGAATAACCGGAAGTTTCGCGAGTGGCTCGCGTCGAAGGGCGTGAAATTCACCGCGGTTGAGACACCCGGCATGCATACGTGGATGGTGTGGCGGCGCAACCTGGCGGCTTTCGGGCCGCTGCTGTTCCGTTGAGCGAAGCGCGTGGGGTCCGATGTTGGTGAACGCGACGAACAAGGGTCGAGACGAGTCTCGACCCGGCAGGCTGAAGCCTGGCTGAAGCCTGCGCCACCGTGCCGAGGGGTACAATCGACGGTGACAGACGCCATGAACAGCCGGCCTTCAGTGACGCGCAAGCCTCGAGTGATCGACGTGAATGCAGCGAACTTCGACACGCTGCCCTGCTGCGGGATCAAGAGCCCCACTCATCCCGGCCGCCAGGAAAAACGATGCTGGCTGCAGGCCAACGCCGAGTTCGGGTTGCGAGCCAAGGCTTTTGTCGCCGCGGACGGTGAACCGGGCGGATACATCGAGTACCTTCCGGGCGAGTTCGCATGGCGGGGCGTGGACGCCCGCGGCTACATGTTCATCCATTGCATCTGGGTCTATTCCAAGCGGCATCAGCGCAAAGGATGGGGCAGCATCCTGGTAGGAGCCTGCCTGGAAGATGCGAAAAAGGAAGGCATGAGCGGCGCCGCGGTCATGGTCAGGGACGGCCCGTGGCTTGCAGACCGCCGCCTGTTTCTGGCCAATGGGTTCGAACCGGTCGATACGGCGCCGCCGGATTATCAGCTGCTCGTCCGAAAGTTCGATCGTGAGGCCGTGAATCCGGCATTCCGGAAGGGATGGGATCAAAGACTCGCGAAACTGGGCCGCGGCCTGATCCTGATCCGCTCGAGCCAGTGCCCGCACATTGCGAAATTTGCATCCGAAATCGCTCAAGCGGCGGAAGAGGATTACGGCATCGTGCCGAAGGTTGTGGATCTCAAATCGTGGCGGGAGGCTCAGGAGGCGCCGACTCCTTACGCGGTTTTCGCCCTGATCTATAACGGCCGCTTGCTGGCCGATCACCAGATCAGCCGCACCCGTTTCCACAACATCATGCGGAAATTGGAGAGGTAGGGCGGAGGCGAAGCTTCTCAAAAGCCTCCACCACGCCCTTGGGCGTTTGACGGACGGGGCGCATCAGGGGCCAAACAGCGCGGCGTTGGTGCGTGGCTGGGCGCCGTCGGCGGCGACGGTGTGACCGATGAGCAGTTCGGTCTGGGCAGCGACCGAGTCTTCGATCTTGTGTGCATCCAGCTCCACCGGCAGATCCTTGTACATTTTGTTCATTTCGGCTGTAGTGGTTCCTTTCTCTTCCACGAACATAGTCATGCCGAACAGAGTGGTTTTGGCGATGGAACGCATCCACTCTTCCACTTCGAGCAGCACGGTACGCCGCTTAAACCAAGCGGGCTTCGGCAGGGCAATGAAGCCGGCGAACAACCCGCTGTTGGTATCAGCGGTGGTCGCTTGAGCGGTGGGGACATTGAGCACCTTATTGATCAACTTCACGCGCGCCGCCTGTTGATTGAGAGGATTCCCGGAGAAAGCGGCGATTTTGGAAGCGACGCCTCCGCCGCTTTCGGAGGCGAACTGGATCATCTCCTGGATAGTCATGTCCGGAGGTTTCAAACTGGCGGCGGGTGGCGGCGTGGTGGGACGGAACGCGCCAAGGCCCTGGGCACAGCGGTATACCTGCTCGCAGTGACGAGTTTCGTGATACACCGTCCGGCAGAGCTCCATGAAATTCGCGAAGGTGATGTCGTCGTCGGAGGTGAAGTCGTCGTTGATTTTCAGAGACCAGTCGGTCCAGTTGAATCCGCCCAGAAGGCCTGGTTCCATATTTTCAAAACTGACTACAGGCGGAGCGATAAAGTTGAAGCCAGTTACGATGTTGGTGATCCGGGTTTCGCGGGCCAGCTTTCGGGCATTGGCCGAAGCCGGCGGCTGAGTCCAGTTGGTCCAAAGCGCCGAGAATGCGGTGGCGGTGTTGTTGACGTTTGCTTGCTGCTGCAGGCTCATCAGAACTCCCTCCAATGATGGAATCAGACATCTCTCGGAAACTGCCGGGGTTAATTGTACTACGGATAGAAGCGGAGACGCCGCCAAGAAAATGATCCGTTCGTTTCAGCCGGTGCCTTGGGGCGCCTACCGGTCCCTTCCGGATGCCCGCTTCAACCCACCGAGGAGCTCGGGTGGGATCCATCGCCTGGCGGCCTGCGCGCGATGGACGACCTCCCAGCTCTTGTCGTACTGGTGCGTTCCATCGAAATACACCCAGGCCAGCGGGCCGTAAGGATCGCAGTCGCAACTGTCGGAAGGGACGCCGAACTCGATCGCTTTTTCGTAGTCGGCGATGGCCAGATCGTATTCCTTCCGTCCCTGATAGACGCCGGCGCGAAGGCAGTGGGCATCAGCCAGCCGCAGTCTACCGATCTTGGGGGAGAGCCCTGCCTCCTCCGTGAAATCGTTGATGGCCTGGTCATAGTCGCCGGCCTGCTCATAGATGAGGCCGCGCATGTCGAATGCCTGGGAGTGCCGGCCGTTGCACTGGATGGCGTGAGTAAAATCGGCGATTGCCAGGTGGTACCAATCCTGCGCCTTGCTCTTCGGTTCCATGTCATCCTGGGCCACGGAGGCGGCGCGGCCGTAGTAGGTTTCGCCGCGGCTGAAATACGCCTCGGCGTTGCCAGGAGCGAGTTGGACCGCGCGGTCATGATCCTGGACCGCCAGATCGAAGAGCCGGCCGTATTCGGCGGCGGAGATCAGCTTCAAGGACCTCGAATAGCGGGCCTTCTCCGCATAGGCGCTGCCTCTCCGCGTGTAGGCCGCGGCGCGCTGACGATTGTCGTGTGCGGTCTGGAGAGAGAGGTTGGCTCTCCGGATATCACCATCATATTTGCTCAGCCAGTAGCCGCGCCCCAACGACTCACAAGCAGCGAGGGAGCAGACGGCGGCAACGCAGAACAGCCCGCAACGCCAGGAGACATTTTCCATCGCGATTCCACCATACAAACAGGTCTGGTTGGCGTCAATGGGTGCAGAGACTAACTTAAGTTAACCGGCGCCGGCTTTTATTTCACCGGCGCCGCCACCTTGCGGATGCGATTGTTGCCGGAGTCGGCGATGTAAAGGTTGCCCGCCGAATCCAACAGGCGGAGCGCAGAGCTGCGCGGCGGTTGCGCCGGGCTGTACTATCAGTAATAATACAGTCGTGATACCGTTCCGGGTGGCTTTCAAACCGGGCGCCTCGCTCTACGAGCAGGTGGTTTACGCCGCCAAGAAGGCGCTGGTATCCGGCCAGTTGCGGCCCGGCGATCCCTTCCCATCCGTTCGCACTCTGAGCGCGGAGTTGAAGATCAATCCCAATACGGCTCACAAAGTGATCACGCATTTGTTGAACGAGGGGCTGCTGGAGGTGCGGCCCGGAACGGGGACCGCGGTGGCCGTTCGACGCGCGCCCGCCGCGGCGGAGTGCGCGCGGCTGCTGGAGAACGAAGTGGAACAACTGGTGGTGGAGGCCAAGAAGCTGGCGATGAGCCTGGACCAGGTGTCCGACGCGCTGGCGGCTCACTGGCACCGTCTCGACATCGCCGAGCCCGCCGGCAAAGGAGCAAGAAGGAGCCGATGAATTATCCCATCCGCACGCACGCCCTGACGCGCCGTTACGGCGGCACGGTGGCGCTGGATGGCCTCGACCTGGAAGTGCCGGAAGGCAGCATCTTCGGGCTGGTGGGGCCGAACGGCGCCGGCAAGACTACGGCCATCAAGGTATTGATGAATCTGCAGCGGCCGAGCTCCGGGCGGGCGGAAGTGCTCGAGTGCGACAGCGTCCGGCTGGGGCCGAGTCACTTTGCGCAGATCGGCTACGTCTCCGAGAATCAGAAGCTGCCCGGCGGGATGACGGTGGAGGGTTTCATGAACTATCTGCGGCCGTTCTATCCCACGTGGGACGATGCGCTGGCCGATGAACTGATCCGGCAGTTCGACCTGCCGCGCACGCGCAAACTGCGTCACCTCTCGCACGGAATGTTCATGAAGGCGGCGATGGCGTCGTCGCTGGCTTACCGGCCCAAGCTGATCGTTCTCGACGAGCCTTTCACCGGCCTGGACCCGCTGGTGCGCGATGAACTGATCGAGGGCCTGCTGCCGCGCACGGAGAATACGACAGTTTTCATTTCGTCGCACGACCTGAGCGAAATCGAGAGCTTCGCCAGCCACATCGGCTTCCTGGATCGCGGGCGTCTGCAGTTTTCCGAAGAGATGGGATCACTAGCGGCACGGTTCCGCGAAGTAGAGGTTACGCTGGAGCGGCCCGCCGCGATCCCGCAGCAATGGCCGGCCACGTGGCTGAATGCGCAGCAATCCGCGGCGGTGATTCGCTTTGTCGACAGCCAGTTCGAAGCGGAGCGGACCATGGCGGAGGTGGAGCGGCTGTTCGGCGGCGGGCTGCAGGTAGCGGTGAATCCCATGCCGTTGCGGGCGATTTTCGTGACGCTGGCGAAAGCCGGCAGAAAGGCGGCGGCGTAAGAGCATGCGGCAGGCGTTGCACATCCTGAAGAAAGACGTCCGGCACCTTTGGATCGAGATTGCGGTGGTGCTCATCGCGACGGGATTGCTGGTCTTCATCGACACGCCACGGGCGTTCTGGTTATCGAACGCGCCGTTGCCGCAAACGGTGGGGGCCACACTGGTGTCCTACTTGTTGCCGGTGGCGTGGTGGATTTTGATCGTGCGCGCGGTCCACGCGGAGACGCTCACCGGGGACCGGGAGTTCTGGCAGACGCGGCCCTACTCATGGAGGAGCCTGCTGGCGGCCAAGGCTCTGCTGGTGGCGCTCTTCGTCAATCTGCCGATGCTGGCGGCGCAGGCGATGATCGTCCAGCAGCAGGGCTTTTCGCTGAGCGCGGAGATTCCGTCACTGCTCTGGAACCAGGTGCTGCTCACCGTGGTGTTTGTGTTGCCGGTGGCCGCCATCGCGGCGCTCACCACGGGGATCATCCAGTTCGTGGTAATGGTGCTGGTGCTTTTCGTGAGCCTGATGCTCTTGTCGATGCGATTCATGATGTTCGCGGCGGCCTTCGTGGGCGGCGGGTGGCGGGCGATGGAATGGATAAGGACCTATTATGATCTGCTGGTAATCGCTATCGGCGCGGCGGCGGCGCTGCTTTGGCAGTACGCGCGGCGGCGCACCCTAGGCGCGCGCGTGCTGGCAGCGGGGGTGGCAATGGTGCTGGCGGCGGGAGCCCCCATTTCGTGGGCCGCGGGGTTCGGCATTCAATCGCGGCTCTCCAGGCGGGCGGTCGCTGAATCGGCGATTCGCGTGGGCTACAACTCGAAGCTCGAATTTACGACGCGGGCGCTGATCGATCGCAATCAACGCGTAAACCTGCATATCCCCTTGCAGCTTGCCGGCATCGCGGATGATGTGATGGTGAAAACCGAGGGCCTGGTGGCGACGATCGAGGGAGCGGGAGGCGCGGTGTGGCGCGCGGATGACCATCCTTGGGCGAATGCGGGTTCCACGGGGCGATTGATCGCGCTGCAGACTATGGTGGACGAGTCGTTCTACGAGAAGGTGAAAGACCAGTCGGTGCGGGTGCGCGGATATCTGTATGTGACGCTGTACGGAAACCCGCAGGTCACGAAGGTGCCGTTTGGCGACCGCACTGTACCGGTGCCGGGAATGGGGATCTGTGCGGCGAGCGCGGTGCCGGGCGCGCCCTATTTTCTGACATGCCGATCGGCATTTCGGCCCGAAGCCGATCTGGTCTCGGTGAGTTTCTCAGCCTCGCCCGACGTGGTGGATTACAGCCCGCGCCGGCCGATTTCATACTCGCCGTTCCCGGCGGAGTTGAGCATCGATCCGGTGACGCCCTACGTGGCGTACTCAACCTTCAAGGCGCCCGCGCCCGACGCCATCCAGGGCCGGCCGCTGGACGCCGTCACCGTGGAAGCGCTGGAGCCGGTGGCGCATGTGCGCGCGCCTCTCACCATCGACGGGCTGCGGCTGGCCCAGTTCGAGGCCCGGCTCAAGTAGGCTCTAAAGCGCAGGTTCGCAGGGAGCCGGGAGGATTCAGACCTGATAGTCTGTTTTTAGGCGACGATCTGGGGATCACGTCCCGATCGTTTCCGGACCGAAAGGAATACTGCACCATGCGCTTTTCTTCATTGGTTCTAAGGGGCGCGGTTGTGTGCGCTGCCGGCTTGAGTTCGCCCGCTTGCCATTCCGCGAACGATGCGAGCCTGGAGACGCTCGAGTACGCAAAGAGTGTGGGACGCCAACGGCACTGCGGTCGGCACGGCTACCGGCAAACTGGAGGATTGGCCGGCGGGTCACCACGGCGAGTATAAGCTGATCGGTGACACGAAGTCGTCGAAGTGGGCGCGCGTCAGCGTGGTGGTGTCGAATGTCAAGGAACACGTGCGGGGCCAGACGGAGGAGTGAGGCAACGGGCTTAAAGCTGGCGGGCCTCCTGGCGACGGTCACGGCCATGGCCGTTCTGAGCGCCTATGCACGGGTTACCGATGCCGGCGCCTATCAGTTGGCGGCGCAACTTCCGGACCGCATCTGGAAGGGCCAGGCTGCAACCTTGATCTTGCGCGTCCAGAAAGGCGGCCGGCCTGCCGATGATGTCGCAGCGTGCCTGGCGCCGGCCCCTTTGTTCGCGAGCGAGGAAGATGTGTCGGATCGGACGCCGGCAATGGGCAGCGACCTGGGAGCCGCCGCGGAACCCGCCTTGCTACCGGCCTGTGTCATGGCAATCGCGGCCATCCGCACCGCGCCGGGCGTTTACCAATTCACGTGGGAACCGGACACCGCGGGCCGGGTCAACCTGCGATTCACGGTGGGCAACAGCCGGCTCGACGCGGCCGTTGACGTCGGAAGCCCACCGGCCGACCCAGCCATTCTGGCCGCTTTTGCGCTGATGGCCACGGCGATTTTGAGCACGGCCTGGCTAATGCGCCGGCGGCGACGGCAACAGGGCGGCTCGACATGAATCTGCTGGCCATTCCCTGGATCAAGGCGGCGCTGCGAAGCCGGCTCTACCCTGCCGTGTTCCAATGGATCACCGTTGCAGTCTTCGCAGTGCTGCTGGCCGCAGCACTGTTCGGGCCGAACAACGCGGGCCAGAACTTCGGGATGGCGCTCACCTGGACCGTCTGGTGGCCGCTGTTGCCGCTGTCGTTCGTTTTGTTCGGGCGATTGTGGTGCGCCATCTGCCCGTTCGCCTGGGTGACGGACAAGGTGCGGAAGGCGGTCGGAGTAGAACTTTCACCGCCGCTGCTGCTGCGCCGTTACGGGCTTTGGGTGATCGCGGGTCTTTTTGTTCTGGTGACCTATCTCGAAGAGGCGTGGGGGTTCAATAGCGACGCGCGCAAAACCGGATATCTGCTGTTGGCGGTGCTGCTGGCCGTAGTTTTCTTCGGCGCGTTCTTCGAGCGGCGCACTTTCTGCCGTCATGTCTGCTTCATCGGGGCTTTCGCGGCCAATTACAGCCGGGCGGGCATGTTGGAACTGCGCGCCGACACGGACCGCTGCCGCGATTGTCCCACGCAGGCCTGCCAGCGAGGCGCGAGTGACGCCGCGGGCTGCCCGGTCTTCCTGTACGCGCCAAGCCTGGACGATTCAGGGACGTGCGAGTTGTGCGCCAATTGCGTGAAGAACTGCCCGCGGGATGCAATTCGCATCTCGACACGAAGACCCGGCGCGGAGTTGTGGAGCATCCGGCAGCCGCATCTGTGCAACGCGGTGCTGGCGGCGATGGTGGCGGGGGTTGTGCTGATCGAACGGTTCGCGCAACTGGGCTCGTGGAACAGCCTGATTGCGACGGCTGGCGCCTGGCTGCATGTCGACCCAAACGTGTCGTTCCCGCTGGTATACGGCACACTGCTGGCGATGTTCCTGACCGTACCGCTGGTGGGATTGGTGCTGGCGAGTTTGGGTTCGCAGGCCTTCGACGGCAGGGTGAGCTCGGCGGAGGTCAGGCAGAATCTGTCCTTCGCGGGATCTGCCGTCATTCCGCTGGCGTTGGCCGGCCACCTGGCGCACGGCCTGGACCGTCTGTTGATGTGGTCGCGGACGGTTCCATTGGCGGCCGCGGCGATGGTGGGGTGGTTCCCGGGCAACAACGGTGCGGCGTGGCTACCGAGGTGCGGGATTCTCTGGATCGAGGTCGCGGTTCTGGCGTTGGGCGCCGCACTCGCGTTGTATGTGGGCTATCGGCTGGCACAGCGCCAGGCGCGGCGCGCACCTTGGTTGGCCTACGCGCCGCACGGTCTGCTGCTGTTACTCCTGTTCGCCGCGAATCTCTATGCAGTCGCGGCAATGATGCGGCAGCTCTGAAAATGGAGTGGCGAAACCGGCGCGCCAAGGGAGTGACTGCCAGTTGGACGCCTTAGTTGGCCATTCCGATAATTCGGTCACGTATTCCGGAAACGCTCCCTGACGGCCGCGGCTCCGATCGGAGCCACGAGCGTGAGCGAGTGCTTATGCCGGAATACGTCACCGTACTTCCGAATGTGAGCACTTAGTCAGGTTGTCGCTTCTCCGTAACCAGGATCAGGCGCGGCGCACCGACCTGGTAAGCTTCTCCCGCGGTAGAAGCCAATAGCTCCACTGTTTCCAAGCCTGCCTCCTGGTGCATCCGACAGATCTCCGCCACGGTGAAGACATAGCTCGAGCTCGGGCGCATGTCCACTTCACCTTGATGGATAAAGGTGTATTCGATATCGAGCCGCCCGTCAGCCGGGTGATAGCGGTTCTCGCTGAGCATGAAGATATCGCCGGCCCGGTACCAGCGTTTCACGCCGATGGACGGAAGGATGGATTCCGCCGCCATCCCGGTGTCCACGATGAATCGCGCGCCCGGCTTCAAACCGCGCGCGACGGCCGCCAGAAACCGCGCCGCTTTCCTGCGATCCAGATACCCGAAGCTGTTGCCGAAGCAATAGGCGCCCGAGAACTCCGATTCCCAGGGAAGATCGCACATGTCACGCAGAACCCATTGCACGCTTTCGGAAGCAGCCCGCGCCTGGGCGATGGATTCCTCGCTCGAGTCCACGCCGGTGATGCGGTAGCCGCGCCGGGCCAGCTCGAGAGCATGTCGCCCCGCGCCGCAAGGCACGTCCAGGAACTGCGAGCCAGCATCGGCACGAAAGGTCCGCTCCAGGAAATCGACTTCCGCCTCGGTCATTTCGGGCGGGATGACGCGGCGCCAGAGCTCCAGCGCCACGCCACGAAAAAAACTGCTCTGCCAATTGAATTGCATTTCTTCTCCTCGCACAAAGGCACACGTAGACTGTCGGGGATGGCCGCGAAGGAAGAGCTATCGGACGGCGTAGTGGGTCACAGGCGTTTCTTCAGAGTAGCATGGAGGAGTCGCGGCGGGTCTGCTCGCTGTCTTTCGGTTCAATGCCGGATCTCTAACTCGTCGATCGTTTTTCCGGTGATATCGATGGCCTGGATGCGGATCGCCTTGCCGTCCACCGCGACGGTCACGAAGTTCTCGACGCTCACCACTTTCTGGGCGATGGCCGGATCCGGCTTGTCCACGTCGTAGAGTGGGGCTCCGCCGCCACCGCTGACGATGTAGTGGATGCCGTTTTTCAGATAGCGCTGGTAATTGTGATCGTGGCCGAAAAAAGCGGCAGTGACCTTGTACTTCTCGAACATGGGCACCAGCGCCGTCATCTGCGGGTTGTCTCCCTGGCGCCGCGCGACTGCAGTGAACGGCGGATGGTGAGCCGTCACGAACCGGTACTCGGCATTTTGACTGGCCTGCAGGTCCTCCTCCAGCCACCTGGTCTGCTCCGCCCAAAAGGCGTCGCGCTCGCTCTTGGTCGGCGCGGAGTTCGCCAGATCGCTGTTGAGCACGGTGAAGTGGGCGTTGCCCCAGTTGAAGGAATAGTACGGCTTGGCGAGCGAGAAGAAATCGTAGAAGTTGCGGCAGTCGCGCTCGTGGTTGCCCAGCGCGGGGAAGAATACGGTTTGGCGCAACAATTCCCGCTCGATGTCGAAGAAGACCGGCCAATACGCGGTGTCATTTCCGTCCGGCACCATGTCGCCGGTCTGGAGCACAAAGTCCGGGATGCCGCTCTGGAGGAGGGTGGCAATCACCTTCCGGTGGACGTCGTCGCGCGTGCGGTTGTCGCCGTAAACCACGAAGTGGAACGCGCCGGCGCCGTTCGGCGGCGTTTGGAATGACCCTTTGACGCCCTCCTGGCCCGGAATGTCGTAGTCGTAACGCGTGTTGGGCTGCAGGCCGGTAAGCGTCGTCTTCTCCACGTGCAGGGCGGGAGAGATGCGCGGTGCGACGCCGGCGGGCGCGTGCACGGCCAACGCATCGTCTTGAACGATCCAAACCACGGTAGCGGTTCGCGGAGTGACGTTGACGACAAACGGACCACCGGCAATCTTCTGGGCTGCCGCCATAACGGAGGCGGTGATCAATAGGAGCGGAAGCAGCTTCCCCATAGTATGTGCCCCAACAGTATAGATGATCCTTGCCGCCCGGACGTGAACGCCGCAACACAAATGGGTGACAATTCGGACGCAGGGCTCCTAAGCCACCGGCGTATGGTGCGTCATTGATCCGGCTCTGACCCTAGCCAGCAGCGCGGTCAGGGCCTGGATCTCGATTGGCTTGGCGATGTAATCGTCCATGCCGGCGCGCAGACACTGCTCACGATCGCCGCTCATGGCGTGCGCCGTCAACGCAACGATGGGCACGTGTGGGTGCCGGCTGTCTTTACTTTCGGCCGCGCGAATGGCGGCACACGCTTCGAAACCATCCATCTCAGGCATCTGCACGTCCATCAGTATCAGGTCAAAGCGGTCGCCGGCCGCGGCTTCCACTGCCTGCCGGCCGTTTTCCACGGTAGTAATCGCATGCCCCATCTTCTCGATCACGCGCTGCGCCAGTTTTCGGTTCACCGGGTTGTCCTCCGCCAGCAAAACGCGCAGGGGCTGCTCGGCGGGAATCGGGTAAGCTTCCACTGAGGCCGTTTGGACGCCTTCACAGATCGACGAGGCGCGGCCGGCGTCCACCTGGTGCAGCCTGACCGTGAAGTGGAACGTGCTACCGGCGCCAGGGGTGCTCTCCACCCAAATACGCCCGTGCATGAGCTGCACCAGTTTGTTGCAGATCGCGAGGCCCAAACCCGTTCCGCCCCGGCGGCGGCGCATGGAACCATCGGCCTGAGCGAACGCTTCGAAAATGAGAGCCTGTTTCTCGTGGGCGATGCCGGTTCCAGTGTCGTGCACCGAGAAATGGATGGTGTGCTGGCCGCGCGGGCCGGCCGGTTCGGCCAATTCGACCTTCAGTGCGATTTCTCCGTGCTCGGTGTACTTCATGGCATTGCCCAGCAGGTTCAGCAGGATCTGGCGCAACCGGTCCGCGTCTCCGGCCACTGCCTCCGGGACTTCGGGGCTGACCTGTTGCGTAAGCCGCAGGTGTTTCTCCTCCGCCTTCCAGGCGAAGACCTGAAGGCAGTCGTTGACGCACTTGCGTACGCAGAACGGATCGTGGGCCAGTTCCATTTTGCCGGCTTCGATCTTGGAGAAATCCAAAATATCGTTGATCACCACCAGCAGTGCGTCGGCTGAGTCCCGTACGGTCGTGATGTAGTCGCGCTGCTCCTCGCTGAGCTGGGTGTTCAGCACCAGTTGCGTCATGCCGATCACACCATTCATGGGAGTGCGGATTTCGTGGCTCATATTGGCCAGGAATTCGCTCTTCAGGCGTGAAACCTCCTGAGCCTCTCGAAGGAGCTGCTCAATCTCCAGCTTCTGACATTCCACAACGTTCTTTTGGAGCTCCAGCTCGCGTGTGCGTTCGCTTACCGCAAGATGGAGCCGGCGCCGCTCGTTCACCATGCTCTTCACGCGGGAGCGCAGGCCTACAAACAGCAGGGCGCCGAGCGCGCCTGTGGCCAAGCTCCGAAACCCCCAGGTTTGCCACCAGGGCGGAACGATGTGGAACGAGATCGAGGCCGGCATCGTGCTCCAGAGACCCCGTGCGTTGCGCGCCGCGACTTCAAATCGATAGTCCCCGGCCGGGAGGCTGGAATAGCGAGCCTCGCGCGACGCGGTTTCGATCCACTTCTCATCCAGGCCAACCAGGCGATAACGGAACCTGACGTTTTTTTCGCTCAGAAACGTCAGGCCAGCGAACGACACCAGGAAATCGTGGTCGCGGTAAGAGACGCGCGCATAGTGCGCGGGATCTACCGCGTGATCGTCGAACTTTGCCGCGGTGATGACCGCGGCAGGTGGGATCGCCGGCATCTTCCGCCCGTCCGGGCGGAACCGCGAAAGCCCTTTCAAGGTCCCGATCCAAACCGAGCCGTCCGGTTCGGCCCAGAAGGCTGACGCCGCGCAATCGTCCCACACGAGTCCGTCTTCGTGCGAGTAAACCTGCCAGCCGTTTTCCCGCCGGGCCGCGGCGCCGTAATCGGTGGTGACCCACAGGCGGCCGCCGGCATCCAGACCCACGGCCAGGATATAGTCCGAAGGCAGTCCTTCCTTCTTTGTGAAGTGCTGCACCTGGTTGCCCTGAGGGGTAAAAGTGAGGCGTGAAAGGCCGATCGGTTCGCGGTAGGCGAACCAGATGGCGCCGTCCCCGTCTTCCGCGACATGGGTCACCTGGTTGGCCTTCAGCCCATCCTGGGTGGTGAACCGTGTCCATTGCCCGTGGTCCCAGCAGTATAGTCCGGCGGTGCTTCCCACCCACATCCGGCCGCGGCGGTCGCCCAGGAAACGGAAGAACATGGTGCGTTCGCGTGTGCCGGGCGGGACTTGCCGCTCAAACCGCAGGGCGGGTCCCAGCGAGCTGCTGCGGTACAGGCC
>Ga0335081_10013111_pt1 | contig 13404 bp, 11 predicted proteins | sample Lox_Sample_35_FD_206713 | JGI IMG/M metagenome (GOLD analysis project Ga0335081, IMG submission 206713) | Soil microbial communities from Loxahatchee National Wildlife Refuge, Florida, United States - Lox_Sample_3.5 | ecosystem: Environmental > Terrestrial > Soil > Wetlands | place: USA...
CCAGGGCAGCTACACGTGCGTATACCCCATCAAGGTGAACCAGCAGCGGCAGGTGGTCGAGGAAGTCCTGGAGTTTGGCAAGCCTTACAATTTCGGGCTGGAAGCTGGATCGAAGCCTGAGTTGATGGCGGTCATGGCTTTGGCTGACAACGACACCCCCATCATCTGCAACGGGTTCAAGGACGACGAGTACATTGAGATGGCGATGCTGGCCCAGAAGATGGGCCGCAAAATCATCCCGGTTGTTGAGAAGTACACCGAGCTGCACCTGATCCTCAAGTACAGCGCTCGCGTCGGCGTGCGCCCGTCCATCGGCCTCCGCGTCAAGCTCGCGAGCCGGGGCTCGGGAAAATGGAAGTCGTCCGGCGGCTACCGGTCCAAGTTCGGCCTTTCGGCCACCGAGGCGATGCGCGCCCTCCAGGAACTCAAAGATTTGGGCATGGCCGACTGCCTCAACCTGCTCCACTTCCACCTGGGCAGCCAGATCACCAACATTCGCCAGATCAAGGCGGCGGTGAACGAATCGGTGCGGGTATATGTCGACCTGGCGCGTGCCGGCGCCGGCCTTCGCTACCTCGATGTCGGCGGCGGGCTGGGCATCGATTACGACGGTTCACAAACCGACTTCGAATCCAGCGTCAATTACACCCTGCAGGAATACGCCAACGACATCATCTACCACGTACAAAATGTCTGTGACGACGTCACCGAGAGCGGCCGCGCCATAGCCGCCTACCACAGCGTTCTGGTGTTCAATGTCCTGGGCGTTGCCGGAATGGGCGAGGCCGACGTCCCCGCCGAACTTCCCCCGGACGCCGAGCAGCCGCTTATCGACCTCCTCGATACCAACCGCAACCTTAGTTCTAAGAACATGCTGGAGAGCTACCATGATGCCGTGCAGGCTCTCGATCAGGCACTGAATCTGTTCAGCCTCGGCTATCTTTCGCTAGAACAGCGCTGCATCGCCGAGAACCTTTATTGGTCGATTTCACGCAACATCCAGAAGCAGGCGCGCGAGCTCGATTATTTCCCGGAGGAACTGGAGGGCATTGAGGCCATGCTCTCCGATACCTACTTCTGCAATTTCTCACTGTTTCAGAGCATGCCCGATAGCTGGGCCATCAAACAGCTCTTTCCGCTGATGCCGATCCATCGCCTAGACGAAGAACCCACCCGGCACGCCGTGTTGGGCGACATCACCTGCGACTCCGACGGCAAAGTCGATGCCTTCATCGACCGGCGCGACGTGAAGCGCACCTTATTGCTGCATCCGTTCTCAGGCGGCGATTATTATCTCGGCGCTTTCTTGCTGGGCGCGTACCAGGAGATTTTGGGCGATCTGCACAACCTGTTCGGCGATACGAATACGGTTCACGTGCGGCTCGGGCCGGCCGGCGAAGTGATTCTGGACTCCGTGATTAAGGGCGACACCGTGCGCGAAGTGCTGCATTACGTGCAGTTCAACACGGACGGGCTGGTGGCCAAACTCCGCCGCGACGTGGAAACCGCCCTCCGCGAAGGCCGCCTGACCTACGAAGAGAGCGGCTCATTGCTTCGCTTCTACGAAGAAGGGCTGCACGGGTACACCTACCTCGAAGACGTGCACGAGAGATAAGGAGGTAGGCCGGCGGAACGAGCCAAAACGCCGCCCGGATAAGATTCAAAAAGGATTTCAAAAGAATCAACCCCGGACAACTGGTCACCGGCCCCCGGAAACTGCTAAAATCGCCAGGAATTCATAGGAAGGAGTGGGCCATGACTCCAGCCCCGAGTTCCGAAACTTTGTACTGCGCCGAATGCGGGCGCCCTTCGACAGCCGCCGAGCTTGCGCGGTTCGGCAGCCTCCTGATTTGCTCCAGTTGCAAGAACAATTACGCGCAAAAACTGCGCGAGGGTGCGGCTCAGCCGGCTACGGCCCGTTACGCCGGGTTTTGGATCCGGGTAGTCGGCGCATTGATCGATGGCATCATTCTCGGAGTGGTTGCCGGCATCGTGCAAGTGGCCATCGTCGGCTCTATGATCACTCTGCCGCGCATTCGGCCGGGAGAGACTCCTGATCCAGCGGCGTTCGCGTCCATGTTCGGCCTCATCGGAATCGTTTACGTGGTTCAGATCGCGTTGGCGGCAACCTACGAAGGATTGTTTGTTGGCAAGCTGGGCGCGACGCCCGGCAAAATGGTGATTGGCGTCAAAGTCGTTCGTCCGGATGGCTCGCCCGTTTCGCTGGGCCGTGCGTTCGGGCGCTATTTCGCCAAACTGCTGAGCGCCATGACGCTGCTGATTGGCTACATCATGGTCGGTTTCGATTCGCAGAAGCGGGGTCTTCACGACATGATCTGCGATACGCGCGTCGTGAAAAGCCGGGCCTGACCACGCCAGATGGCAATACCGTGCGCACGCTGCAATAGTCCCTTGCCCGGCTGGGAACTCGCCACCGCCGATCGGGTCGCGTGCACGTCGTGCGGGTCTCAGAACCAGGTCCGCATATTCCCCGCAGCCCAACGGATAACGCCACCCGTGCAGACCGAAACCGCCTTGGAGGGCGAAGCCGCCTGCTTCGACCATCCCGGCAAGCGCGCGATCGCCGCCTGCCGGCACTGCGGGCGGTTTGTCTGTGCTCTCTGCTCGGTCGAATTCGGAGAAGAAGTGTGGTGCCCATCGTGCGTCACCGCGCGGGCGGGCGATGCGCAAACCGCCAATCCGGACACGTCGCGCGTGCTCTATGATTCGATCGCGGTTCTCGCCCCGTGGCTATCGTTCGCGTTTTGGCCGGTCACCATCGTCACCGGTCCCGGGACAGTGGTCTTTTCCATTCTGAAGTGGAATAAACCATTGAGTCTGGTTCGCCGCAGCCGCTGGCGTTTTGTGTTGGCCATCGCAACCGGCCTCGCCGAAACCGCCGGCTGGGTGCTGGGCATCGGGTATGTGATTGCGCGGGTTGGAGCCGGGGGGAAGTAAGAGCCGTGCCAGTTCGCTATCGCAAACTTCCGGGGCATCGCCGCGGGTTCCTGCGAAGTTCCAGCGTCTGGCTCGGACCCGACCACTTGCTGGCCGTAACCTCTCTCCGTTTTCGCGAAGAATACAAGCGCTACCATCTGCGGGACATTGAGGGCATCGTGATTGCCAACCGGCCGAGATTTCACCTCTCGACACGCGCGGCCGTCGTAGGAGTGCTCTGGTTATTTCAATTTCCGGCGTGGTACGCCGCTCCTCACGGGCCCGCCATCGTCGGCGCGATCGGGGTCGCGCTGGCGGCGGCCTGGATTTACATTTCTGCCGCCTGCAGTTGCACATGCCGCATTCACACCGCGGTCAGCCAGGACTCCTTGCCGTCCGTATATCGTACGTGGACGGCTCGCAAATTCCTCCTCGCCGTAGAAGCGGAAATTTCGAAGGTCCAGGGCGTGCTGGACAAGTCAATTCGTGAAATCGACATGGACGGCATCGGGATTGGTGAATCCGCTGAGCCCGTCGCCTCACTGGATCCGATCCCCTCCCCTCAGCCGACCCGAGTCGCACTCTCGTTTTATCTGCTGCTCGCGGCCATGTTTGCCGATGCGTTCTGGCATTGGTTCAACCTCCAACACCCGTTGCGCTGGGCTCGCTTCGTCTCCAGCCCCTTGGGTCTTTCGGAAATCGGACTGGCGATTTTCGTCCTGGTGCAGTATCGGCAAAAGCGTGGGCGTCCGGCCCAGCAGAAGCTGGCGATCGCGACGCTCATCGCAACGGGCCTCGTCTTCTACGGGAGCATCATTGGGACCGCTGGTTATACCGCTGCCCGCACAGCCGCCACGCGACCGCAGTTGGTGGATACGCAGCCGATCGTTCGGTTCACCGAACAAATCAATTTCGGCATCACACTGGTGTTGGGAATTTCGGGGTTGGCAATCCTGTTTCTGGATAAACCCGCAGAACCCGAGTCCCCCAGTCTATTTTCTTGAGATGAGTCCCGCCGCTCTGCACCACCGATGCTGGAACCACGAGAGCCGCGAGGCCGTCTGCCGCTGCCCGAGCTGCGGCCGCGGCTTCTGCCGGGAGTGTGTCGCCGAGCACGAGGGGCGCCTGCTGTGTGCGGCTTGCTTGAAAGCCGCGGTCGCCACGCAGGCCGCGGCGCCGTCAAGCCGGTTTCTGTCGCAAACCGCCCTGGCGTTGACCGGCATCCTGCTGGCGTGGATTTTGTTCTTTTGCGCCGGCGAAGCCATCGTGACTTATATCGGTCGTGTGGAGCAAACCGCATGGGTGCGCCGCTAGGCCGGTCGGCGGTCATCCGGCAGTTCGAAGGCGCGACACGCCTCATGCGGCAAGCAGGGCCCTCGGTGCTGCTCTATCACTGGATCGGAAGTGTGCCGTTCGCCTCGACTCTGCTGTTCGCATGGAACACAGTCACCAGCCCGCGCGTGACCGACGTCGCTTGGGCCGGGCGATCGCTGGTTCTGGCGCTTGCGCTGCTCTGGATGAACTGCTGGCGTTCGATCTACGCAGGCAGGTTGCGAAATCACCTCTCTGGTGTTTCCACCCGGCCGTGGACAGCCGCTCGCCTGTTCCACCTCGCCGCGATCCAGTCGCTGTTCGGGTCGAGCAAGTTGATCGTACTGCCGTTTTCGGCGCTGATTCTGTTTCCCTGGGCAGCCACGGTCGCGTTTTATCGTCATCTTGCGGTGATCGCCGGCCGGGAAGATGCCAGCCCACGCGAAATCATGGTAAAAGCACGCCGCCTGGCGTCGTTCCAGGCGAAACAAAATTGGGTGGCGCTGGCTCTGCTTGCATTTTTTCAATGCGTGCTGGCCGTGAACCTGGTTGTGGTGCTCGGAATCCTCCCGCAGGCCGTCCGCATTCTTACCGGATACGAATCGCTGTACAGCCGGAGCGGTATCTATTTCCTGCTGAACCCGACCTTCGGTCTGATGGTGCTGGCCGTATGCTGGCTTTTGTTCGATCCCTTTGCGCAGGCCGTCTACTGCTTGCGGAGCTTTGAAGGCGAGTCGGCGGAAACCGGTGAGGATCTCCGCTGCGGGATTCGCCGGATTCGCGCAACCGCCCAGGTCGCCGGCGGGCTCGTCCTGTTGGCTGCAGTTGCGCCGTTGCTGCATGCCGACGTTGCGCCGGCCGACCTCGACCAGGCAATCCATCAGGCGATGCAGGCGCCCGAATACGATTGGCGTTTGCCGACTGCGTCCGTTGCCGCCCACAAACCCTGGTTTTCGGCGACTGTGGATCAGGTGCTTGCCGGTCTGCGGCGCGCCGCCGAGGCCATCGGAGATGTTTTGTCCAGCGTCGTGCGCTGGATCTTCGACAAGCTATTCCCGAGCGGCGGGCCGGCCGGCAAACCCGGAGCGCCGCCCGGCCGAAGCATCGATTGGACCGTCGCCGCATTGATCGCGCTGGTGGTCGCAGCCGGCGCGCTGTTCGCGTGGCAGCGCAGCCGTATCCGGCGGCAGGGGCCCGCAACCCCTCCGGCCGCAGTAGAGCCTGTGCGCCTGGACTCTCCGGATCTCGCCGCCGACCAGTTTCCCGAAGACCGCTGGCTGGAGTTGGCGGAAGGTTGCCTCGCCGAGCAGAACTACCGGTTCGCTCTGCGTGCCTTCTACCTGGGCTGCCTTGCCTGGCTCGGCCGCCGTCAGTTCGTCGCCATCCAACCCGGCAAAACCAATTATCAATACGAGCGCGAATTGAGCCGCCGTGCGAGCGATGCCGGCATCCGCGGCTTGTTCGCGGCAAATGTGGCTTGCTTCGAATCCGCATGGTATGGCGAGCATCCGGTCTCCGCCGAAGACGCCTCGAGATTCCGTCAGAACGTACAAGAGTTGCAAGCCGGCCTCACCCGTCTGCACGGAGCTGTGTCATGAGAGGGATGCGAGCCGCGGTTGCCGGCGCTTTGCTGGCGTTGGCGCTGATCGCGAGCATTCTCCGCTTCGTGGGCGTGGAGTTTTCAGCCGGGAGCTTCTATCCGGAATATTCCAGCCTGCGCGCCGACCCTCACGGCGCCAAGCTGCTATTCGAGAGCCTCAGCCGCTTGCCGGGCCTGCAAACCAGCCGCAATTACCTGCCGCTCGAATACTCCAACGTGAGTCAGTCGACCGTGCTGCTGCTTGGCATTCCACTCGCCGCGCTGAACCCAACGTTATTCGGACCGGTGGAACGCCTGGCGCGCCGCGGCAACCGGGTCGTCGTCGCGTTGGCGTTCCAGGAGGCGGACCAAAAGCTCGACCCCGGCGCGTTGAAAACCGCTTGGCATGTTCAATGGAAGATCGACGACCCTAAGCGCCCTCACCCGCTCTCCTTCACGGATCCCGGCGATTGGCAGATCCGCGAGCAAGCGGGCTCCAGGATCCTCGCCATCGAACGCACTTTTGGCGCGGGCACAGTTTGGCTGTCTGCGGAAAGCGCCATGTTCAGCAATGAGACCCTGGTCGCCGGCAGCCTCGACATCGCAATCCGGGCCATCGGGCCTCGGACCCGCGTGGTTTTCGATGAGCAACACTTCGGAATCGCCGAATCGGGCAGTGTGATCGCGCTGGCGCGCCGGTTTCGCCTCACCGGGCTCGCCTTCGGGTTGGCAATCGTCGCCGCTCTGGCGCTCTGGAAAAACACTTCATCGTTTCCGCCACGCCGTCAGATCGAGGCGTCCGGCGATCAGACCGGCCGCACTTCGTTTGAAGGGCTCGTCACTCTGCTGCAGCGGCATCTGAAGCCGCAGCAACTTGCCCAGACCTGCTGGGAAGAGTGGCTGAAAGCAAACCGGCACCAGGTCGCGCCCGATCGTCTGCGGGATGGTGCCGCGCTTGCCGGGAACGGCGCCCGGCATCCTTTGGAAACCGTCCGCCAGTTGCACACCGCGTTGCGCGCGAAAGGAGAACTTTGACTCTCGACCAGTTTCGATCCTCCGTCGACCGGATCACTTCGGAGGTCCGCCGCGTCATCATCGGCCAGGACGACGCCATCCGCTACTCCCTCGTGGTCGTGCTATGCAATCAGCACGCGCTCATCGAAGGTGTGCCGGGCTTGGGCAAGACTCTGCTGGCGCGGACGCTCGCAGCCGTGCTTGGCGGCGAATTCAAGCGCATCCAGTTCACGCCCGACCTGATGCCGGCCGACATTACCGGCACCAACGTCTTCAATCTCCAGCGCAACGAATTCTCGCTCGTAAAAGGACCGCTGTTCACCACCTTCCTGCTGGCCGACGAAATCAACCGCGCTCCCGCCAAGACGCAGTCGGCGTTGCTCGAAGCCATGCAGGAACGCACCGTCACCATCGATCGGGAAAGCCACGCGCTTCCGCCCAACTTCACTGTGTTCGCCACCCAGAACCCCATCGAATCCGAGGGCACCTACCCGTTGCCGGAAGCCCAAAAAGACCGGTTCATGGTGAAGATTCCGATGGGATGGCCGGAAGGCGCTGAGGAACTTTCTCTGGCCCGGCGCAGCCTCACCGAGGAGGCTCCGGAGGCGGTGCTGCGGCGCGGCGAAGTTGAGCCGGTCCTCCGCGATTCCGACCTGGAGTGCTTGCGCGCCACCGTAGCGCAGGTTCATGTGAGTCCACAACTCGTCGAATACGTAGTCGAAGTGGTGCGACGCACCCGCACTGACGAAAGCATTCTGGTAGGCGCCGGCCCTCGCGGCACCCAGGCTCTGGTGCGCGCCGCGCGCGCCTGGGCCGCGCTCGCCAATCGCGATTTCGTCAGCCCGGACGACGTCCGCGCTGTCGCTCTACCGGTGATCGAACATCGGCTCCTACTTCGGCCCGAATCGGAATTGGAAGGCGTCCGCACCGCCGATGTTCTGCAGCGCATTCTGCAAGAGGTGCCGGTCCCCCGATGACGGTTCCATCGACGCGTCTCATCTGGCTCGCGGCACTATTGGCGCTTCCGGCGGCGGCCCTCGCCGGAATGCTGCCCGGTTCAGCGGTCGTTGCGGACACGCTGCTCGGGCTGTGCGCCGCGATTGCAGCGGTGGATGCCGTGCTTGGATCTCGCCGTCTTTCCGGTTTCCAGGTTCGCACGCCGGCGGTCATCCGGATCACCAAAGATCTGGAGACCACCATTCCTGTGACGCTTGAAAACCGCGCCAGTCATTCCCGGTTCGTCCGCCTCGCCGCCGTCATGCCGGATGGAATCGGATCGGCGCGAACCGTGGAGCTTGTCACCGCCCCTTCTGGCGAGTCCCGGGTGGACTGGCGCTGCACCGGTCTCGTGCGCGGCGATCACGAGCTCCGAGAGCTGCATCTCGAAGCCGCTTCACCTCTCGGATTTTGGTTGGCCCGCGCCGCCCGTCCGGTGCAGTGTTCGTTGCGCGTGTATCCCAACCTGCGCGACCGCGCCACCGCATCTTTATTTCTGCGCAGACCCGACGCCGGAATGCGGCTGCGCCGCCAGGTCGGGAAAGGCCGCGAATTTGAGAACCTCCGACACTATCTTCCGGGCGACAATTTCGAAGACATCCATTGGAAGGCCACCGCGCGGCGCCGGTTTCCTGCCGTCAAGCTGTACCAGGTGGAGCACGCACAGGAAGTCTACGCCATTATCGATTTCTCCCGTCTGAGCGCCCGCGAAGCCATCCTCGACAGCTACGTGAATGCCACCTTGCACCTGGCCTTGTTGGCCGAGCGCCAGGGAGACCGTTTCGGCCTGGTCACCTTCAGCGACCGCACCCATCGGTTCATTCGCGCGCACCGCGGCCGGGCTCACTTCCGGCTGTGCCGCGAGACGATCTACAACCTGCGCTCCGCGCGCGTCAGCCCCAGTTTCCGCGAGCTCTTTACGAATCTCCAGGTCAATCTTCGGCGCCGCGCGCTGCTGGTCTTTTTTACTTACCTGGACGACTCGCTGCTCGCAGAAACGTTTGCCAATGAAATCCCGCTGCTGGCGGGCCGCCACGTGGTCGTGGTCAACGCGGCCCGCGCCTCGCATCTGAAGCCCCTCTTTACGGGGGAAACGCCGGCTGATCTCGGCGAACTCTATCAAGCCCTGGCCGGCCAGATGCTATGGAACCGCATGCGCGAGCTCAAACTGGCGTTGCACAGCAAAGGCGTCCGGCTCACTCTGGTCGAGCCGGCGCGGATCAAAACCCAGGTTTCTTTCGACTACCTCGACGTGAAACGGAGGCAACTGCTGTGATCGTCGATCTGTCGCGGTTTGTCGAGACCGAGAAACCCTATTGGAACGAGTTGGAGAAAGTCCTGGCCGGTCTTGATACCGATTACGAACGGCCCATGACCCTTCCGGAGGTGCAGCGGCTCCACTATTTATACGAACGCTGCTCGGCCGATCTGGCGAACCTCGATACCTTCTCAACCGAGCCGCAAATGCGCGCTCTTCTCGAGTCGCTGGTCTCGCGCGCATACGGGGAGATTCACGAAACACGCCCGCCGCTGCGCCTGCGCTGGCGCAGCGCTCTCTACGCCTTTCCGCGCGCGTTTCGCCGCCACCTCGGAGCCTTCCGGCTCGCGCTCCTCATCACGATTCTCGGTTGTGCCTTCGGCTGGTTTGCCGTCCGCCAGGATCCCCAGTCGAAAGCCGTCCTGATGCCATTCCGCGGGCTGATGACCTCCCCCAGGGATCGCGTCGCGATGGAAGAGAACACCAAGCTCGACCGGCTGAGCGGCGTGAAGGCCACGTTCTCCGGCGAGTTGATGACTCACAACATCCAGGTGGCGGTCTTCGCCATGGCCAGCGGCATTACGTGGGGAATCGGCACGCTGATTCTGCTGTTCTATAACGGGGTGATCCTCGGAGCGGTCGGCGCCGACTACATCGGAGGCGGACAGTCCGCCTTCCTGTTCGGATGGCTGCTGCCGCACGGCTCCATCGAAATTCCCGCGATTCTGCTGGGCGGCCAAGCCGGCCTCATTCTCGCCGGCGCACTCATCGGATGGGGCAGCCCCCTGCCTCGCGCCGCGCGCTTCCGCACGGTCGCCGGCGATCTGTTTGCCATCGTCGCCGGAGCCGCCTGCCTCCTGGTATGGGCCGGTATGGTGGAAGCGTTCGTCTCGCAGTATCATCAGCCGGTTCTGCCGTACACGCTCAAGATTGCCTTCGGAATATGCGAGCTTTTCGCGCTGGCCGCCTTTCTGGGCTGGACGGGACGCGAATGACCGGCGCCACCTCTTCCTCACTGAGGATCGCCACGCCGGAAGGCGTCATTTTCTCCTATAGGCTCGCCACGCCCGTTTCACGCGGCTTGGCCTGGACTCTGGATGCATTCGTCATCGCCGGCACGTCTTATTTGCTGTCGCGCCTGACCGCGATCGCCGGCATCGTCAGCATCGACTTCGCCAATTTCCTAAGCACCGTTCTGTTTTTCGTTGTATCGATCGCATACGGGATCGTCCTGGAGTGGCGCTGGCGCGGCCAGACGCTCGGCAAACGCATATTCGGGCTGCGCGTGATCGACGTCCACGGATTGCGCCTGCAATTCTCTCAGATTGCTCTGCGCAACCTGCTGCGGCCCGTCGACAGCCTTCCCCTGTTCTACCTGGCCGGCGGTCTTGCGGCGTTCTGGACAAGCTCCGGACAGCGTTTAGGAGATCTGGCCGCCAACACCGTGGTCGCCCACGAGACGGAGTCGGAAGTTCCCGATCTCGAACCGATTGCCCCGGCGAAATACAACTCTCTGCTGGCATATCCCCGCCTTGCGGCCCGCCTGCGAAGCGTAGCCGACCCGGAGGCCGTTGCCTTTGCCATCCGCGCGGTCACGCAGCGGGACCGTTACGCGCCCTCCGGCCGCGTGGAATTGTTTCGGGAGATCGCCGATTATTTCCGGTCTCTGGCGCCCTTCCCTGCAGAAGCGCTCGACGGTTTGACCGACGAGCAGTTTGTGCGCACCGTCCTGCGGGTTATCTACAAGCCGTAGTGGGGCAGGCCGACAATACTTTACTTTGCGCCGACGTTTCTCTTCCTTCCCTCTGGCCATCCGGCGGCATGATGGGTTGTGGAGGTGAACTTTGTCGGCGGCTTCAATATTCATTGCGACAGGCGCATTGTTGTTAGCGGTACGATTGCCTGCGCAGAGCATTGACGGGGATTGGGCAGGCAGCATAGAAACCAGCACATCGAGATTGTTGCTGGTACTGCATGTCAGCGAATCGGGCGGAGCACTTCGTGCCAGGTTCGACAGCCTGGATCAGAATGCCGGAGGGCTTCCCCTATCGATTTCTCAGAACGGCAACACCGTAAGCTTCGCCAGCACGGCCGCACACGTTTCATATCAGGGCAGGCTCAGCTCGGATGGCGAGACTATGGAAGGCACCTGGACCCAGCAACAGCCGCGGCCGCTGACTTGGAAACGGACATTCCCGTCAATGATTGCCGGCACGTGGTCTGGAACACTAGCTACGCCGAGGCACGACCTGAACCTCGTTTTTCATATCGAGCGGGTGGCCGGAGGATTTCTCGGGGCAATGGATAGTCCGGCCCAACATGCGAGCGGGATCCCGATTTCGATCGCGGAAGGCGCCGGATCGCGCATCACAATCGATGCACCGGTGAGCGGCGGAAGATTCGAAGGCATTCTGTCGAACGACGGGTCTGGCATTCAGGGAACGTGGACGCAGAGAGGCCGATCGATAGATTTGGTCCTGAAGCAGGCGCCGCACATCGCGCCCCCACCGCCCAATCGGCCGCAAAATCCGGTCAAGCCGTACCCATATGAAGAAGAGAATGTCCGGTTCTTGAACCCGGCGGCGGGCATTACACTGGCCGGCACTCTGACTGTGCCCCGAGGTCATGGCCCATTTCCGGCGGCGCTGCTGATCGGTGGGTCCGGACCGCATAATCGCGATGAGGAGATCATGGGGCACCGTCCATTGCTGGTGCTGGCGGACTACCTGACGCGCATAGGCATCGCAGTGCTGCGTACAGACAAACGTGGTGTGGGCGAATCGGGCGGTAGCGAATTCGACGCTACCACTGGCGACTTTGCCAGTGATGCCGAAGCTGGCGTTGCATTTTTGCGGATGCGCCCTGAGGTGAACAGGAAGAAGATCGGGCTGATCGGGCATAGCGAAGGCGGGCTGATTGCTGCAATCGTCGCGTCAAACGATACGGGAATTGGCTTTGTAGTGCTGATGGCCGCTCCCGGCATGCGCGGGGACCAGATCTTGCCCGAACAGACGCGTCTCTTGGCCGAAGCCTCAGGCATCTCTCACGAAGAGGCTCAGAAGCAAGGCCGTGAGGAGGCAGAAGTGATTGCAATGGCGGAAAAAGAAACGGATGTCGACGCTTTGCGGAAAAATGTCGAGGCACGATTCTCGGCTCAGTGGCCGAAGGGCATGCTCGACAAACAGGTCGCGGAACTTTCCTATTCTTGGACGCGATATTTTCTGCAATACGATCCTGCCACGGCGCTGCGCGAAGTGACCTGCCCGGTATTGGTGTTGGCCGGGTCGAAGGATCTGCAAGTACCGCCGTCGCAGAATTTACCCGCAATTCAAAACGCCTTGAAGAAAGGCGGCAACAAACACGTCGAAGTTGTGGAGTTGCCGGGCTTGAATCACCTGTTCCAGCCGGCGCAGACGGGCAGCGTCGCCGAATACGAAAATATCGACGTGACAATCGCGCCGGCGGCTCTCGACAGGATCGTTAGCTGGATTTTGCGGCAATAGCGGAGAACGTGTCTCGCCCTTCTTTCACTGCCCGTTCTTTTCCTCAGTGCGAGCTCCCGAGAGAATGCCGGACATGCCGTAGTTGCCTTCGTGGCAGGCGTATTCGAAGATCGGATCGTCGCGCTTGCTTATCGAGATTTCGACGGTCCACGGTTTCGTGTATACCGTCGGATCGTCGACGGTCGCCTGATACAAGATCGTACTGGCGTCCATGCGGCGGAGGCGCTCGACCACGTGCAGGTTCTGATCGGTCAGGCCGGTTAAGTAGCCGACGCCAAACCGGCTCTGGTCGTTGAAACGGAAATCGGTGGTGTCGATGATCAGCGTGTCGCCCTCCCAACGCCCGCGCGAGTTTCCCTTCCACTGCGCCATGCCCGAGGGCAGATGTGGGCGGCCATCGAGCGGGATCAGCCGCACGTCGTGGTTCATTTCCGCGAGAATCGCGACGTAGCCGGGCCCCTGCACGATCTCGTAGTTGTTGTTGTAGGGCTCGGGCAGCATAGGAGGACCGGTTGCTCCGAACAGGATGCAGCGCTCGGTCAAATAGCGGTCTTCCGGACCGTCGGCCGGATGCTCCTTGCCATGGGCCTGAACCGCGGCGAACCGCTTCTGCGCCTCTGGTGTCAACGGCGGAACCCGGCCGTCGGGCGGATCGGTGATCAGCGACGTGCGGCGGCTGTTCACTACATGATTGCCGCGGTCAAACCAGACGTTGTTGTACGCGCGGCGGGCCAGGTCCGCCTCGCCCCGCGCGCCTTCGACGCGATCCACGTCGTTTTGTTGGATGCGCTGCTTCTCGAAGGCGG
>Ga0335081_10013112_pt1 | contig 13403 bp, 11 predicted proteins | sample Lox_Sample_35_FD_206713 | JGI IMG/M metagenome (GOLD analysis project Ga0335081, IMG submission 206713) | Soil microbial communities from Loxahatchee National Wildlife Refuge, Florida, United States - Lox_Sample_3.5 | ecosystem: Environmental > Terrestrial > Soil > Wetlands | place: USA...
GAGAACACCGCAGCCGGCATGTGCTATACGTCGGGCACCACCGGACATCCCAAAGGCGTCGTCTATTCGCATCGATCCAACGTGCTGCATTCGCTGATGGCGGGGCAGCCCGACGCCATGGACGTGGGCGCCCGCGACGTCGTCATGCCGGTGGTGCCGATGTTCCACGCCAATTGCTGGGGGCTCGCTTTGACCTCGCCGATGGCCGGCGCGATCATGGCGATGCCGGGCGCCAAGCTCGACGGCGCCTCGATCTACGAGATGCTCGACACCTGCCGCGTCACTTTCACCGCCGCGGTGCCGACGGTGTGGCTGATGCTGTTGACGCATCTCGAAGCCAATAATCTGAAACTGCCGCACTTGAAGAAGGTGGTGATCGGCGGCTCGGCCTGTCCGCGCGCCATGGCGCAGAAATTCCAGGACGACTACGGCGTCGAAGTGATCCACGCCTGGGGCATGACCGAGATGAGCCCGCTCGGCACGCTCGGCTCGGTCAAACCCGAATATGCCGGACTGAAGGGCGAGTCGCGGCTCGATATCCAGCAGAAGCAGGGCCATTCGCCGTTCTGCGTCGAGATGAAAATCACCGACGACGCCGGCAATCCGATGCCGTGGGACGGCAAGACGTTCGGCCGCCTGAAGGTTCGCGGCCCGGCGGTGGCGCGGCGCTACTTCAAAGACGATACCGAAATTCTCGACGCCGAAGGTTTCTTCGATACCGGCGACGTCGGCACCATCGATCGCTACGGCTATCTCAACATCACCGACCGCTCCAAGGACGTGATCAAATCCGGCGGCGAATGGATTTCCTCGATCGAACTGGAGAATCTCGCGATCGCCCATCCCAAGGTCGCCGAAGCCGCGGTGATCGGCGTGCGGCATCCGAAGTGGGACGAGCGGCCGCTGTTGGTCATCGTGCTCAAAGAGGGCCAGAGCGCGAGCAAGGACGAGTTGCTCGCTTTCTTCCGCGGCAAGGTCGCCAATTGGTGGTTGCCCGACGACGTCGCCTTCGTGCGCGAAATTCCGCACACCGCGACCGGCAAGATTCAGAAGACCGTGCTGCGCGATCAGTTCAAGGATTACGCGTTTCCGACCGCGGCGGCCTGATTCATTCCAACTGATTTCCGGGCGGCGTTCGGTTCCAACGTTGGATGCCTGACGCAGCTAATTTGATTCGAATCACGAACGAATCGCGCGCTTGTGAGTTTGCCTTCCCGAATGCGCATCGCACGGCGCGAGTGCAGCCACGCGATGCGCAATCTGCATAGCTTTGCCTTTTTTGCCGGCGCGCGGAGGTGCGTCGGAGCGGTTAGTTATTGTCTTTCAATACCTTGATAGTAGTTCCGGGAGACTTATTCGTGCCGCATAGATTTCATTGCCCTGCCCAAAGTGTATTCATTTATGTTGCGTCGCACAATGAACACATTTGGCCGGTCATAGCGCGCCCAGCCCGCGATCTGCGGGCGAATCACTCCTCCCATCAACAATGAAATAGGATGGATATGGCTGGGTATAGCCTCAAGAAGACTTTCATTGCCTCGGCTCTTGCTTTGGCCGTTATCGGGATACCGGCTGCGGCTTCGGCGCAGACTGGAATTGCTTCGGTGTACGCCTATTCCGGGGGACGCACCGCCAGCGGCGAACACGCTTCTCCCGGCGCGCTCACCGCGGCGCATCGCTCGCTGCCGTTCGGCACGCTGGTGCGGGTCACCAATGAGCACAACGGCCGCTCGGTGGTGGTGCGCATCAACGATCGCGGTCCCTTCGTGCGCGGCCGGGTCATCGATGTGACGCCGGCGGCTGCGCGGGCGCTGGGCTTTTCCGGCCTCGCCGAGGTCGATCTCACGGTGGTCGGGCGAAGCTGAAGATTTCAAGACAGGCGATTTGAACGGAGTTGAAACGGGAGGCCGCGCCTCCCGTTTTTTTTGCGCAGTCGACGCGTCGCCCGGCTGGTAATTGAATCGTTAACAGTTGGGCAACGCTTGTCATCCAACATGCGGCGGTCCGCCACGGCCGCAAATTTCCCCGATGTCGTCCACCGAAATAATCCAGGCTTACCGAGACCGTCTGGCGCTTTACGGCATCGACGATCACGCCCGCCGCAGCGTGACAGAGTGTTGGCCGCTGATCGCGCCCGGCCTCGAAGTGGCGATCGATGAAATCATCGTGGCCACGCGGGCACTGCCCAATATCGGCACCACCGTCGCGGCGAACCGGGAACTGGTGAAACAGCTTGAGCTTTCGCATTTCCGCGCGCTGCTGGCCGGCAAGCTCGACCACGACTATGTCGAGTCCTGCCGGCACACCGTCGAGCGCGAAGCGGCGCTCGGCTTCGACGGGCGCTTCCGCAGCACGGCCGGCAGCTATGTGCTCAAGGCGGCGCTGCAGGCGCTGTCCCGCAAGCACCGCTATTCGGCGGTCAAGGTCGCCGAGCGCGGCATCGCGATTTCGCAAGTCATCAGCTTCGACATCGCCAATGCCATGACGCTGCACCGGCAGGCGGCCGAGGCGGCGGCGCTGGCGCGGCGCGAGGCGATCGACCGCGCCATTGCCGAATTCGATGCCGCCATCGGCGAAGTGGTCGCGGCGATCAAGGAGGCGTCAACGTCGCTCACCGCGACCTGCACAACGCTCCATACCGTGGCCGGCGATACGCTCGAGCGCATGGGCTCGGCGTCCTCGGCCTCGGCGGAGACCGCGCAGCGCATGGACATCATGGTGCGGGCGACCGAAGAGCTGTCCAGCTCGATCCAGGAAATCGGCCAGCAGGCGAGCCACGGCATGGGCATGGCGCAGTCGGCGGTCGCCGACGCCGAGCGCACCCAGCAGGCCGTCCGCTCGCTCGCCGACACCGCCGAACGCATCGATTCGGTGGTGGGTGCCATTTCCGCGATCGCGGCGCAGACCAATCTGCTGGCGCTCAATGCCACGATCGAGGCGGCGCGCGCCGGCGAAGCCGGCCGCGGCTTTGCCGTGGTCGCGGCCGAGGTCAAGACCCTGGCCAACCAGACCTCGCATGCCACCGACGATATCGCGCGCCAGATTGCCGCCATCCAGGAGGCGACCAAGCGCTCGGTCGCCGAAATCGCCGCCATCGCCCAGGCGATCGGCGCGCTGACCGGGGTGTCGACCAGCATCGCCACCGCCGTGGAAGAGCAGGCCGCCACCACCCGCAACATCGCCGAGAGCATTCACACCGCCGCGGCGCATACCGCGCAGGCCTCGACCGAGATCGGTTCGGTGGAACGCAGCGTCAGCAAGAGCGCCAACGCCGTCGGCGAAATCAGCCAATGGACGGCGGAGCTGTCGTCGCGCGCCAAGGATCTCGAAACCAAGGTCGCCACCTTCTTCTCGCGCGTCCGCGCGGCCTGAGCGGGCAAGTTGCCATTCGCCGCGGCGGTGATCGGTCGTCTCGACCGGTGGTTGATAGGGCGACCCTCGTGGCCTTTCCAGCAAGGCCAACCGTTCCCGCGCCGCGATTTGTGCGCGCGAGTTCGGAAGCCCACGATATCAAACAGCCCACGCTTTCTTTCCGTCACCCTGAGGCGCGAGCGGAGCGAGCCTCGAAGGGCGACGGCCCCTGGCTCCTCGGCCGTCTCCTTCGAGGGCCGCTTCGCGGCCACCTCAGGATGACGGTACGAGGGCAAGCCAAGAAAGAAGAAAGGAAGCGGAACGCCGGCAGACGCGTAGTCCACGAACCTGTACGCAAGCGGCGCACAGGGCGCGCCACGGAAAGGCGGCTTGCGCCGCCCTTCCGCTCTCGGGCGCGCTCGCCTGCCGGCGTTCCACCACGGCACTTGCGGCAGCGACCGAACGCCACCGCTCAGCTCCAGTTCACGCGCTTCCTGGGACGGAGCTACTGAGGGACGGGCGTTATCCGCCCCCTGCCGTCCCGGTGCGGCGAGGTCTTACCCCCGCGGACCGGTCGTAGTGCCGGCCGGGCGTTTTGGCCCGGAGCCGCCCGGGAGCGAGGGTGACAGCCTCGCCCGCGGGAACCGTCCTCGCCCCTCTTCGCCGGCGTCACCCGGCGGCGTCCTTTCAGGGCGAGCTTCGTCACGCTACATATCTACAGCAGTGACGAATGTCACATCACGTCTCCGTGATAGGGACAAATATCACAATCGGTTTCCCGGCCGCGGCGCAGCGTGGAGCGCAGCGCGATGACGCGCGGGCACAGCCGATCGCAGGCCGCTAGCGCGGCGGCGGCGTCGGGATCGTGAGCAGGAACTCGGTGCCGGGCGCGAGGCGGCTGACTTGCAAGTCGGCGCGCACTTGCGCGGTAAGCGCGTTGACGAGGCGCATGCCCAATCTCCTGCCGGAGTTGATATCGAACTCCGCCGGCAGGCCAATGCCCCGATCGCGCACCGCGATGCATATCGCATCGGCGGGCCGGGAGACATCAAGCCACACCTCGCAGCCGCCGTCGGGATAAGCGTATTTGGCGCTGTTGGTGATCAGCTCGTTGACGACCAGCGCCACCGGAATGGCGGTGTCGGCGGCGCAATGCAGGCCCGGCGCGGCCGTCACATGAAGCTTGCAGTTCGGCAGCGCCATGGCGAGATCGTTGCAAATGTCGGTCAAATAAGCGCCGAGATCGACCGCGCCGATCTTGTCGCTGCCGTAGAGGCGCTGATGCGCGCGAGCGATGGCGGCGATGCGGCCCGAGGCGTCGCGCAGCGCGTGGCGGACCTCCTCGCTCTGCGTGGTCGTGGTCTGCAGATGCAGCATGCTGGCCACGATCTGCAGGCTGTTGTTGATCCGGTGATTGACTTCTTTGGCGAGGATCTGATGGCGTTCCAGTGCCGCGGTCAAATCGCGCTCGGCGCGCTGCCGATAAATGGCCATGCCGAGAATGTTGGCGGCGCCTTGCAGGAAGGCAATATCGTTGGCGGAGAACTCGCCGTCGGAGCGGCTGTCAACTTCAAGAACGCCATACGGCTCGCCGTCGCCTTGCAGGATCACATTCATGGCGCGGCGGATGCCGTGCTCAAGCAGGAGTTCCGGCGTGCGGAAACGCTCTTCTTTGGCGAGATGATTGGAGATGACGGCCTTGCCGGTGCGCAAGGCGTAGCCCGCCGGCGAGGCCACGTCGGCGCCGATGGTCGCGGTGCCGACGACGCCCGGCCCCCAGCCGACCCCGGCGCGAACCAGGAACCGGCCCTCCGACGGAATGAATTCCAGGACCTTGGCGAATTCGGCCGCCAGCCCCTCGGCGGTCAGCCGCGCGGTCAGGTCGAGGAGCTCCGCAAACGGCGTGCCTTGCAATGCGCGCACGCCCAGCTCCGCCAACGCTTCCTGCTGACGAACCCGCAGGCGCAGCGCCTCCGCCGTCAGGTCGGAAGATGGCGTGCCCGGCGGCTGTTCGGCAACGAACTCGGACGTTCTCGGATGAAAGCTGACGACGCCGGACATATTTTCTCTGCCGTTCAATTGCGAGGAACTTTTCGCTCAAAAAGCGCTCGTAACCCATGCCGCACCGACGCGCCCGACAAACTCCAGTTCGCTCTTCGCAAGTCGGCTATGGGCAACGTAGTCCGTCGTACAAGCGTATTAAAGCCGGTCGCATCCAAGCCGTGGAATTAAGGGCGATTGACGGCGGTCCCGGAGCCGCAAGCGGTAGTTTTTCGCGTCGCTCGCGGCTCCAATCCGCGAAGCCGGGCAAAGTTCCATCTGTGGCGTCACAGCGCCCAGGCGCGCAATGTGTCTTTTATTTCGCCCGGATCGTAGGGCTTGGCGAAGAAACGACCGCCGTCGGGCAAATCGTGCGGGCCGAGCCATTCGCGTCCCGAGGTAACGATGATCTTGATCGGCGGCCAGCGGTCGCGCACGGCATGGGCGAGTCTCAGCCCGTCCATCGAGCCCGGCATGTGCATATCGGTAAAGACCACCCGGATATCCCGCCGGCTTTCCAGGATCGCAATGGCCTCATCGGCATTGGCGGCCTCGATCACCGCGAAGCCCGCTTCTTGCACGATCTGCGCCGCGCAGAAGCGAACCAGCGGCTCGTCTTCCACGATAAGGACAGCGGTCGCTTGCGAAGGACTTGTCATTGCAGTTTCTTATAAACACTGACCACGATTACGGACGCATCATCGCTAACGTATGGAGGACACAGGACGTTCCAAGGGCGAAGGCAGGCGGCGCGCGCGAGTGAAGCGCTAACGCGGCGACGTCAGCGATGAGCGCGTTCAAGCCGATTTGGAAACCGCCGCGGCAGCAAGCCGTAGGCACATTTCGAAACCGGTCAGATCGGAGAAGCGGTTTTGCGGCGTTGCGGCGTGCCGCACCATGGCGTGGCCGCCATGGTCGAAAAGCGCATTGTCGATCATGAGATTGTCGGCGTTGCCGAAATTCTCGATCGCCATGCGGTTGGCATCGCGCCAGGAATTCGTGGCCGCGTCGAAGCTCACGCCGACGCTTTGTTTGCTTCGCTCCAGAAAATCTTCGGCGACATTGCTGTAGCCGAAGACCCGCTTGCCCAGTCCGACCATCATGCCGAGTTCGAAGACGGTGCCGGCATCGGCGCTCGGCCCGCGAAACGGCGTCAAATTGAAAATGCCGATATCGGCGCTGCGGATCATGCTTTCGTTGGCGCGAAAAATCAGCCGGTCGGCGGGTTCGGCGCTCGCCTTGGGATCGATTTCGTTGTCGAACGGAAACAAGCCTTCGAAGCCGTAAGCCGCGCACAGCTCCTTCTTGCGGCGGCCGATCGCGATGGCGTCGGGCAGAAAGACGTCGGGACCTGCCAGATAGATCTTGTCCATGACCGTCATGAATTGGCGTGGAATCGCTTGGTTCTCGCCGCCGCGAACCTAGGCGGAAACCGCGCGCCTTTCCAGGTTGCCGGCGTTGCGATAACCTGCATCCGGAGCGTGTAGCAAGCGTATGGCAAACTGCGGGGAGGTTGCCAATGCCTGACTCGAACGATCCACAAACCGGGAGTGCGGCCGGCGCCGACGCTCCCGCGAACGCAAACACAAATCAAACGGGCGGTGCGCCGCCGCCGGACGCCAATACGACGGCAAACGCCGGCGCCGGCACGGCGACGAATGCGGGCGCCAACGCTGGGACAAATGGCGGCGCCGGTCACGGCGGCGCCGGGAATGGCGCCGCGGGCGGTGAGCCAGCTTTTGAATTCGAAGGCGACAACGACCGGGACGACAAATTCAATTTGCGCCCGCTGCCGGACCGTCACAGTCCGATCCCGGAGGATCAGCGCAAAGTCGCGCATGACGTTTACGAAGCGCGCAACGTGCTCAAGCTGCTCCTGGAAAACAACGCCATCGCCCAGGACAAATACGAGGAGTTCATCAAGCGCGTGTGCCAGGCCGGCAGGGCCGGCTGCGTCGCGTCCTACGTTCATCCCATCCTTGGCGCGACGGCGCTTGAGCAGATCCGCGCCGATATCGTGCGGAGGGTAGGCATGCCGATGGTCTACAAATATCTCCGCACACTCGGCGTATGGGCTTTTGTCCGCCTGCTCGCAGGCGCGGCGGCGAGCGCGCTGGTCGGCTGGCTTGCCTACCAACTCGGCCATCCGGCGACCCAGGTGCTGATCGGCTATGACTGGATGCTGGCCGGATCGATGGCCGGCGCCTGGTTTTCGGTCGCGGCGTCGCGCTGGCAGGTCGGCTTCGACACCATCCCGCTCTACCTCGACTGGTGGTACGAGCCGGCGATCAGGATGATGTTCGTCGTCGTCGGCACCGCGCTCTTCGCGCTGTTCCTGCATCTGAACTTCCTGGCGATGAAGGTTGGCAATGTCGATTTCTCGCATTTCGATTCGTCGCTGGGCACGGCGTTGTTCGCCGGCCTGATTGCCGGCATCGGCGAGCGGGCGCTCTCGGTGCAATTGATCGGCCGCCTCCAAAAGGCCTTCCCCGGCACGTAGCCGGCGCGGCTCTCTCGCTCCACAGGGGAGAGGGGAGTTCTCCGCGCCGCTAATGCGGCAGCCCGGCGATCAGCGCGCTCAAGCCGGTCCAGGCGATCTGGATGCCGATGCAGGTCAGGATGAAGGCGGAGAGGCGCACCAGCACATTGATGCCGGTCTTGCCGAGCATGCGCGCCAGCGCGCCGGCATAGCGGTATGACAGGTAGATCGTCACCGCGATGGCGAACAGGCCGGCGACGGCCGCCGCGGCGACCGTGATCGTCTGCGCAAGCGGCTCGCCTTCCGGGCGGCGGGCGCCGATGGTCAGCGCCACCGAGATCGAACCCGGCCCGACGGTGAGCGGCAGCGTGAGCGGATAAAAGCTGTCGCCGATCGAGGTCTCCGGCGCTTCGGCTTTGACGGCCGCCCGTTCCGGCGGCTCGTTGCCTTCATTGAGGAGCTTCCAGCCCATGGCGGCAACGATCAAGCCGCCGGCGACGCGCACCACCGGCACCGTGAGCCCGAAGAATTCGAGGATGCGCGAGCCGAACAGGAGCGAGCCGAGGAGGAGAAAGAAGCCGTTGACCGCGACGCCGAGCGCCAGGCGATTGCGCTCCTCCGCCTTGCAGTCGGCGGTCAGGCTAAGAAAAATCGGCGCCGAGCCCAGCGGATTGACGATGGGAAACAGCGCGGCGAACACCAGAACGAATGCGCTGACGATTTCGGCCACGCTAATTGCCTCTGGTTATCCCGCCCGCGCAAGTGGGGAGGGGGACCATCCGTAGCTCGCAAAGCGAGTGTAGGATGGTGGGAGGGGCGCGAGACTAAACGATTCTGCGGAAGTGAAGGAGGAGCGCCGACGCGCGTAAGCATAACGCGCTCCCATTCGCGGAGCATGACAGGTAAGGGAGCCCACCGCCTTGCCGTGAAATTTTCTCTCCCCTCGTGGTGCGAGGGGCTGCGAAATTTCGCGAAGCGACGCGAGACGAAAGTAATGTATCAATTTGATTGTGGCGGCACATCATATCCGTATTTAGCCATGTCCTCCCAATATCCGGGCGGAGCCAATTTTGGCTGGCAAAACAGAACGAAGTAGCAAAGCAAATGCGCCGAGAAGCAATGCTCAGGTGGTATCTGCCAAAGATGGCCTTTGGGTAGTTGGAGCCAACCTGTTTTCATTACTCGCATGGTCTCTGCCACGAGAGCTTTCATGGCAGGTTCTAGTTTCACGAGGTCATTTAGTATTTTCTGGGAATGCCTTTCCTTAAGGTCCCGCTGCATCGCATAACCGGACCGCGGCGAAATAAATGGCGCTCCGGCCGCGCGTGCTTCATGGAAACCATGACCTCTGCGCAGACTAGTAGGGCGGTCATTCCTCATCAATAGCTCCTACGCTTGCGAAGCTTACCGCTGAGCATTAGCCTAGCTTAGGCAGCATTTCGGGACAACGAGAGACATACCTATGCAGAGCGACATTCGCAAAAGCGAAAGAGGAGGCAATACCGCGTACCTCAATGTTGGGGTTTTTTATGATAAGAAAACCGGGCATATCCATCTTACGTTGCCGCATTCGAAGTGGTTTCATTCGACCGTATCAAATGACGCCGGCAGTAAGAGGTACCATCCCAATCTCTTCTCTAAGCTTTCCAGGGCCCTCAAGGTGGCTGACGTTCCGGGACCGGAGGTCGGGGCTCGTTAAGTGGCAACGGGTCGGTGGGCGGGAAGGCGCGAACTGCTGGCTTGTCGGCCCGGAAGCGCAGGGAAATTGCCCGCTAAGCGGCTCAAAAGAGATGGGGAAAGGCCAAAGAAGCGACCTGTTCTTCGAACGGCTATGCCCGGCCATGACGGACGCTATCCGCCGGCTTCTTCGCCCTTCGGCTTCGGCTTGTTGAATGTGCTCATGAGATTGTCCCAAAGCTGAATCTCGGCCTCCCGCCCCGCGATAGCGGGGAAGGGGGACCGCGCACTTGCGCGGTGGGAGGGGCGCGGGCCTTGACGATTCACTTGCGACGAAAGAGGTGCGTCGAGTCAGACCCCTTCCACCATCCTCCGCGCTAACGCGCTCCGGATGGTCCCCCTCCCCCGCTTTCGCGGGGGCGGATGATTTCACTCCGCCGGCTGCTTGGCTTTCGGCTTCGGCTTGTAGAACGTGCTCTTCAGATTATCCCACAACTGAATCTTGGCGCCGTGGCGGTGCATGATGACGCTTTGCTGGGCCACCGAGAGCGAATTGTTCCAGGCCCAGTAGATCACGAGGCCGGCCGGGAATTTCGCCAGCATGAAGGTGAAGATCAGCGGCATCCAGTTGAAGATCATCTGCTGCGTCGGATCGGGCGGCGCCGGATTGAGCTTCATCTGCACCCACATGGTCACGCCCATGATCGCCGGCCAGAAACCGAGATGCAGGAAGCCACCAAGCACGGGCAGGATCGTCGGATCCCACGGGATCAAGCCGCCGAGCGTGAAGATGTTGGTCGGGTCCTGCGCCGAGAGGTCGTGGATCCAGCCGTAGAACGGCGCGTGGCGCATTTCGATGGTGATGAACAGCACCTTGTAGAGCGAGAAGAACACCGGAATCTGGATGGCGATCGGCAGGCAGCCGGCAATGGGATTGATCTGCTCCTTCTTATAGAGCTCCATCATCTCCTGCTGCTGTTTCATCTTGTCGTTGGCGAAGCGCTCCTTGATCATCGCCATCTGCGGCTGCACCGCCTTCATCTTCGCCATCGAGGCGTAGGATTTGTTGGCGAGCGGGAAGAACAGAAGCTTGACCAGCACCGTGACGATCAGGATGGCGATGCCGAAATTGCCGACCAGATGAAAGAAATAGTCGATGGCAAGGAACATCGGCTTGGTGATGAAATAGAACCAGCCCCAGTCGATCAAGAGATCGAATTTGTTGAGGTGCAGCGCGGCATTGTAGCCGCCGGGGCCGAGCGGGAAATTGATGCCGACGACCGAGACTTCCTTGGCGCCGGCGAACAGCCGAGTGTCGGTCGATACGGTCGCGCCCGGCGCCACGGTCTGCGCCTGGCCGAGATAATCGGTCTGGTAGATTTCCTTGCCGTTGACGTCCTGCGCGGAGAAGCGGGTCTTCACCTTGGCGTCGGTGGCGGGCAGCAGCACCGCGGCGAAATACTTGTCGGTGAAGCCGAGCCAGGCATCGGTGACGTCCCAGCTCTCGCTCTTGATCTCGGCGAGCTTCTTGTAGGTCTCTTCCTTCTCGCCGTCGGCGCCCATCACCCCGATCGGGCCTTCGTGCAGGATGTAATAGCCGAGCACCGGCGGCGTGCCGTGGCGCGAGATCAGGCCGTAAGGAAACAGCGTGACCGGCGCGCCGGTTTTGTTGGCGACCTCGTCCTTGATGGTGAAGAGATAATGGTCGTCGACCGCGATGGTGCGCCTGAAGACGAGGCCCGCGCCGTTGTCGTAGGTCAGCGTCACCGGCTGATCGACGCCGAGCGCGCCCGAGCCTTGCTGCTTCCACAGCGTATCGGGGCCGGGCATGGCGGCCGTGGCGCCGGTCGCCGGCACCCAGCCGAATTCGGCGTAATAGGCGTCGGGTGCGCCCGACGGCGAGAACAGCACGATCGGCGGCGAGGTCGGATTGATCTCCTCGCGGTATTGCCGCAGCGACAGATTATCGAGGCGGCCGCCCTTGAGATCGATGCTGCCGGAAAGCCGCGGCGTGTCGATGGCGACATGCGCCGTCGCGGCAATCACCTGCTCGCGGGTCGCCGCCTGCTCGGTTGCCGGCGCATTCGGCATCGGCGGCGCGCTCGCCGCGGACGCGTTCGGCTGCGCTGCGTTGGGCTGCGTCGCGCCGGGCTGGATTTGGCTCTGCTCCTGCTTCTTGAGCTTGGCCTGCTCTTCCTGGCGCTGCATCTGCGGGTAGCCGACGAAATATTGCCAGCCGACGACGACGATCAGCGACAGCAGGATGGCAATGATGGTGTTCTTATACTCGCCCATTACCTGCTCTTGTGCTCATCGCTCTGGAGGGTTTGGCTGCCGGAGGATTTGGATTTCAGGGACCGGTTGTCGGAGCGCCGATTGAGCCCCTGACGGGGCGAACCCGACCTATGTGGGGGTGCGCCTTGGCCGGCACCAGTTGCCCGGGCGCTGCCTTGTCCGCTGCCGGGGACGCCTTCTTGCCCGTCTGGCGGGGCGGCATGAATTCGGCGTATCGCCGCATCGAATTGCCGGGTCATGGCGGCGAAATCGGCGCCTAGCGCGACCCGCCGCCCGATCAGCACGTAATCATAGCCGGGACGGAGCGTTGCGGCCGGCGCCAGCCGCACCAGTTCGCGCAGCCGCCGGCGCACCCTGTTGCGCTCGACGGCGTTGCCGACCTGGCGCGACACCGTGAAGCCCACCCGGGCGGGGTTGCCTTTTTGGCCATTTTGCCGGCCGCCGGCTTGCCCATCCTCGGCGCGCCGGCGCGCCTGCAGGACGAAGGCGGCGGCGGGCGCTCTTTCGCCCTTCGCGGCAGCCTTGAAATCCGTGCGGCGCTTCAACCGTTCCATGGTTGCGACTTTGGCTTTAAGGCCGGCTGGATCGCATCGAGACGCGATCTAGCCGTTCGGTTTGGCATGTCCTTTTCGCAAAACCGGCGTCCACTTTTGCGGGACATGCTCCAAAATCGGCTGCAGAACGAGAACTGAAAGCGCTCTCAGCGATGCAGGTTACGCACTCAACCGCTTACGGCCGCGGCTACGGCGCGCCGCCAACACCTTGCGGCCGCCCTTGGTCGCCATACGGGCGCGGAAGCCGTGGCGGCGCTTGCGCACCAATTTGCTCGGCTGATAGGTCCGTTTCACCGAAAGATCTCCGCTGCGGGGCTGGTGCGGCCCTCGACCTCGATCCGAAAAGGTCGAAGGCGCCGCGATTGGCGCGGCTTATACGCAAGCCCCCCCGGCTCGTCAACGTGACTTCCCCGCATTTTGCCGACGATTCCGGCCTTTGCCGGCCGGCCGCCGCGGCCAAAGACGCAGCGCCGCTGCCGATGTCCTTCCTACCACCCGTTTACTATAGAATAGGTGCGAGAAGTCTTGAGGCGGGCGGGCCGACAGAAAAATGACAGCCGAACAGCGACCACAGATCAAACCGGACATCTGCGTCATCGGCGCCGGCGCCGGGGGGCTGGCCGCGGCCTCGGCGGCCGCGGCTTTCGGCGTCAATGTCGTGCTCATCGAACGCGCCAAGATGGGCGGCGAAGCGCTCAACAGCGGCGCCTTGCCGTCGAAGGCGCTGCTCGCGGCGGCCGCGCATGCTGATGCATTTCGCAACGCCAGCCACTTCGGCCTCAAGAGTCCGCGCTTCGGCATCGATTTTGCCGCAGTGCGCGACCATGTGCGCGAAGTCGTTGCCGCGGTCGAGCCGCAGGATTCGCGCGAGCGTTTCAACGGGCTTGGCGTGCGTGTCCTCACCGGCGAGGGCCGTTTCACCGACGCCGGAACGGTCGCGGTCGACGGCTACGACGTCAAAGCGCGCCGCTTCGTCATCGCCACCGGCTCCTCGCCGGCGCTGCCGG
>Ga0335081_10013113_pt1 | contig 13403 bp, 12 predicted proteins | sample Lox_Sample_35_FD_206713 | JGI IMG/M metagenome (GOLD analysis project Ga0335081, IMG submission 206713) | Soil microbial communities from Loxahatchee National Wildlife Refuge, Florida, United States - Lox_Sample_3.5 | ecosystem: Environmental > Terrestrial > Soil > Wetlands | place: USA...
CGGGTCCTCCGGTGTGCGATGTCGCGCCCGCCGGCTATCCCTACTATTCATTGACCGCATACCCTCCACCGGTCACTTTGCCCTATCCCACGGTGCCGGCTAACGTCAGCACCTGGAACTTGCTGGACGGCTATCTGCGCGTCGAGTACCGCGACGTCAACGGCAACTATCACCCCGTAACTCAGGAATGGTTGCAGCTCGGATTCGCCCGCGGCCTGTTGCCCCCAACCGCGATCGGCACGAATCCCGTCAACCCCAACGCCATCTTGCTCTTCCAAGAGCCGGCCGATCGCAACCGCGACGGGGTTTTGGATTCCGCTGGGGCCGCTCCCGGCTACACCACCGCCTGCACCGCGCACAGCCATAGTGGCGCCTGCACCCAGACCACCTACACCCCGTTCTCGGGCAAACCTCCCGAGGTCGTTCTGGACTCGGCAACGAACAAACCGTGGTATGGCGACAGCACCTGGCCCGCGGGCTCGCAAAGCCCCAGCCAGTACAACTGGTACCCCATCAATTTCTATGATGCCCGCGAAGGCGAGGCTCGCGACGTACAGACCGGCGACCAAAGCTGCGCTCCCATCGGCATTATGAACGCCGTCGAGCTCGACGTGGGCAATCTGCAACAATGGCTGACCGGCAAGACGGGCGTCAGCGGCACTTTGGTGGACTATGCCTCCCAGAATGGCTACGTCCTCTACTTCTCCGACCGCCGCGGCATGTTGCCCAGCCCCAACGGAACTCAGGTCGACGCCAAGAACACCAAGACCGGCGACTCCGGTTTTGAAGACGTCGTCAACCGCGGTAGCGGCGTCGGTACTCCCGACAACAAACTGGAAAACATTGACCCCGGCAAAACCGAATCCTCCGAAGACGTCAACAATAACGCCGTGCTCGACAACTTCGGCTCTCCAAATCTCGGCCTTGGCATGGGCTATATCCCGATTCCCTCAACCGCGCCGGGTACCGCCTATGTTGCCAAAAATCAGGTCAACAGCCTCATCAACGCCACTGCTGCGCCTAATTTCTACCTCACCACCGGTCGCATACCGAGTTGCTGGATCGCCCAGAACAATTGGGTCAGCGGCGCCCGTCACGTTCTGAAACTCGTGGACGGCACCCTCGGCAACCTGCCGGTCCGCCCTGATCTTGCCTTCCCCAACAGCGGCGGGTTCACCGTAGGCTCCGAGAATCCGGTCTACATCTACGGCAACTACAACACCAATGCCGGTGACCCCATATGGGCCGGCAAGCCCGACGTACCCCATTCCGCCGCGGCCGTGATTGCCGACGCGGTCACCGCCCTTTCCAACAACTGGTCGGACTGGGAAAGCCTCGCCTCACCCAGCAATGACGGCCCTCGCAATGCCGCCACCACTTACTACCGCACCGCCGTTGCCATGGGTAAGAACATCAACTTCTCGGTCGCGGGATTGGGCTGGGCGGTGGGCGACTTTGGCACCGACGGCGGTCTGCACAACTTCCTTCGCCTGCTCGAAAACTGGGGCGGTGACACCCTCAACTACAACGGCTCCATGGTCAGCATGTTCTATGCCACCTATGCCACCGGAACCGACAAGAACGGCGGCGGCACGACCTACGAACCGCCGGCTCGAAACTACACCTTCGATGCCGACTTCACTCAGCCGCAACAGTTGCCGCCGGGCACCCCCATGTTCCGCGACATTGACAACCTCAGTTACCGGCAAAGCTTCTCCGCCTGCGCCAACGTAGTCAACGGAGTCTGCATCAACTAACTCCGCCGTCGCTTGCAACCCGGCCCGGATCCTGCTGCCCAGGGATCCGGGCTTTTGTTTTCTGGTTTCTCTTCCTGATCTTCGCGAGCTCTTTGCGCCCGTTGCGGTCAAAAGCTTTAGAATCATCCATCGGTCAGTTGTCAACTTAACCTGCGGAGAACCCATTGCCCAAAATCACCACACTTTTCTGGGATGTCGGTGGCGTGCTGCTCACCAACGCCTGGGATCGCGCCCAGCGCAAACAGGCTCTTGACCACTTCGCCCTCGACGAAGCGGAATTTGACGATCGCCACGATATGGTCGTCTCCTCGTTCGAGCGCGGCAAGATCGCCCTGCCCGAATATCTGGAGCGCACCGTCTTCTACCGTCCCCGCCCCTTCACCATTGACGACTTCACTCGCTTCTTCTTTTCTCTGTCTCAGCCCAAGCCGGGCCTCGAACTGGCCCGCTCGCTGGCCGATTCCGGAAAGTATCTGATGGCAACCATCAACAACGAATCCACCGAGCTGAACCTCTATCGCATCCGAACTTTCGGCCTGACGAAAATTTTTGATCTGTTCCTGAGCTCCTGTTTCGTCGGGCTTCGCAAACCAGAGAAACTTATCTACACCCTGGCCCTGGATATCACTCAGCGCCCGCCCCAGGAATGTTGCTTCATCGATGACCGCGCCTTGAACCTTGAGTGCGCCGCCAAGCTAGGCATGCACGTCATCCATATGGAGGATGCGGACCAGCTTGGCCGTGCTCTGCAAGCCCTCGGCATCACTTCATAACGCGGGGATGTAATGTCGTCGGCGGGTGCCCGAGAAAAGGGGGTTGGAAATTGGAAACTAGAAACTGGAAACCAGAAGCGGGAAACGCAGGCTCAGATCACGCGCTCTTGACCGGGGTTCGTGAGACCGCGATGGCAGGTGTTTGCGGTTTGGCTTCCGCCAGGCTCAAGTCACTCGACCAGCAGTCCACAATCACTTTCCATTCCCCTGCCTGGCGCGCGCTCAGCATGACATACTTGCCACGTTCTTCGCGGCGCTTGCCCATGGCGGCCGGAACCAGCATGGTGCATCGGCCTACTTCGTAGGCAAATTCTCCCAACAGCTCCACTCGCAGGGGATCCATTTCCACGTCCCCCAATCCCGCTTCCAGGGCGGCAAAGAAATATTCCCGAATGGCGGCTGCCGTCCGGATGGGCTGCACATTCGGGCGCATCACCGTTGCGTCCGCCGCGTACAAATCCACCAGGTCGTCCAGATGCTTGGTGTTGCAGGCTTGCGCCCAGTCCTGCGACAGCTTTCGCACCGCCGCTTCCGCGCGGCTCGGCCCTGTTACTCCCGAAGGCGTCCGCACCCGCGCCGTCTCCCGCACTCCCGCAGCGCTGCTCCCAAAGTTGCTGGTTACTCCGGGTTGTCCCTCCGCCGCCGCGAAATAATGATGGTGATAGTGATGATGATAGTGGTGCTGTCCCGGCGCCATTTCTTCCGGCTTCAGCGAATTGACGGTCGCCGCCGGCGCTTCACCCTTGGGCGCTTCCTGCAACGGCACCCCGCACTTGGCGCAGAAGCGATTCCCCCGCGGATTCTGACCGCCGCAAGCCCGGCACTGGCGCCGTTCTTCGGCTTCCGCGATCGCTCCCACCGATTCCCCGCTCTCCATCTGCAACACCATGCGTTGCAACGCTTCCGCGATCTTCTCGTCGTCGGCTTTTGGTTGGCTCATACCTGACCTCAAACGGCTGACAAACTCTTGCAAGGACGGAATCGACTCCGCCTTGCGCCCGCTGACCGGCACGCCTTTCGGCTGACTGAATGGCTTCTCTTGACCCACGTCCCGACCCGTTGCTGCGAATGGAGTGCCTTCATTTTAGTCGAAACCCTTGCTCAGCGGCTGGAAAACTCCACTTTGCCCTCGCTTTCCGCCGGGGCCGCATTGCAGGTTGCCGGCCGATAGCGCCAGGCGCGCACCGCCTCCAGCACGTTTGCATCCTCCTCCCAACCTGCGCTTTCCAGCACTACCGGAGAATGCACCCGCCCGTCGGTGCCGATAATGAAGCTCACCGCAACCTTGCTTTTCGCTTCTGCCCCATCCAGGAGCGGATCCGGCGTTGCCAGCGCCTCCGCGGAATGCAAACTCTCGCACCGGCTGGCCGCACCGCCGCGCACCATTGCTCCCGGCATCGCCTGATGAAAGGAAGCTGGCCACACTGCCCGCTCGCTATTCCCTTGCGGACTCCAACTCGGTCGCGATGCGTTCACCGAGGCCACACACGCGGGCACGTAAACCGCTAACACTACAATCCATCGCCCGCCAAACCGCACTCCTGATTCCCCCAACACTACCAAAAGAGGGCAACCATCATGCCAGCGATGATAACCTCTATGTGATTGACTACAAGCTATTTATGGGAGACTTCGTCACCGCAGAACTAGCCCAAGTGAAAACCTTTGCAGCTTACTCGAGGCAAGATCCAAGTTGACACATAATACGTGCACACGTAAAATGTGGTCATGAACGTAACACTATCGATTGACGAGCAGTTGGTGGCACGCGCGCGTAAGAAGGCTGACGCCCTCGGTAAGAGCCTGAATCAGCTCGTCCGCGACTATCTGCAAAGGCTGGCGGGCGGCGACGATCCGGAACGGAGCATCGAAGAATTCCAGCGCCTCTCCGGGCACGGCCATTCTCGTGGCTGGCGCTTCAACCGGGACGAGATTCATGAGCGCTCGTAGTTTCTTCGATACCAACGTTCTCATCTATGCGGACGACAAAGCCGCTCCAGCCAAACAGCGGCGTGCTCTCGCCCTGGTAGCCGAACATCGGCGAGCGGGAACCGGAGTCGTTTCCCTGCAAGTGCTGCAAGAGTATTTCGTAACCGTCACCAAGAAGCTGCACGTGGATCCTGGCATCGCACGTCGGAAGGTCGAACTGCTTGCCGAATTCGATGTTGCCACTCCCGAAGTTGCCGACATCCTGGCCGCCATCGATCTGCACCGGCTTCATGGTCTTACTTTTTGGGATGCTCTGATCCTGCGGGCTGCCAAGCAGGCCGGCTGTAGTGTGCTTCTCACTGAAGACTTGCAAGCCCCAAGAGAGGTCGACGGGGTTCGTATCGTAAACCCGTTCAAAGAGGGGTGACTCGCCTCCGTGCTCCTCTGTGTCCTCTGTGGTCAAGGGTTTTGTCGCCACCTTACTCAAACTTCTCCGCCTCCCGAAACGACTTACCGCGAGCGTCCTTCTCCGAAACAATCGGCGTCCCCTTCAGCTTCCAATCAATCCCTAATTCCGGATCATTCCACGCCAGCGTGCGTTCACCTTGCGGATCGTAAAAGTCCGTGGTCTTATACAACACGTGCGCCCCCTCCGAGAGCACATGAAATCCATGCGCGAAACCCGGCGGAATCCACAGCATCAAGTGGTTCTCACCCGAGAGCGTCACCCCATGCCATTTCCCAAAAGTCGCCGAACTGCGGCGCAGGTCGACCGCCACATCCAGAATCTCACCCGCCACCACCCGTACCAGCTTTCCCTGTGGATGGGAGATCTGATAGTGCAGCCCGCGCACCACGTTGCACAACGAATAGGACTGATTGTCTTGCACGAAGCGATGCCGGATCCCATACTCCGCCATCTGCTTTTCGTTGTAGCCCTCGAGAAAAAAACCGCGCGCGTCCGCAAACACTTTCGGCTCCAGCACCAGAAGGCCTACCAGCGAGGTTTCCTTAACTTTCATGAGAGGCTGCAAAGCCGGCGAGATCATTCTAAAACACCTTTTCCCGCAGCAACTGCAACAGGTATGCGCCGTAGCTGCTGTTTCTCATCGCCGCGGCCAGCGTCTCCAGCTGCTCCGCCGTAATGTAACCCTGGCGATACGCAATCTCCTCCGGGCACGCCACCATCAGTCCTTGCCGGGTTTCGATGGTCTGAATAAATGACGACGCCTCCAGCATTGCCTGGTGCGTTCCGGTGTCAAGCCACGCCATGCCTCGACCCATGGTGACTACTTCCAACTGCCCGCGCTTCAAGTACTCCCGGTTTACATCGGTGATTTCCAATTCCCCGCGCGCCGAAGGCTTCAGTGCCTGTGCAATCTCCACCACCTGATGATCGTAAAAGTACATTCCCGTGACCGCATAGCGCGACTTCGGCGTTTGCGGTTTTTCCTCCAGGCTGACCGCCCGCCCCTGGGCATCAAACTCCACCACTCCATATCTCTCCGGATCCTGCACCGGATACGCGAACACCCGCGCGCCCGTTGTCTTCTCACAAGCCTGCGTCAGCCCTTTGACCAGATCGTGTCCGTAAAAGATGTTGTCGCCCAATATCAGCGCGCAGCACGACTTCCCAATGAATTCCTTGCCCACCTGAAACGCCTGTGCGATGCCTTCCGGCCGGGCCTGCGTCGCGTACTGAAAATTCAATCCCAGCCGTGATCCATCTCCCATGAACTGCCGGAACCGCGGCAAATCTTCCGGCGTCGAGATAATCAGAATGTCCTGTATCCCCGCCAGCATCAGGGTCGCCAGCGGGTAGTAGATCATCGGCTTGTCGTAGATGGGCAGCAGACTCTTGCACACCGCATGGGTCACGGGATACAGCCGCGTTCCCGATCCCCCCGCCAGAATGATCCCCTTATATTTCATCGGTGTTCATCTCGCCGTTCGCTGGTTTTGTGCTCTCCTCTGTGAACCTCTGTGTCCTCTGTGGTTTTAAGGTTTATCGGTGAATATCCGTGTAAATCCGTGGCCTGGGTCTTTCTCGGCACCTACTACAAGGCATACTGCTTCGCCATCCACTGCCGGTAGCTTCCACTCGTCACTTGGGCAATCCACCCCTCGTGCGCCAGATACCACTCCACCGTCTTGCGAATTCCTGTTTCAAACGTCTCCCGCGGCCGCCAGCCCAGCTCCCGCTCAATCTTGCCTGTATCCATGGCATATCTGCGGTCATGCCCCGGCCGGTCCTGCACCATTGCAATCAGTTTGCTGTGCGGCACCACCGCATCTCCCGCCCGCAGCTCATCCAGTATCCCGCAAATCGTTCGTACCACTTGCATGTTTCGCAACTCATTCCGGCCGCCGATATTGTAAGTCTCTCCCACTCGCCCTCGCGCCAGCACCGTCCGGATGGCGTCGCAGTGGTCCTCCACATACAACCAGTCGCGGACATTCTGCCCATCTCCATACACCGGAATCGGCTTACCCTGCATGGCGTGCAGAATCACCAGCGGGATCAGCTTCTCCGGAAACTGATGCGGCCCATAATTGTTCGAGCAATTCGTGGTCAGCGTAGGCAATCCGTAGGTGTGCTGATACGCCCGTACCAGATGATCCGACGCCGCCTTCGACGCCGCATAAGGACTATTCGGCGCATACGCCGTGGTTTCTGAAAACGGCGCATCCTCCGCCCCCAGCGATCCGTACACCTCATCCGTCGACACATGCAGAAAGCGAAACTCCGCTCGCTGCCTCTGGTTCAGCCCCGTCCAGTATGCGCGCGCTTCCTCCAGCAGGCAGAAAGTCCCGTTCACATTGGTGCGCACAAAATCATCCGGGCCGTGGATCGATCGGTCCACATGACTCTCCGCCGCAAAATGCACAAGGGCGCGCGGACTCTGCTGCTGCAGCAAATCGCTCACCAGCCTGCGGTCGCAGATGTCCCCATGCACAAACCGATAACGCGGATCCGCCGCCACGGCCTCCAGGTTGGCCGGATTCCCCGCATATGTCAGTTTGTCAAGATTCACTACCGTCGAGTCCTCGCGCTGCAGCCACTGCAGCACGAAGTTGGAGCCGATAAACCCGGCTCCGCCCGTCACTAGAATGGTTTGCTTTGGCACCGCCAGCCAGTATAAACGAAGCAGGTCGTCATCCTGAGCCAGCGTTCCTTGCGGGACGAAAGCCTGCCCTGAGCAACTCCGAGTGCCAACACGGAAGAGTCGAATGGGGATCTGGGCGAGCCGCGCGCTGGGCTCGCCTGCTTACCAAACCTCATCATCACCAACCGGGAGACCGAACCCTTCCCCTCAAACCGACTTTCTTCCCATCCAGTGGCCGGCAATCAACCCCACCGTTCCATAGGCCCACTTCTTGGAGTCAGAGTCGAAGCTCGGGGAAACAATGATGAACATAGGGAGCAACCCCAGCACCACGGAAACCACAACATCGCCAAGGGCGGAAAACTTTCTGCCCAAGCCCCAACTGCTGAGAAATCCGACCAGATAAATTCCACAGGTCAGGACCAGCAGCATCTTGGCAACCGCCTGATGGACTTCGGGCATCGCCTGTCCACCTCACTTTGTCGAATTCTAACCTATACCCGCCCGATTTTCTTACCATGCTGGTGTGGGTCAGACGCTCTTCCCCTCCAGGGCCTTCTCTGCCGGAATTCGCAAGCGTCCCGCGGATGCAGCCCCTCGCGGCCTGATATATTCTTTTGCCTCGGGCATCAGCATCCTCATCGTCGAATTCAAACCCGCGATGTGACCTGCCATCTCCCCCGCTGCAGGTGCCCCCAGTTCGTTGCGTTTCGCGCCATCAGCGGGTGCATAGCCACGCAACAAATCCGCCGCACCATGAGAAGCAAGACTCCATTCACTTTTCGATACCCGGTGTACAATGATCCGCGCCGTTCGGCCCATCCGTCGGCCACAAAGGGAGATCCATCATGAAGCGTTCCGTTGCAATATTCGCAATCGCTGTGATTGCCTTGTCATTGGGTACCTACTTCTCGTCGGGTTCCGCTCAGGAAGAGGAGTACGGAACCTTCCATGGTCGCAAGATCATCATTCCCGATTCCAGCATTCCCCGGAGCGGTCGCATCAACACCAACTACTTTTTCGTCGACTCCAAAGAATTTACGCCCCAACCGCCTGCCGGCAACGAAACCCCAGGCTCGCTGGCCTGCGTATATCAATTGGTCTCGGGCCCAACCGGCTGCCCCATTCCCACCAGCACCAATATTCCGACCGGCGGAATCGGTGCGATCGCCATCGTCGACGCTGGCGACTATCCCAGCGCAGCCTCGGACCTGGAGGCCTTTGACAATCAATTCGGCATCCCCGCCGCCGACTTCACCGTGGTTTACGCCGACGGGACCAAGCCTCCCGTCTACCAGGGGTGGGAAGTCGAGGAGGCCCTCGACATCGAATGGGCCCATGCCATGGCCCCCAAAGCCAAACTTTTCCTGGTCGAGTCCGTGCTGTGCACGACGCCAAGTTGCACAACCGATCCCACCTGGCAGGCGGTCGCAGTAGCGGGCAAACTGGTTCATGAAAACGGCGGTGGCGTGGTCAGCATGAGCTTTGGAATTTCCGAATTTCCCCAGGAACTCAACTACGACAAGTATTTCACTGCGGAGGGAGTTGTCTACTTCGCCGCCAGCGGCGATTACGGCTTGAGTGTCCCCTTCACCCCCGCTGCTTCCCCCAACGTGGTCGCCGTCGGCGGCACCTATTTCAACCGCGATAACAACGGCAATTTCGTCAACGAGCAGTACTACACCGATGGCGGCGGCGGCACTATCAGTCCCTATGAGCCCATTCCCAGCTACCAGAACGTCATCTCCAACATCGTCGGCACTCATCGCGGATATCCCGATGTCGCCTCCGATTTCTGCTGCACCGTCATCTACCTTCAGGGCTGGGGCGCGGTCGGCGGCACCAGTTGGTCTTCCCCCACCTTTGCCGGGATTGTGAGTGCGGCCGGCCGCCTTGGCCGGTCCACCAAAGAAGCCCTTACCCTGGCCTACGGAGAATATGCGAATGGCCAGGCTTACAAGGGCGCGTTCTACGACATCACCACCGGCGATTCCCATTGCAAGACCGGCTGGGACATTTGCGCCGGAATCGGTTCCCCGCGGACCTACAAAGGAAAGTGATTCGTAACAACTCTCGAGGGTGCCCCGTCCAAGCTCTGCTTGGGCGGGGTTTTCTTTGGGACCACGTGGGGACAGCCGTCATCCGCGTAATTCCATGGCCAAGCCTTGCCTCCGTGCCCCTCTGTTTCCTCTGTGGTTGAGTTCTTCTCCGCGACCTCCGCGGCTCTTCTCAGCGTTCTCTGCGGTTAAAAGCTTTTCCAAATCCGTGGCCGGTTTTCAAAGCTATCCCTCCCCAAACTCCCGGTACCTCCCCAGAACATCCTGCTGCGTCACCACTCCTTCCAGTTTGCGGAAATCGGCACGGCTCACCACCGGCACCAGTGGCCAGCGATCCACATACCGCAGCGCCGTATCCAAAGAGTGGTCGGGATGTAAGTACGCAATCTGACGCGTGCTGAAAAGCGAATTCAAGCTCAGTTCGCCCTTGCCCTCATCCCTCATCCGCCGAAGTTCTTCTTTGCTGACGCTGCTCCAGCCCGTGGGGTTCACACGGATCAGCAAAATGTCGGATGACGCCTTCTCCGCTTGCGGAAGCACACCCGCGACTGTTTCGTCACCCTCCAACACCGCATCCTCCATCGCCCGCATCGCGTCCTCCACGCGCAGAATGCCCTCTTCTCTTTGTTCCTCCATGGACGGCAAATCTAAGCCGTCCTGGCGCGTGAGCACGTCAAAAATCGCCGTGGGCTGCAGCCCGCGTGAAATCACATACGCCAGGGCGTTCGCCACAATGACCGGCACAATGATCGAATAGTTTCCGCTCACTTCCAGAACCATGAACACCGATGTCATGGGAGCGCGCAGGAAGCCGGCAAACAGGACTCCCATGCCCACCAGCGCATACGTCCCCGCCGACCCGCTCAGATGCGGCAGAACCACGTGTTCCGCCCCACCCACCGCCGCCCCCAGCATGGCCCCGATAAACAAGGTTGGCGCAAACATCCCCCCCGGAGTTCCGCTGACGAACGAAAGCAAAGTCGCAAGGATTTTCAACCCCGCCAGTATGGCTAACATTTGCCAGGTGAACTGTCCGTGCATAGCCTCGTCGATGTACTCGTACCCCGCCCCCATGACTTGCGGCGCCCCCAGCACCGCGATCAACCCAATCAGCAAACCCGCCAGCGCAGGTTGAAAATACTGCGTCCACCGCGGGAAAGCCTTGCAGCGCGGGCGGAAAGTCTCAATCCCCTTCGCGAAGGCCACCGAAGCCACGCCACCGGCAATCCCCAGGATGGAATATGCGATCAGTTCCGAAGGCCGCTCCAGTTGCACCGCCGGGATCCGGAAAAGAGACTCCGATCCCAGAAACCATCGCATGACCACCACGCTCGAGACCGCCGAAAGCACTACCGATCCCAGAATGCCTGCGGTCCAGCGTCCGATGACTTCCTCGATCACGAACAGCACTGCCGAGATCGGCGCATTAAACGCCGCCGCCAACCCGGCCGCAGCTCCCACCGGAGCAATCAGCCGCATCCGGTCTCGCGACAACCGCATGCGCCGCCCCAGCGCCGAAGCCAGGCTGGCTCCGATCTGCAGCGAGGGATCTTCGGGTCCCAGCGAGTGCCCTGACCCGATCGCCAGGGCCGCCGTGATGAACTTCCCTACGGCGGTACGCAACGGGATATACCCGTTGTAGATATACAACGCCGCTTTGGTTTGATTGACCCCGCTTCCGCGCGCCAGCGGAAACACATGCATGACCAGAACCGCGATGACCAGTCCCGCCAGGCTGGGGGCCAGCAGGAGGCGCAGGGTCGAAGGCGTGGCTCCTGATCCCACCAGGTAGATGCGGCACCAGTCAATCGCGAAACGGAAGCAGACCACTGCCAGTCCCGAGAAAACCCCAATAAAGACCGACAGTATGAGAAAGAAGGTCTCCTCCCGGAAAATGGCTCGCAGCAGCCCTGAGCGCGGCTCGGGGAAGGTCCCCACCGGCTCGGATGCTCCCTTTCCGGGCGCCACCCCGGTTTGCGAGTTCGTCCCGTTCTTCAAGCTAATTCCCTTCGTGTAGTCTGGCGATCAGCAGCAGTGCCATATCAGTTCCCGTTGGCGCTCCGCACGCGGCGTTGGTTTGGCGTTCGATGTTGAATACCAGGTCCATGGCCGCCTCCATTAGATCCGGATTTTGCCGCAGGCTCCCTTGCGTGGTCCGCGGCTTCATCCTCGCCCAATTCTCGCTGAGGCTCCGCAGCCCGCTCGCCGGCGAGAGCGGCCCTTTCGAATCGCCTGCCGGGCAGGCCTTAAGCCGCTCCCCGGCAGTCGCAAATGCCTCCAGGACAATTTGACTGCGCTCCTTGACCGAAATCTGCCGCCGGAACGGATCCATTTGCAGCACCAGCGCTGCCGTTTTCAGCAGGTCCGCGCTTTGCGCATCATTCGGATCGGCCGCCACTGCGGCCTGTAGATAACGTTGCGCCAGGCCGTACTTTCCCAACTCGAACGCCGCCCCGCCCGCTCCTGCCAATACTGCCGGGTTGTGGCGGTCCGTCTTCAGACTCAAGCGGTACTCGGCCAGCGCATGTTCGTAGTCCTGTGCGCGGAGAAATAGGCCCGCGGCGCGTGCATGTTGTGATGGATCGCCATTGAGATTCGCTGCCAGCGCAATCAACTCCGACTGCGCCTGCGTCTTGGCGTTGATGCCTAACAGGAATTCGATCAGTTCCACGCGGGCGTTCTGTCGCTCGATTTCCTCATCCCCCGACCACGTGGCGTAAATCGCATTGTGATAATAACGAAGTGCCTGGTCAGTTTCTTTGTTCTGCGCCGCAATGCGCGCCAGTTCCAGGTTCACCAGCCCGTTTTCCGGTTCCCGTTCCCACAGGTTGATTAAATACGCGTAAGCCTCGCTTCTGTGCTTCAGACCAACCAGGGCTTCCGCCAGGTTGAGTTGGTATTCGTAATTGTCGCGGGAGTAAAGCAGTGCCGTGCGGAACTCGCTCACGGCTCGTTCGAAGTGCTGCGCCTTCAGGTCCGCCGTGCCGCGCGTGAACCATCGATCCCCGAGAGAAGTCTGCTGCGCATGATAAATCCGCGACAGCGCACTCACCCCGGCGAAGCATGCCACTGCCAGCATCGCGAGTAGGGCCAGGCTCACCGGCTCTCGCCCAATAGAGGATCGGCGATCCGCTTGCCTCTCGTCGGCGGCCATCGTGTCTGCCTGCGATTCGTGCCCGGCCATCTCTATCGATAATACTGCGAACCGGAGTGGAAGTCGGCGCGGTCGTGGTCAGCGACCCAAATATCCAAACTCGTAGCTGGTCGAGGCGCTCGCAAGTGATTGTCTATAAAAGCGATAGTTTAATTCCAAAAAAATGCTTGACATAAAATATAGTGTTATAGTTAACTATAACAGTGCTACATCAAGATATACAACAGGAGAACGGACTATGAAACCACGCATCGCTCTTTCACTGCTATTTGTTCTGGTCGCCGCCACCGCCTTCGCAGCCGACGCCGTCGCCACACCGTCGGACGCGCAAAAATCCTTCACGACTTTGAAGAGCCTGGCAGGAGAGTGGGAAGGCATCGTCACCGTCGCCGGCGCGCCCGAGATGTCAGGCGCCAAAATGCACCTCTCGCTGCGCGTCACCTCGCGGGGGAACGCGCTCGTGCATGAAATGCAGGAAGCAGGGACACCGCTCGATGCCACCAAGTACGACCATCCGGTCACGATGCTCTACGTGGACGGCGACCAGCTGACGCTGGTTCATTATTGCGACGCCGGAAACCGGCCGCGCATGACCGGCAAGATGTCGCCCGACGGCAAAACCATCG
>Ga0335081_10013114_pt1 | contig 13403 bp, 9 predicted proteins | sample Lox_Sample_35_FD_206713 | JGI IMG/M metagenome (GOLD analysis project Ga0335081, IMG submission 206713) | Soil microbial communities from Loxahatchee National Wildlife Refuge, Florida, United States - Lox_Sample_3.5 | ecosystem: Environmental > Terrestrial > Soil > Wetlands | place: USA: Florida...
TCCCAATCCCACCGGCATGGAGAGATAGGGTATCCACAGGCGCGCGCGCCACACCGTGTTCGACAACCACGATTCCGTGTAGGCCTGGTACCAATAGCCGGTGCACAGAACGAAGATCACGGCGCAGAAGCCAAGCGCGATGGCGGACGTGACCAACGCCAGCCAGTAGCGCGCGCGCGGGCCCAGGTGAAGCGGGAGAACGTCCACGTTCACGTGGCCGCGCAGCATGAGCACGTAGGCGCTGCCCACGAACGTCGCGGCGACGATGCAGTAGGTGACGACGTCGATCTGCCAGATGGTGGTCCTGTTCAGGAAATAGCGCTCGATCACCATGTCGCAGACGACGAGCACGGCGAGCCCGATGAGGCCGGCCGCGACGACGCCGGCGAGGCGCGAGAGCCGGCCTACGATGGCAACATAGATGTCGATCGCCCCTTCTTCGGGACGATCGGGCGGCAGGCGCGCCACCGCAGGCGAGCGGCCGGGCGGCGATCGGGGAACGCGGCGGGCGTGCCGGGCACGCCCCCGGCGGGTCATTTGACCGCGAGCGCTTCGTCGATCAGCTTCTGGCCGTTGGGCACGTTCTTGGCGAAGGTGGCGTAACTCGACTTCTTGGCCACGTCGAGCCACGCCTGATAGTCGGCGTCGGAGAGCGTCACCACCTTGACCTTGTGATCCTCGAAGGCCTTGATCGCCTCCTTGTTGACCTCGTCGGCCTTCGACTCGTAGTACGCCTGCGCCGCCTTGCCGGCCTTGAGGATGGCATCCTGCTGCTTCTTGTCGAGCTTGTCGAAGCTCTTCTTCGACATCAGTACCGGCTCGTACATGAACCACAGCGCGTTGTCGCCCGGCGCGGTGAGGCAGTCGGTGACCTCGTACAGGCGCATCGAGGCGAAGGTGCCGAGGCTGGTGTCGGTGCCGCTCACCACGCCGCTCTGGAACGCGTTATAGATCTCGTTCGACGGCGGGCTCACGATGCTCGCCCCGGCCGCTTCCCACATGGCGGCGAAGGTCGGGCCCGCGGCGCGGAACTTCATCCCCTGCATGTCCCTGGGATGCACGATGCAGTTGTTCTTGGAGGCCATCCCGCCCGCGAACCATGCGTCGGAGAGCACGATGACGCCGTGCTTCTCGATCTCTGCCCGGATGTCCTTCATGAACTGCGAATCGTTGATGCGCTTCGCGCGCTCCTGGCTGCGGATCAGGCCGGGCATGAGCGTCGCGCTGAAGGCGGGAACCTTGCCGCTGGCGTAATCGAGGGGAAACAGCGTGATGTCGAGCTGGCCGTTGACCATGGCGTTCCACTGGTCGTTCGGCTTGAACAGCGACGCGCCGGGGTAGACCTGGATCTCCAGATCCACGCCCGCCGCCTTCGCGTCGCGCGCGATCATCTGCACCATGTCGTCGCGCACGTCGCCCTTGCCGCCGGGGAACTGGTGCGACGCCCGCAAGACGACCGGCGCGGCGATGGCCGAAGCGGCGAACAGAGCACTCATGACGAGTGTCAAGCCGGTGAACCTAATCATGCTGGTCTCCTCCAAGATCGGGTAATGGGTGGACCTCGTCCGGGCCCTTGGGAAGCATCGGGTGTGCGAGGGCATTGTAAGAGCCCTTCCGGGAATAGCCAACCGGCGCCACGGAATCCCCCACTCCCCTCGGGGTCGCGCAACTGCGGCCTAGCCCAGCTAGGATATACGTCGTGAAGCCACCGTCGTTCATCCACCGGCTGTTCAACGCCAGGACCGAGCCGCCCCGGGCGGCTCCGTCACGGGGCGCAGACAGGGCTGCGCGGCGCGCGATCGAGCTGTGCCATGCGTTGATGTCGGAGAGGGGAGAGGTGTCCGGCGCGAGGCTGGCGCGTGAAGCGCTGGCCGCCTACGGGGCGCTGGATGATTTCGCAGTCTCCGTGCTCTTCGACCTCCTCGCCCGCGAGTTCTCGCCCGATCCACGCGCCGTGGAGCGGTGCGCGCAAGCGTATCGGGACGACCCCTCACAGGCCAATCTCATCCGCCTGCAGCAGGCAGTCGAGCCGCCGCGCCAGGAGCTCTTTCGCCGCCTCAACATGGCGCCCGGAGGCACCGCGCTGCTGGTGGACATGCACCGCCGGGTGCTGCAGGACCTGGGCGCCAACCCGCAGTGGCTGGGCACCGAGGTCGACCTCACGCATCTGCTGCGTTCCTGGTTCAATCGCGGCTTCCTGAAGCTGCGGCGCATCGACTGGCGCACCTCCGCGCTCGTGCTGGAGAAACTCATTCACTACGAGGCCGTGCATCAGATCGAGGGGTGGAGCGATCTGCGCCGGCGGCTGCAGGCCGATCGGCGCTGTTACGCGTTCTTCCATCCCGCACTGGCCGACGAGCCGCTCATCTTCATCGAAGTGGCGCTGACGCGGGGCATGAGCGCGCGCGTCCAGCCGCTGCTCGATCCCGACTCGCCGGTGCTCGATCCGGGAAGCGCCGACTGCGCGATGTTCTATTCGATCACCAACTGTCAGCAGGGACTGCGCGGCGTGTCGTTCGGCAACTTCCTCATCAAGCAGGTGGTGGAGGATCTCGGCCGCGAGCTGCCTAGGATCAAGATCTTCGCGACGCTGTCACCGATTCCGGGGCTCCGGGCGTGGCTGGCAAATCTGCCCCGGGCGCTGGACGGACATCCGGCGCAAGCCGAGATCGCGAGCCTCGCCGCGGCGCTGGACGCGCCGCGCTGGTTCGAAGACGAGGCGCTGTCGAAGACGCTGCATCAGCGCCTGCTGCCGCTGGCGGCGCACTATCTGCTCAGCGTCAAGGAGGAGCAGGAGCCGCTCGATCCGGTCGCGCGGTTCCATCTGGTCAACGGCGCGCGGATGGCGCGGCTCAACTGGCTGGCCGACATCTCGCCGACCGGCATGCGTCAGTCGGCTGGGATGATGGTGAACTACGTCTATCGCCTCGATCAGGTGGATGCCAATCACGAGGCGTACGCGCGCGACCGCACGATCGTCGCTTCGCGCCGCCTCGAGCAGCGCGCCAGGGAAGCGCTTCTCGCGCGGCCGGCGCGCGCTGCGGCGAGAAACGTGCCCAACGCGGAGGGAGCTTCCGCGACCTGACCGCGCTCTGGGCTACTTCGGATAGTCTCCGCTCTTGTCCTCGGGCTTGTCCTCGGGCGGGGGCGTCTGAGCCGAGGCCGTGGCCGGCGCGGCCGGTGCGGAAGGAGCGCGGCCCACCGGAGCGGTCCGCGGCGGGGGCGTCTGCGGATAGCCGGCGTCGGTGAGCATGTTCTGCCAGCGGCTCTCGTTGTAGCCGGTCGTGTATTGATCGCCCACCTGCAGTGCCGGCGCGTCGAGTCCGCCGGTGAGCCGCTTGAGCTTCTCGGCGCCGTCGTTCTGCCCCACGTCGACGACCGTGTGCGGGACGCCGCGCTTGTTGAGCAGCGCCGCGGCGGTGTCGCACACGAGACCGCAGCCGAAGGTGTAGAGGGTCACGGGATAGCGCTGCTCGGCGAGCACGGCGGCGTAGGAGAGCGAGCTCGTCTCGATCGTGTTCCGGCCGATGCGCTTCGCCTGCGCGTCGCGCGCGTCCGCCGGCGGCGGCTTGTCGGAATAGACCACGCGCCCTTCGGGATCGACGTAGCGATAGACCTGCTGGGTCTGCGCGGTCGCGAGCGCGGCGGCGCCGAGCAGAAGCAGGGCAACCACGCCTGAGGCCGCGGGCCGGATGCCAATGCGGGCCATGACACCTCCCTCGAGGTCGTTATGACGCTGACATGCCATTATGCCTCAACAGGGCGTCGATTTGGGGCGGCCGACCGCGGAAGGCGACGAAGGACTCGAGCGCGGGGCGGCTGCCGCCGCGCGAGAGCACCTCGTCGCGGAACCGGGCACCCGCCTGCGGCGAGAGCACGCCCTGCTCCTCGAACAGGCTGTAGGCGTCGGCCGATAGCACCTCCGCCCACTTGTAGCTGTAGTATCCAGCCGCGTAACCGGAAGCGAAGATGTGGGAAAACGCGTTCGGGCCGCGGTCGTAGTCGGCTCGCGGTAGCACCGATACCTCGCGCCGGATCGCCGCCGCGAGCTCGAGCGGCGTGCGCGTCCCATCGGGATCGAAGTCGTAGTGCAGGTGCATGTCGAACAATGCGAACTCGAGCTGGCGCATGAGCTGCATGCCGCTCTGGAAGTTCTTGGCCGCGAGCATGCGCTCGAAGAGCGCGCGCGGCAGCGGCTCGCCGGTGTCGACGTGTGCGGTCGTGTGCCGCAGCACGTCCCATTCCCAGCAGAAGTTCTCCATGAACTGGCTGGGAAGCTCCACCGCATCCCATTCGACGCCCTCCAGGCCCGAGACGCCGGGAACCTCGACCCGGGTGAGCAGCAGGTGCAGCCCGTGGCCGAACTCGTGGAACAGCGTCTGCACCTCGTCGTGGGTGAAGAGCGCGGGCCGCATCTTTCCATTCTGCGCGACGGGCGTCGAGAAGTTGCACGTGAGATACGCCACCGGATGCTGGACGCGCGAGCCGTAGCGCCGGCGGTTGATCGCATGGTCCATCCACGCCCCGCCGCGCTTGTTGGCGCGGGCGTAGAGGTCGAGGTAGAACTGACCGACGATCGCGTCCTTCGCATCGCGAACGTCGAAGAAGCGCACGGCCGGATGCCACGCCGCGGCATGCGATTCGCGGATGCGCACGCCGAAGATCGTCTCGACCACTCGGAACATGCCGGCGAGCACCCGGTCCTCGGGAAAGTACCGCTTCACCTCCTGCTCGGAGAAGCTGTAGCGCGCCTCGCGCAGCCGCTCGGAGGCGTAGCCGATGTCCCACGGGGCGAGCGTCTCCAGCTCGAGCTCCGCGCGCGCGAACGCGGAGAGCTCGCGCATGTCGCGTTCCGCGTAGGGCCTTCCGCGCACCGCCAAGTCGCGGAGGAAAGCCAGGACCGCCTCAGGACTCTCGGCCATCTTGGGAACGAGCGAGACTTCGGCGAAGTTGCGGTAGCCCAACAGGCTCGCCGCCTCGCGCCGCAGCTTCAGGATGCGCACGATCAGGTCGGTGTTGTCCCACTCCGGCTTGCCGAATTCGCTCGCGCGGGTGACGAAGGCGCAGTGCACGCGCCGGCGCAGCTCGCGATCGTGCGCATACTGCATGACCGGCAGATAGCACGGCATGCGCAACGTGAGCTTCCATCCGGACCGGCCGTCCTCGGCGGCGGCCTCGCGCGCGGCCGCCACCACGTCGGACGGCACGCCCGTGAGCTCCGCCTCGTCGTCGACGTAGGTGGCGTAATGGTTGGTCGCGTCGAGCACATTGTCCTCGAAGCGCGCGGCGAGGCTGGCGAGCTCTTCCTCGACCGCCTTGAAGCGTGCCTTCGCCGCCGGGTCGAGCTCCGCGCCCGCGAGGCGAAAGTCGCGCAGCTCGTTCTCGATCAGCCGCCGCCTCGCCGGCTCGAGTCGCGTGAAATCCTGCGCGGCCGCGAGCGCGCGGAAGCCCGCGAACAGGCGCTCGTCCTGACCGAACTCGGTGTGGAAAGCGGTGACCTTCGGCAGATTGGCGTTGTAGGCTTCGCGCAGCGCCGGGGTATTGACCACCGCGTTGAGGTGACTGACTTGTCCCCAGGCGCGATCGAGCCGGTCCTGCGCTTCGGCGAGCGGCACGACGAAGTTCTCCCACGTCGGCGCGCCCGCGTCCGCGGCGACGCGCTCCACGGTGGAGCGCGCGTCGGCGAGCAGAACGTCGACCGCCGGACCGACGTGCGCGGGCTCGATTGCGCCGAAGCGCGGCAGCGTCTCGAACTCGAGCAGCGGATTGTCCGGCGCAGGCTTCGTGGCGTTCATGGCGCGAGGCGATTGGCTCCGAGCTCGCGATCGAGCCGGGCGAGCTCCTGCCCCGTGCCCACGTTGGCCCACGGACCGGCGTAGAGCTCGCCGCTCACCCAGCCGCGACCGATCCAGTCGCGATACAGCGGCAGAATTGGGAGCTTCCTTCCCGGCGGCAGTTCCGCGAACAGCTCCGTGCGATACAGGCCGACGTTGCCGTAGGTTTTCCGCTCGGCGCCGTCGAGGGCCAGCTTGCCATCGGCCAGGGCGAAGTCCCCGGCGGCATGATAGGGCGGATTGGGCACCATGACCATGTGCGCATGCGGCGGTGTGGCGACCGCCGCCATCGACCGCGCTCGCTCGCGCAAGCTTGCGTAGGGGTATTCGGTGTACAGGTCGGAGCTCACGACCAGCGCGACGCCGGGGCCGAGCAGCGGTCGCGCAGTGGCGATGCCGCCGGCGACTTCCAGCGGCTCGGGCTCACACGAATAGCGGATGGCGCAGCCGAAGGCGGAGCCGTCGCCCAGACGCTCGACGATCATCGGCGCGTGGTGCGCGACGTTCACGACCAGCTCGGCGAATCCCCCTGCGACCAAGCGCTCGATCTGCCAGACGATGAGCGGCTTGCCGCCGACTTCGAGCAGCGGCTTCGGCACGGCGTCCGACAGCGGACGCATCCGCTCGCCGCGGCCCGCCGCGAGAATCATCGCTTTCACGCGCTCGGCTTTCAGAAGGTGTAGCCGGCGACCGGGCGCTTGTCCTCGAGCGCGTCGAGGAGCCTCAAGAGCGGCGCGAGCTCGCGATAGCGCGCGCATGCGGCGCGCAGGTAGCGCATCACCCGCGGCATGTCGGCGACATAGCCCTGCTTGCCGTCGCGGTGCCAGAGCCGCGCGAAGATGCCGAGCACCTTGATCTGCCGCTGCACGCCCATCCACTCGAAATCGCGCCAGAGCTCGGCGAAGTCGGCGCGAACCGGCAGCCCCGCCCGCCGAGCGGACTCCCAGTAGCGCGCCGCCCAGTCGATCTGCCGCTCCTCGTCCCACTCGACGTAGGCGTCGCGCAGCAGCGACACGAGATCGTAGGTGATCGGCCCGAAGACCGCGTCCTGGAAGTCCAGCACGCCCGGGTTCGGCTCCGCGAGCATGAGATTGCGCGAATGATAATCGCGGTGCACGAACACGCACGGTTGCGCGAGATTGTTCTCCAGAATCACCGCGAACGCGTCCTCGAGAGTCATCTTCTGCGCGGCCGACAGCTCGACGCCGAGATGCCTGGCGACGTACCAGTCGGGAAAGAGATCCAGCTCGCGCCTGAGCAGCGCGCGGTCGTAAGGCGGCAGCAAGCCTTCGCGGCTCGCGCGCTGCCAGCGCACCAGCGCGGCGCAGGCGTCGCGGTAGAGCTCCGGGGCGTTCGCCGGAGTGAGCGCGTCGAGATAGGTGCGCGTGCCGAGGTCCGAGAGCAGAAGGAAGCCCTGCGGGTAATCCTTCGCCAACACGGTGGGGGCGTGGACTCCGGCCGCGACGAGGAGCTCGGCGACGGCGACATACGGCCGGCAATCCTCGCGGCCCGGCGGGGCATCCATCGCGATCAGCGTCTCGGCCGTGCTTCCGGGCGCGCCGCGAAGCGTCACCCGGAAATAGCGGCGGAAACTCGCGTCCTCCGACGCTGGCGCGATTGCCGCGGCCGGCGACGGCAGGACGCGATCGAGCCAGCGCGTGAGCGCGGCCAGACGCGCATCTGCGTTCGGATTCTCTGCCGGCGGACGCTGCATCGTGGAGTACACTAGGCGGCGGCATTTTAGCAGCCTCGTCTTCCGTCCAGAGTCTCCCTGCGATGTCGCGTTCCTCCTGCGTGATCGGTCTGGCCGCGCTCGGGCTCGTCTGTCGCGCTGTCGCGGCGCAGGACGCGAGCGATGAAGCCGTCACGCCCCCCGCGCGGCTCAAGCCTTCGCCGACGCTCCAGCCGCCGCCGCTGCGACCGCCGCAGCAGTCGTTTCGCCTGCCGACGGATCGGGAAGCGATCTTCCTGCGCGCCGACCGGCTCGAGGGCACGAGCCAGAAGTCCATCGAAGCGAGCGGAAACGTGGAGCTTCGCACCGGCCGCGAGACGGTGCTCGCGGACTGGCTGCACTACGACGTTCCGACCGAGGAGGTATGGGCCAAGGGCAACGTCACGCTTCGTCAGGGCATCGACTGGATCACCGGCCCGGAAGCGAAGTTCAAGCGCGACACCGAGGTCGGCTTCTTCACCTCGCCCGAATTCCACGTCGGCGAGAACGCCTCGCGCGGCAGCGCCAGCGAGATCCTGTTCAACGGGCCGAACCACTACCAGGTCAAGGACGCGAGCTACACGACCTGCGTGGCCGGCGACGACGACTGGTACCTGCGCGCGGTCGACGTCGATCTCGACCGCTCACGGCTCGTTGGCACGGCGCGCGACACGACCATCTACTTCAGGGGCGCGCCGATCCTGTATTCGCCGTATCTCACCTTCCCGCTCTCGAACGAGCGCAAATCCGGATTCCTCACGCCGGTGCTCGGCACGAACTCCGCCCGCGGCTTCGAAATCTCGCTCCCGTACTACTTCAATCTGGCGCCGAACTACGACGCGACGCTCACGCCGCGCTACATGACCAAGCGCGGACTGCAGCTCAACGGACAGTTCCGCTATCTGTTCCCGGACATTGCCGGCGAAGTCGACGCCGAGGGGTTGCGCGACCGCGTCACCGACACGGGCCGCTATGGGTTGCTTTGGAAGAGCAACCTGAACATCAGCGCTGTGCCGGGGCTCGGCGCCTTCGTCAATCTGCAGAAGGTCTCCGACGACACGTACTTCGCCGATCTCTCCGACCGACTGACGGTCACCTCCCAGACCAATCTGCCGCGCGTAGGCGGGGTCGCCTACAGCAAAGGCCCGTTCGCCATCCTCGCCCAGATGCAGACGTTCCAGACGCTGCAGGACCCCAACAGTCCCATCACGCCGCCGTACTTCCGCGAACCGCAGATCCTCGCCACGCTCAACCCGGTGGAGTGGGCCGGGCTGGACTTCGCCGCCAACGCCGAATACGTCCGCTTCCGCCAGCCGGCGCTCATCAACGCCGATCGGGCCGTGCTCTATCCGACGCTGTCGTGGACGCGGCGGGGCAACGCCTGGTTCGTGTCCGCGAAGACCGGGCTGCACCTCACGACCTACAACCTGGACGACCCGAACGCTCCGGACAAGAACCTGAACCGCTCGGTGCCGATCTCGAGCCTCGATTCAGGGCTGGTGTTCGAGCGCGACGCCAGCTTCTTCGGTCACGATTTCGTGCAGACGCTGGAGCCGCGCGCCTACTACGTCTACATCCCGTTCCGCGACCAGAGCAAGATCCCGGTGTTCGATACCGCGATCGACGACTTCAATTTCTCGCAGCTCTTCACCGAGAACCGCTATCTCGGCAGCGACCGCATCGGCGACGCCGACCAGCTCACGCTAGCCGCGACCTCGCGGCTCCTCGATCCCGGGAACGGGGAGGAGAGGATGCGTTTCGCGGTCGGTCAGCGCTATTACTTCAGCGGCCAGCGCGTCACGCTCGCTTCCGAGACGCCGCGCAGCGCCAACAGCTCCGACCTGCTGTTGACGGGCGAGGGCAAGATCACCGACACGTTCAGCGCCGCGGCGACCTACGAGGTCAATCTCAATCAGAGCCAGACCCAGGAATTCGACCTGGGGGTGCGCTGGCAGCCGACGCTGGGCAGGGTGCTCAACGCGAGCTACCGCTACAACCGGCTCACTATCGATCCGAACACCGGCGCGCTGACCACGCTCAAGCAGATCGACCTCTCCGGCCAGTGGCCCATCGGCAACTGGTCGCTCATCGGCCGCTGGAACTATTCGCTGGTCGACGACAAGACGCTGGAGGGCGTGATCGGCGCCGAGTACAATGGCGGCTGCTGGGCATTCCGCATCGTCGGGCAGCGGTTGCGGACGAACGTGGAGCAGGTCAGCAGCTCGGTGTTCGTGCAGTTCGAGCTGACCGGTCTCGCGCGGCTGGGTACGAATCCGATCGATGTGCTGCGGCGGAGCGTCCCCGGCTACCGCACGGTCAACGAGCCGACCGAGCCGGCGGCCGCTGCCGCCGAATACTTCCCGAGGTTCTGATCATGCTGGTTCGCATCATCGTGTTGTCGGCTCTGGCGTTGATTGCCGTCGCGGCGTCGGCGCAGAGACCGCCCGCCCCGGCGCGGCCCGTCGCGCTCGACCGCGTGGTGGCCGTTGTGAACGATGAGGCCGTGACCCAGTACGAGCTCGAGGAGGCGAAGCGCATCGTACTGCAGCAGCTCAAGCAGCAGAACGTGCGGCAGCCGCCGCCGGACGTGCTCGACAAGCAGGTGCTCGAGCGGCTGGTCACCGAGCACGCGCTGCTGCAGTACGCCAAGGAGAGCGGGGTCAAGGTCGACGACAACCAGGTCGAGCGCACCATCCAGCGCATCGCCGAGGACAACAAGATGACGGTCGACACCCTGCGCGCGACGCTGGAGCACGACCACGTTCCCTACGCCAAGTACCGCGACGACGTGCGCAACGAGATCATCATGCAGCGGCTGCGCGAGCGCGAAGTCGACAGCCGCATCACGGTGAGCGACGCCGAGGTCGACAATTACCTCGCGACCATCAAGGCCCAGTCCGGGGGCGACGCGGAGTACAACCTTGCGCACATCCTGGTGCTCGTCCCCGAGCAGGCGACCGCCGATCAGATCGAAGCCAAGCGCCGCCGTGCCGAGGAGGCGCTCAAGGCGATCCGCGACGGCGCCGATTTCGCGCAGGTCGCCGCCGGGTTCTCCGATGCGAGCGACGCCCTGTCGGGCGGCAACCTGGGCTGGCGCCCCGGGGCGCGCCTGCCGACGGTTTTCACCGACGTCGTGCGCGAGATGAAGGCCGGCGACGTCTCGCCGGTGCTGCGCAGCGCGGCCGGCTTCCACATCGTCAAGCTTCTGGGCCGCCGCAGCCGCGACGAGCCCGCCATCGTCGATCAGTCACACGTACGGCACATCCTCATCCGCGTCAGCGAGACCACCTCGGAGGCCGATGCCAAGGCCAGGATCGACCGCCTGAAGGACCGGATCGACACGGGAGCGAAGTTCGAGGACATCGCCAAGCTCTACTCCGAGGACGCCACCTCGGCCAAGGGCGGGGACCTCGGCTGGATCAGCCCGGGCGACGTCGTGCCCGCCTTCGAGCAGGCGATGAACAAGCTTCCGCTCAATCAGGTGTCGGCGCCCGTGCGCACGCAGTTCGGCTGGCATCTGATCGAGGTGCTGGAGCGCCGCAAGCAGGACGTCACAGTGGATCGCGAGCGCCTGCAGGCGCAGAACGCCATCCGTCAGCGCAAATCGGACGAGGCGTTCGACGACTGGGTCCGTCAGACGCGCGACCGGGCGTACGTGGAAGTACGGCTGGACGACAAGTAGGAGGATTGGTCGCCCCGGGGCGTGGGCGGGGCCCAAGTCTTCCCTTGGTGCCTCGCCGGAGCAACGCAGCCGGCTTTTCGCCGGCATGACGAAGGGACCGTCCCGCAGCGCTGGCAGCCCCATGGATCTCGCTTCGATCTTCGCCGAGCCGCTCGTCGATCTCGGCTCCGAATCACCGAAGTTCGCGGGCGTCCACGCGCCCGTGAGCTCGGTTGGCGCGGCGAAGGTCGGCGTCACCAGCCAGTTCCTCGAGAACGCGGAGGCCTATCACCGCGCGTATTTCGACACGGGCTACTGGAAGTTCCTAATCGATAACGCGCTCGCCGCCGCCGGCATCGACGGCGCGCCGCGGCGGATCATCGACATCGGCTCGGGCTCCGGCAACTCGGTGATCCCGCTCGCCGATCGCTTCCCCGGGCTCGAGATCGTGGCCACCGACATCAGCCCGCAGCTGCTGGCGATCCTGCGCGATTTCCTGCGCCAGCGCGCGGACGGCGAGCGCTTCGGGCTGGTGTGCGTCGACGCGATGGAGGCGCGCTACCGTCCGGAGGTCGCCGATCTCGCCGTGGGCGCCGCGATCCTGCATCACATCTTGGAGCCGGAGCGCGTGATCGCATCGTGCTTCCACGCGCTCGCGCCGGGCGGCTGGGCGATCTTCTTCGAGCCCTTCGAAGCGGGCAACGCGCTGCTCAAGTTCACCTATCGCAGGCTTCTCGCGCAGGCGTCTTGCACCGAGCGCGAGACTGCAGCCTTCCGCTTCATTGCCCGGATGGAAGAGGATTACCGGCGGCGCGAGCGACCGCGCGGCGACCCGGGCTATCGGGAGCTCGACGACAAGTGGATGTTCACGCGCACCTATTTCGAGCGCGTCCGCGCGCAGCAGGGCTGGGCGGAGCTTCGCACCTACGCGCTCAACGTGTCGCCTACGGGGCTTCGCGACCAGGCCACCGTGCACCTGCGTCTCGGCGCCCAGCTTACGGCCGACGCGCTTCCCGCGTGGGCCTGGGCGGTGATCGACGAAGCGGACGCCGCCATGTCGGATGACCTGCGGCGCGAGATGGCGCAGGAGGGCGCGGTGCTGTTGCGGAAATAGGGCTCGCGTTGAGATGGCATTGGGACTGGCGGTTTCGCACCGGCGGCCGTCGAAACGATTGCTATCCGGACCCATCACCCATCACCCAGCGCACGCCGCGCGCAGCGCGCCAATCTCCGATCACGTTGTGCCGAAACAGGCCGTTTCATTGTCTTTCACTCGACCATAAGCCACTCGTCGGACCAGGCGGCCGACATCGACATCCTTTCACCCGCCGCGACACCAATCCGGTACCTGCCGGGTGCGATGCCTTCGAGCGAATACAAGCCCCGGAAAAAGCCGGTACGGAAACCAAGAGCCAAGGGGGCGCGCGGCATCTGGTCCAGAGTGCCCGCGTACTGATGATCGACGCTCTTGAGCCATAGGAAGACCCCGTCGTCGTATCCTGGGGCGTAGACCCTGATCAGCGCGACTCGCTTTCCGACGACCGGCGCTTCCACCCCGATCGCGGGGGAGGGGCGGGTCGTGTCGAGCGTGATTCCCTCGGCGCGAAGATGGCGCGACGGCGTCGCTCCGGTCGCAACGTAGTATCCCTCGTCACGGCTGGCCATGAGCACAAAGTCGCGGAACGCGACGGGCGGAATGGGCGCGGGCAGGCTGTGTCCTTCGGCGACGTAATAATCCAATTCATTGCGCCGTTCCATCGAATAGCCCTCCATCGCGGGAAGGTCGTATCGCCAGCTCGCCAGGAACAGAGCCACGGTTACAGGCAGGGCGATAAGAAGGAGGCGCATCCCGGCATCGCGCGAAAGCTGGGACAGGAGTGCAGCGAGTGTGACCAGCACCGCGAATTCGGAATAGACCCGGTAGCGGCTGAGCAGAGCGGCGGCGAAGCCGAATCCCGCGCGCCCCCAGGCTATCGCTGCGAACGACAACGCTAGGAAAACGATCCACCCCACGGCGACCGCTGGCAGCGATCGAAGGCGTCTCGACAGGACCAGCCACGCCCAGAACAAGGTGAGGCCGATGCCGAGGGTGAGCGCCACGGTGGCTTCGCGTCCGACCGCGCCCAGGGCCGTGAAGAAGAAACCCATGAGTCCCCAGGGCTCGCGGAGATAGGTCGCGAGCGAGCCCTGAAACCCC
>Ga0335081_10013115_pt1 | contig 13402 bp, 13 predicted proteins | sample Lox_Sample_35_FD_206713 | JGI IMG/M metagenome (GOLD analysis project Ga0335081, IMG submission 206713) | Soil microbial communities from Loxahatchee National Wildlife Refuge, Florida, United States - Lox_Sample_3.5 | ecosystem: Environmental > Terrestrial > Soil > Wetlands | place: USA...
AGGATTTCATGGTTCACGTCATCTACGCGACCGACAAGCTGATCGCGAGCCGTCCCGACGCCATCCGCGGCTTCCTTAAAGGCTGGTTCGAAACCATCGCCTTCATGCGCAAGAACAAGGCCGAGACCGTAGCCATCGCGAGCCAAGCCATCAATAAAGACCAGGCCGTCGTCAGCCGGACCTACGACGAAGTCATGCCAATGTTCTCCGACGACGGCCGCTTCAAGCCGAGCGCGCTCAAGGTGCTGGCGAAATCGTGGGTCGAGCTCGGCACATTGCCGGCCGAGCCCGATACGAGCAAACTCTACACGGAAGCGTTTCTGCCGGGGAAGTGAAGCGGAGCAAGGCGGGGGTGGCGTCGATGTTCGGACAGCGATGGGTGACGCGGGCGGCGGGCTTGATCGCCGTTGCGCTCTCGGTCTTCGGCGGTGCGGCGCAGGCGCAGACCACACTGCGTCTCGGCAAGGCACAGGCCGCCCAGTTCGCCTTCATCCCCGCCGACGTCGGCGTCGCCACCGGAATTTTCAAGAAACACGGCATCGAGCTCGAGATCAACGCCTTCGCCGGCGACGTGAAGATGATGCAGGCGCTCACCGCCGGCTCGCTCGATATCGCGCTCGGCGGCAGTCCGTCGTTCGCCGCCATCGTCAAGGGCGCGCCGATGAAAGCGGTGGCGGCCTTCAGCGGCGCCCCCAGCATCATCATGCTGGTGGTGCTCAAGGACGGGCCGCTCAAGACCGTCGACGATCTGAAGGGCCGCACCGTCAGCGTCTCCGGCGCCGGCTCGCTGACCTACTGGCTGACTCAGCAATTGTCGCGCAAGCTCGGCTGGGGCGACGACGGCGTCAAGATCCTGCCGCTCGGCGCCTCGGAGGCGCAGATCGCCGCGCTGTTGACCCATCAGATCGACGGCACCACGACCGACAGCGTCACCGTCGACAAATTCGTCGAGGCCGGCCGCGGCCGCGTCCTGGTCAAGTACGGCGACTACTTCAAGGACTTCGTGACCAGCTGCATCTACGCCAGCAACGGCCTGATCGCCGGCAAGCCCGAGGCGCTGCGCGGCTTCCTTGCCGGCTGGTTCGAGACCATCGCCTATATGCGCGATCACCGCCAGGAAATCCTCGACATGACGGTGAAGCAGATCGGCGTCTCGGCCGGCGTCGCCGCCGCGATCTATGACGACACCATGCCGACCATGAGCCTCGACGGCCGGTTCAACGCCAAGGCGCTCGACGTGCTGGCGGAGTCCTTCGTCGACATGAAGCTTCTGCCGACGAAGCCCGACCTGTCGGCGCTGTGGACCGAAGCCTATCTGCCGAAATGACGTCCCGCGACGCCGCGATCCGCATCAGAGGCGTCTCGCACCAGTTCGGCGAGGCGGGCGACAAGCAATTCGTCCGCGCGCTTGCCGACACCTCGCTCGACATCGCCCGCGGCGAGCTCCTCTGCCTGATCGGGCCGTCGGGCTGCGGCAAGTCCACGCTGCTCAACGTCATCGGCGGCCTGATGACGCCGTCGCGCGGCAGCGTCGACGTCGCCGGCAAGCCGGTGCGCGGGCCGATGCCGCGCGACATCGCCTTCATCTTTCAGGAGAACGCGCTGTTTCCCTGGAACACGATCGTCGAAAACGTGCGGCTCGGCATGCTGTTCCAGGGCGTGCCGAAATCCGAGCATGAGACGCGGGCGAAAAAGTCGCTCGAAGCGGTCGGCCTCGCCGAGTTTGCCGACCACTACCCGGCCCAGCTCTCCGGCGGCATGCGCCAGCGCGCGGCCTTGGCGCGGGCGCTGTCGCTCGAGACCGACATTCTGCTGATGGACGAGCCGTTCGGCGCGCTCGACGAGCAGACCCGCATGATCCTCGGCGAGGATCTTTCGGTGCTGCTGTCGCGCACCGAGAAGACCATCGTGTTCGTCACCCACAGCCTCGGCGAAGCGGTGTTTCTTGCCGACCGCGTCGCGGTGTTCTCGGCGAGGCCCGGCACTGTGAAGAAGATCATCAAGGTCGACGAGCCGCATCCGCGCCGGCCCGAATTCGTGACTTCCGAGAAATTCACCGCCTTGCGCAACGAGCTCTACGCACTGCTGCACGACGAAATCCGCAAGACCGTCTCCGAGTCCGCCAGCGCCCGGGGGGGTGGCTGATGGAATTCCGCAAGGAACGCGTCGGCGCCGGCGGCCGCGCCGTCCAGATCGGCTTCCTGCTCGTGCTTCTGGCGCTCTGGTACCTCGCGACCAACCGCTGGGGCGTCAATCGTCTGTTGCTGCCGAACCCGATCTCGGTCTGGCATCAGCTTCTCGACGTGCTGCGCACAGGCGAATACCTGCCCGACCTGCGCGTCACCTTGACCGAGCTTGCAGCTGCGTTTTCGCTGTCGCTGACCTTCGGCACTGTCATTGGCTTTTTCGTCAGCCGCACCGGCTACACCATCCGGGTGTTCGATCCATTGTTCGCCGGCATCTATTCGATCCCGATCATTCTGTTCCTGCCGCTCTATGTCTTGTTCTTCGGGCTCGGCCCGGCGTCGAAGATCGCGCTCGGCGCCACTATCAGCTTCTTTCCCATCGTGCTGTCGACCATCGCCGGCTTCGGCAATGTCGACCGCACCCTGGTCACCGCCGCGCGCGCCATGGGCGCATCGAACTATCACCTGTTCCGCTACGTGCTGCTGCCGGCGGCGCTGCCGGTGATCCTCGGCGGCATCCGCATGGGCTTCACCGTGGCGCTTTTGTCCATCATCGGCAGCGAGACGCTGGCGTCGCTCGCCGGCCTTGGCCACCACATCGTGCAACTGGCCGAAGGCATGGATATGCCGCGCATGTTCGCCTACATCGTCTTCGTCGTGGCGATCGCGGCGCTGCTCAACGGCATCGTGTCGTTTCTCGAAGCCCGCGGCAGGCGCTGGGCATGACTGACGCTCTGCGCCAATTCCTGTCGCGGCATCCGGGGGTGGTCCGCCTGGCCGTCGTGGTCGCCATCCTGATCGTCTGGGAGATCGCCGCGCGCTTCTTCATCGATCCGATGTTCATCGCGCCGCCGTCGCGGGTGATCGCCTCGCTCGGCGCGGTCTGGGACACGAGCGGCGTGCCGGCGGCCTTGCGCATCACTCTGTTCGAGCTCGCGGTTGCGTTCGCGATTTCTACGATCATCGGCCTGACCGTCGGGCTGGCTGTCGGCCTGCAGCCGTTTGCGCGGCGCAGCGTGATGCCGATCATCCTGCTGCTCTACGGGCTGCCGCAGATCACCATCCTGCCGATTTTCATCCTGCTGTTTGGCATCGGCCCGCCCTCCAAGATCGCCTTCGGCGTCACCCACGGCACCTTCGCGATCATCATCGCCATCGTCGCCGGCGTGCAGAACCTCAAGCCGATCCTCTTGACCAGCGCGCGCTCCATGGGCGCCAGCCGCTGGCAGATCCTGCGCTGGGTGGTATTCCCGCACATGATCCCGAGCTTTTTCGCCGGCATGCGGCTCGGCATGTCGGGCGTGCTGCTCGGCGTGCTGTTGGCCGAGCTTTACGTGTCGACCCAGGGCATCGGCCACTTCACCACCATGTTCACCGAGACCTTCGATCCGACAAAACTGTTCGGCCTGATCGCCATGCTTGCGGTCATGGCGATCACGCTCAACGAGATCGTGCGCCGTGCCGAGATCCGGTTCAGCCGCTGGCGCTAGAGGGAAATCGTTTCGGATTGAAACGATTTCGCTCTAGCATTTTGATGGAGCATGATCTTACCGGAAAACCAGCGTCCACTTTTCCGGATCATGCTCTGGGAGGATTTTTCGCGAATGGCCAAGCTGAAGCTCACCGTCGCCTGCGGCGACTACGAGATCGTGCGCGCGCTCGCCGACGGCACCGTCGAGGCCGACGGCATCGAGCTCGTCATGCTCACCGGCATGGGCTCGCGCGAGCGGCATTGGCGTCAGGCGCGCCACAACGAATTCGACGTCTGCGAGATCAATATCGGCGGCTATTACATGGCGCGCGACCGCGGCGAGCCGCTCGCCGCCATCCCGGTGTTCCTGCATCGGCGCTTCCGCCACGGCTTCGTCTTCGTCAACGCCGAGTCCGGCATACGCGAGCCGAAGGATCTGATCGGCAAGAAGATCGGCGGCACCAATTTCCAGCCGGCCTCCAATATCTGGATGCGCGGCATCCTCGAGGAATACTACGGCGTGCCGCACCGGCAATGCACCTGGGTGGTGGAGCGCAGCGAGGATTTCGAATTCGCGCCGCCCAAAGATTTGCGCATCGAGATGGCGCCGCCGGAGAAGCGCCTCGACGTCATGCTGGCGGAGGGCGAAATCCCGGCGATGCTGTCGCCCGACATCCCAAGACTGTTCCTCGAAGGCGACAAGCGCATCGTGCGGCTGTTCCCGAACTACAAGGACATCGAGATCGAATTCTTTCGCCAGACCGCGATCTTCCCGATCATGCATGTCACCGTCATTCGCCAGGAGATCGTCGACAAATATCCCTGGGTCGCGACCAATCTGGTCAAGGCGTTCGACGAAGCCAAGGCGCTGGCCTATCGCCGCGTCGCCAATCCGCGCGTGGTGCCGCTCGCCTGGGTCCGGACCGCATGGGAGGAGCAGCTCGACGTGCTCGGGCCCGATCCGTGGGCCTACGGCCTTGGCGACGCCAACCGCAAAAATGTCCAAACCGCGCTGCGCTATTGCCATCAACAAGGCTTGATCAGCCGCATGATGCCGCTCGATGCGTTGTTCGCCGATACCGATCTCGGCGATGCGGGCGGTGGGGCCGAAAACATCTGACCGAATTTACCGAACGGTGGCGGACGCGCGATGCGTCGTCCACCATCGGATCCTGCTCGCCCGCGCTGTGACGCCAGTTGCATAACGCGTGAGGGTAAGCCATGACTGACGAGGACAAGGAGGCGCTCGCCTTCCCACCACACCGCGCCCCGCTGCCGAGAAACAATCTCACCTTGCCGTTCCGAGACAATCCCGCCGTGTCGAAAAAAGACGATCCCGCCTTCCTCTACTTCCCGACCAATTACCGCTGGTCGATGGGGCTTCTGATCTGCCTCTCCGGCGCGCCGTGGACCGGCGTCGAGATCGACGAGGTCAACCGGGTCGGCCGGGCGCTGACCGACAAGGTCGGCGACGACAACGCCTGGTTCGAGGAATGGGCCCGCATGGGCGACAAGATCGCGGCCCGCGGCCGCGATGCGGCGCGCGCCGGCCACAGGCTCACCGCGGCGTCGTGCTACATGCGCGCGTCGCGCTACTACCAGACCGGCGAGCGCTTCATCCATCCGCGCTCGCAAAGGAGCCAGGACGTCTATGCGCAGGCGGTCGGCCTGTTCAAGGAAGCCGCCGGCATCATCCGCCATCCGCGCATCGAGCCGGTCGAAGTGCCGTATGAGAACGCCAGCCTGCCGGCGCTGTTGGTGCATCCCGATCCGCAGGCGAGCCGCGGCCGCCCGGCGCCGGCCATGGTGTTCTTCGACGGCTTCGACGTCACCAAGGAGCTGCAATACGGCTATGGTGTGCCCGACCTCGCCGCCCGCGGCGTCGGCTGCCTGATCGTCGACGGGCCCGGCAACGGCGAGAGCGTGCGCTTCCGCAATCTGCCGCTGATCGCCGAGACCGAGCGCTACGCGACGCCGGTCTACGAGTATCTCGCCTCCCGCAAGGAGTTCGACGACAAGCGCATCGGCGTGATGGCCTTGAGCCTCGGCGGCTATTACGCGCCGCGCGCAGCGTCGCTCGAGCAGCGCTTCGCCTGCTGCGTCGCCTGGGGCGCGCAGTGGGACTATCACGAGATCTGGGCGAAACGGCTCGAGCTGCTCGACACCGGCAAGGTGCTGTCGCTGTCGGTGCCGCCCGAGCACCTGCAATGGGTGCTCGGCGTCGGCGACCGGGCGTCGGCGCTGAAGAAGCTCGAGGGCTTCCGCCTCGACGGCATCGTGCAGAAGATGACCTGCCCGTTCCTGCTCGTTCACGGCGCCGGCGACGAGCAGATTCCGCTGTCCATCGCCGAAAAGCTGTTCGACGCCGTCGGCTCCAAGCAGAAGGCGCTGAAGGTGTTCACCCGCGAGGAAGGCGGCTTCCACCATTGCCAGGTCGACGACGCCACCATCGGCGTGCATTACATGTACGATTGGATCGCCGACGTGCTGCACGCCGGCGAATGAGGGGCGAGCGATGGCGACGCATCGTTTGGACGCCGCAGCCGATACGGTGCACTGGGGCTTTTTCGATGCGGCGTTAAAGCCGCTCATCATCGTCGATCCCGGCGACACCGTCGTCATCTCGACGGTGTCGGGATCGCCCAGCCAGCTGCCGCCGGCAAATTCCGGCCTCGCCGTGCCGCAGGCGCTGCGCGCCATTCATGCGCAGGTGCAGCCGAAGCTCGGCGGCCCGCACATCCTCACCGGCCCGGTCGCGGTGCGCGGCGCCGAGGCCGGCCAGGTGCTCGAAGTCCGCATCAAGGCGATCGATCTCAACTATGACTGGGGCTACAACGTGATCCGGCCGCTCGCCGGTGCGCTGCCCGACGACTTCAAACAGACCCGCCTCATCCACATTCCGCTCGATCGCGCGCGCATGGTCGGCACGCTGCCGTGGGGACTTAAACTGCCGCTGAGGCCGTTCTTCGGCATCATGGCGGTGGCGCCGCCCGCGGCCTGGGGCCCGGTCGCCTCGCCGCCGCCGCGAAGGAACGGCGGCAACATCGACAACAAGGAGCTGGTCGTCGGCACCACGCTCTTTCTGCCGATCCATGTCGACGGCGCGCTGTTCTCGTGCGGCGACGGCCACGGCGCGCAAGGCGACGGCGAGGTCTGCATCACGGCAATAGAGACCGGCCTGATCGGCACCTTCGAATTGCACGTGCGCGACGACATGGCGCTGGAATGGCCGATCGCCGAGACGCCGACCCACGTCATGACCATGGCGTTCGATCCGGACCTCGACGATTGCGTGGTGATCGCGCTGCGCGACATGATCAAGCTCATTTGCGCGCGCACCAACCTGTCCCGCGAGGACGCCTATACGCTGTGCAGCCTCGCCGCCGACCTGCGCGTCACGCAGGTGGTCAACGGCTCAAAGGGCATCCATGTGATGCTGGAGAAGGCGCTGCTGCGGAGCACCGGCTAAGCGCAGCGCAAATCGGCGCGCCGCCGCGACCGGTCGCTGCATTCGGCCTGACATTTTGCACAAGCGCCGTCGCGCAGGCTTGAGCGCCCTGCCCGATCGCGGCACACTTTGCCGGACAAGCCAGAGGGCACCTGAGATGACCGTCGCCCATGCCGACCTAACCGCTGCCGCCGATCGCATCGACTCGTTCGCGCGCAAGGCGCTGGCGGCGTCCGCCATCGGCTACGCCATGGACGGCTTCGATCTGCTGATCCTCGGCTTCATGCTGCGGGCGATTTCCGCGGAGCTGCATCTGACGCCGCCGCAGGCCGGCTCGCTCGTCACCTGGACGCTGATCGGCGCGGTGGCCGGCGGCATCCTGTTCGGCATCCTCAGCGATTATTACGGCCGCGTCCGCGTGCTGACCTGGACCATTCTCCTGTTCGCGGCGTTCACCGGGCTGTGCGCGTTCGCGCAAGGCTATTGGGATCTGCTGATTTACCGGAGCATCGCGGGCCTCGGCCTGGGCGGCGAGTTCGGCATCGGCATGGCGCTGGTCGCGGAAGCCTGGCCGGCCAGATACCGGGCGCGCGGCTGCACCTACGTGGCGCTGGGCTGGCAGGTCGGCGTCCTGATCGCTGCGCTCGTCACGCCGCTGCTGCTGCCGCTGATCGGCTGGCGCGGCATGTTTCTGGTCGGCCTCGTGCCCGGCCTGATCGCCTTCGCGGTTCGCCTCTACGTCCCCGAGCCGCCGATCTTCCTCGACCGCGCCAAACAGCCCCGGGCCGCCATGCCCCTCGGTTTGCTGGTCAAGGACTCCGCCACGCGAAATATCAGTCTGGGCATGCTGATCCTCTGCTCGGTGCAGAACTTCGGCTACTACGGGCTGATGATCTGGTTGCCGAGTTACCTCGCGACCCGGTTCGGCTACACGTTGACCCAATCGGCGTTGTGGACTGCCGTCACCGTACTCGGCATGGCATTCGGCATCTTCGCGTTCGGCCATTTTGCCGACCGCGTCGGCCGGCGGCCGGCGCTGTTCACCTTCCAGGCCGGCGCCTTCGTCATGGTGCTGGTCTATTCGCAATTGACCGACGCGACTGCGCTGCTGATCGGCGGCGCCATCATGGGCATCTTCGTCAACGGCATGCTCGGCGGCTACGGCGCGCTGCTCTCGGAACTTTATCCGACGGAGGCGCGCGCGACCGCGGAGAACGTGATCTTCAATCTCGGCCGTGGCGTCGGCGGCTTCGGGCCGTTCGTCGTCGGCGCGCTGGCGGCGACCTATTCCTTCTCGCTTGCCATCGCGCTGCTCGCCACGATCTATCTGCTCGACATTCTCGCCACCGCCTTCCTCATTCCGGAGCGAAAGGGCGTGCCTCTTGAATAGCAGCCGCGGCGGTCCCATTTTTAGGTCGTTAACGACTGATTTCGTGGGAATAAAGCGGTCTTAGCCGGCGTTGTATCCGCCTTCGGAACCGCTATAATTCGCAACCGCGTGCGCGGCATCGCACGACTTTCTTTGAGTTTGTGGTGGAGCGGCCCGTCGTCACGGCGGGTTTTCTGCCTTTTAGGACGCTTGCTTCGATGAACCGTTCCAATCGCACCGACCACATCCGGCTCACCTCGCATCCGGAGCCCGGGGCGAAACCGGCCTTCCCCATCAGTTGGGCCGCGCCGAGCGCGCGCGAGCGCGGCCCGATCATCGGCACAGTGTCGCGGCCGCAAGCGCGCAACGTCATCGGCACGCACGGCGGCTCATACGCGGTGTACCGCGCGCTCGCGGTCTCCTCCGGCGCGCTCGATCCGATCCGCCGGCCGGACCTGACCAACACCTTCCCGGCCGCGACCATCGGGCCGTTCGCGCAATGGAGCGAACCGGGGCGCATCGTCTCGCTCGATCCGTGGGGCCACCTGGTCGCCGAAAATTTCAAGCAAGAGATCGCCGAAGGCATCGACATCCGCCCGACCATCGCCGTCACTCGCGCCCGCCTCGATCTGCCGGAAATGCAGAGCGCGCTCGCCGCCGGGCGCCTCGCCAACGACGGCACCGTGGTGCACGCGGGCGGCAGCATCTCGGTGGTCAAGATCGCCATCGATCCGGTGTGGTACCTGCCGGGGATCGCCGAACGCTTCGGCACCACCGAGATGGAGCTGCGCCGCGCGCTGTTCGAGCAGACCGCCGGGATGTTTCCCGAGCTCGTGACGCGGCCCGATCTGCGCGTATTCCTGCCGCCGATCGGCGGCACCACGATTTATCTGTTCGGTGACGTGACGAAGCTCAGCGATCCGCGCACGCAGATCACCTGCCGGGTGCACGACGAGTGCAATGGCTCGGACGTGTTCGGCTCCGACATCTGCACCTGCCGGCCCTATCTCATCCACGGCATCGAGGAATGCGCCCGCGCCGGCCAGACCGGCGGCCTCGGCGTCATCATCTACAATCGCAAGGAAGGCCGCGCGCTCGGCGAGGTGACGAAGTTTCTGGTCTATAACGCGCGCAAGCGCCAGGAAGGCGGTGATGCCGCCGCGGCCTATTTCGAGCGCACCGAATGCGTCGCCGGCGTGCAGGACGCCCGCTTCCAGCAGCTCATGCCCGACGCCGTGCATTGGCTCGGCATCCGGCGGATCGACCGCCTGGTCTCGATGAGCGACATGAAATACGACGCGCTGGTCGGCCAGGGCGTGGAGGTCGGCGAACGGGTGCCGATCCCCGACGCGCTCGTCCCCGCCGACGCCCATGTCGAGATCGCGGCCAAGAAAGCGGCCGGCTATTACTCGCCGGAGCCGCCGAAGGCCGAGGCCGTCACCGACACCGTCGGCCGCGATCTCAACAAATACTGAGCGTTCGAGTTCGTGACGCCCGAAACGGCCGCGGCCTATTCGCTTTTGAACGCTGCTGCGGTCCGCGAGCGGGCGCACCGCATGCTGGCACTCGGGCTCGACGACAAGCTGCCGCACTTTCGCGTCGATCTCGATCGGCTCGACGCCGCGGTCGATCTTGTCGTCGCTGCGATCGACAAAAACTACCCGACGCGCGACATCCCGTTTCACTCGCGCTGGCGGCATTTCGTGACAGCGGGGCTCGATCATCATGCGAGCCTGGCTGCGGCGTTCACGGATAAAATGACGCGCGCGCGAGCGGATTTCGATCTCGCCATCGTCAGCGTGCTGCTCGATGCCGGCGCCGGTCCACAATGGCGCTACCGCGATCCGGTGACAGGAGAAGAATTCTCACGGTCGGAAGGCTTGGCGCTGGCCAGCTTTGACATGTTTACGCGTGGGGCGTTTTCTCACGATCCCGCCAATCGGCTGCGCGCTAATGCTAATGCTTTGGCGAAGCTCGATATCAAGGCATTGCGTGATAGTTTTCAGGTCTCCGATGCCAACCTCCTCCTCGGACTCGAAGGCCGCGCCGAACTGCTTCGTTCGCTCGGACACCTGATTGCGCAACGTCCGGAGATATTTGCCCTCCACGATTCGCCGCGGCCCGGCGGATTCTTCGATCATCTCGTCGCCAAGAGCAAAGGCGGCGCGATCGCCGCGCCGCTCATTTTGTCCGAGCTGCTCGTGCAATTCGGGCCGATCTGGCCGTCGCGGCTGACGCTTGGCGGCGTGCCGCTCGGCGATTGCTGGTGGCATCCGTCGCTGGTCACGGCGGACGCCACGAGCGGTCTTGTGCCGCTGCACAAGCTGTCGCAGTGGCTTACCTACTCGCTGATCGAGCCGTTGCAATGGGCCGGCTTCACCGTCACCGACACCGACGGCCTGACCGGGCTTGCCGAATATCGCAACGGCGGGCTGTTCATCGACACCGGCGTGCTGGTGCTGCGCGATCCGGCGGACGCGGCGCGCTCGCACGACGTCGCTACGCCCTTGGTGGTGGAATGGCGCGCCCTGACCGTGGCGTTGCTCGACCGGCTGGCGGAAGCATTACGCCGCCGCCTCGGTATGGACGAGAAATCGCTGCCACTCGCCAAGGTGATGGAAGGCGGCACCTGGTCGGCCGGCCGGCTGATCGCGCGGCAAAAACGCGCCGATGGATCGCCGCCACTGAACGTCATCAGCGACGGCACCGTGTTCTAGCCAATCCGCGGAGGAACCATGGAAGGCGTCACCATCGTCAGACATCCGCTGGTCCAGCACAAGCTGACGCTCATTCGCGCCAAGAACGTCTCGACCAAATCGTTTCGCGAGCTGCTCAAAGAGATCGGCATGCTGCTGTGCTACGAGGTGACGCGCGACCTGCCGCTCACCAACGTCGAGATCGAGACCCCGCTTGCGCGCATGATGTCGCCGCGCATCGCCGGCAAGAAGCTCGTGTTCGCGCCCATCCTGCGCTCCGGCATGACGTTTGCCGAAGGCATGCTCGATCTGGTGCCGGCGGCGCGCGTCGCCCATATCGGGCTTTATCGCGAGCCGGAGACCTTCGTCGCGGTGGAGTATTTCTTCAAGGCGCCGTCGGACATTGCCGAGCGCCTCGTCATCGTCGTGGCGCCGGTGGTCGCCACCGCCAATACCGCGGTGGCGGCGCTGGTCCGGCTCAAGGAGCGCGGCGCCAGGGATCTGAGATTCGTGTCGATGGTCGCGTCGCCCGAAGGGATCGAGCGGCTGCGGGGCCTGCATCCCGATGTGCCGATCTGGACGGCTGCGATCGATGACGGGCTCGACGAGAACGGCTTCATCGTCCCCGGCCTGGGCGACGCCGGCGACCGCGCTTACGGCACGAAGTGACGATCGCGGCTCAGGCCGCGAGCAGCTTTTGCACTTCGTTGACCAGTTCGCGAAGATGGATCGGCTTCGACAGCACCTTGGCGTGCTTGGGCGCCGTGGAATCGGAATTCAGCGCCACCGCGGCGAAGCCGGTGATGAACATGATCTTGATGTCGGGGTCGAGTTCGGCGGCACGGCGGGCAAGCTCGATGCCGTCCATCTCCGGCATGACGATATCGGTCAAAAGAAGCTCGAACGGCTCCTCGCGCAGCCGCTGGTAGGCCGACAGGCCGTTGTCGTAGGAAATCACGTCGAAGCCGGCATTCTGCAGCGCCTTGACCAGGAAACGGCGCATGTCGACGTCGTCTTCCGCAAGCAGGATTTTTGACATAGCCACTCAACCCGGCTGCCGCGCCGGCCCCCTAGATTCCATAAGCCCGATGCCGGGTAAAGATGAGGTGAAAACCGGGCAAGATCGCCATGTCCGGCATGCCCTTGGCAAGCCGCGACTCCTATGGACAATGGCGTTCGGCGCCCGCTAGGGACGGGCGCCGCGCTGCCAACCCCCGAAAGGCCCCGCCAGGCGTATGGTGGACATCCAGGACGATTTCGATCCCCCGTTCGAAGCGGTCGAGCCGGCCGAGTGCCGCGGGCCGGTGCTGTTCAACTCGCCCCATAGTGGGCGGGTGTATCCGCGCGCCTTCCTGCTCACTTCGCGGCTCGATCTCGCGGCGCTGCGCCGCTCCGAGGACAGCTTCGTCGACGACCTCATCGCCGGCATCGCGGCGCGCGGCCATCCGATCATGAAGGCGCATTTCCCGCGCTGCTATGTCGACGTCAATCGCGAGCCCTATGAGCTCGATCCGCGCATGTTCGACGGCCGGCTGCCGTCGTTCGCCAATACCCGCTCGATGCGGGTCGCCGGCGGGCTCGGCACCGTGGCGCGCGTGGTCGGCGACGCCCAGGAAATCTACGATCAGCGCATTGCGGTCGGCGAAGCGATGCGCCGCATCGACACCCTGTACAAGCCGTATCACCGCACGCTGCGCCGCATGTTCATGCGGCTGCATCGCGATTTCGGCGCCGCCATGCTGATCGATTGCCATTCCATGCCGTCGGCCACCGGCGCCCGCGACGAGCGGCCGCGCGCCGACTTCGTGCTCGGCGACCGCTACGGCACGAGCTGCGTGCCGATCGTCGCCGAGACCGTCGAGCAGACCATGCGCGAGTTCGGCTACGCGGTGAGCCGCAACAAGCCCTATGCGGGCGGCTTCATCACCGAGCACTACGGCAACCCGACCGCCGGGCTGCACGCGATCCAGCTCGAGATCAACCGGGCGCTGTATATGGACGAGCGCCGGTACGAACGGTCGTCGTCGTTCGCGCGGCTCGCCGGCGAGTTCGAGATTCTGTCGGACCGGCTGGCGGCGATCCCGCTCGAAGAGCTGCGGCCCTATCGGGCGGCGGCGGAATAGACTGCCTAAAGTCTGGCCACGATCGCGGGGGCCAGCCAAGAAAAAGGGCCGCTCACCTTGCGGGAGCGGCCCAAGTCTAGGGAGGAAACGCCCAAGGAGGGCGACGGTA
>Ga0335081_10013117_pt1 | contig 13402 bp, 6 predicted proteins | sample Lox_Sample_35_FD_206713 | JGI IMG/M metagenome (GOLD analysis project Ga0335081, IMG submission 206713) | Soil microbial communities from Loxahatchee National Wildlife Refuge, Florida, United States - Lox_Sample_3.5 | ecosystem: Environmental > Terrestrial > Soil > Wetlands | place: USA: Florida...
AGGAGCGTGCCGGCGAAGTCGTTCGACGACACCGGGTTGCCGAGGCCGTTCAGCAGGTCCTGCGGCGTGCAGCCCGACTCGGGGCAGTCGGTCTTGAACAGCACTGGCGAGAAGCCCTGTCCGTTGCGGACCAGGTTGGTGGCGTAGTCGGGGTTGACGTAGTTCGACGAGGCCGCGAAGAGGCCGCTGACCTGGAACCAGTCGCTGGTGGCCGGCGCGTACACGCCGTCGAGGGTGGCGTTGATGCCGCGGAAGCGGGTGGCCAATGACACCGAGTGATCGGCCCCGCGCGAGGCCATGGCGGGACCGGTGAGGAACGGGCTGTTGCGGTCGGCCTCCCAGTCCTTCACCAGCGTGCCGATGAGCTTGAGGCGCAGGTCGCGCGTGGGACGGCTCTCGAGCTTGGCGGCGAACGCCCAGTCGGTGCCGTAGAGCGCGGCGAGCGGGTCGTTGTCCTTGAGGCCGGTCTGCCAGCCCGGACCGGCCCAGAGCTTGGGCAGCGCCATCGCGCCGACCGTGTAGTTCAGCATGCGGTTGGGCAGCGCGGTGCCCTCGACGAACACGCCGTCGCCATTGTCGCGGTCGATGTAGCGCGCCTTGCCGATGGTCCACTCGTTCCACATCGAGAAGTCGGTGGAGCCGATGGTGACCCAGTTCACCGTGGGGATGGGCGGCGCCAGCCGCACGAACGCGCCGCGCAGCTTGATGTACTCGGCGTGGTTCATGCCGAGGCTCTCGCCCGAGGTGTCCTGCACGCCGGGCTTGAGGTCGCCGTTCTCCCACCAGTCCTGCCAGATGGCGCCCCAGCGGCTCTGCAGCCGCACGCCCGCGCTCACCTTGTCGGAGACGCGCGCCTTGATGTTCAGCTCGAACTCGGTGCAGGCGCCGTTGTGGCCCTGGATGTTGTCCACCCAGAACGGGTTCGAGATCGACAGGCACCCCTGGGTGTTGTCGTTCTGATACATGTACTTCGTATACAAATGGCCGTTGAGGTCGAAGTTGACCGTGTCGGCCATGGCCGCCGGGGCTGCCAGCAGCACTGCGGCGATTACTTTGCGCACGGGTAGACCATCGGGAGAACGGCGAGGTCAGCAGGCTTCACGTCGGTGGTGGCGGCCTTGTTGTACTTGGAGAGGATCTCGTGCTGCTTCTGCACCGGGTCTCCGCCGGGCGGCACGATGATGTCCATCACGTGCGGGTCGTTGTCGTAGTCGGTGCCGCCGCCGAAGCGGTGCTGGCCCTCGAACTCGTTCACCTTGCGGGTGAGCAGGTCGGTCTTGCCGGGAAAGCCTTCGTTCGACTGCATCAACACCTGGTAGCCCCAGCTCGCCTGCGGCGGCCCGCCCAGGTCGCTGGTGTTGACCACCGCGGTGAGCGTCCGGCCCGAGGCGCGCGTCACCGTCGGCACGATGATGCGGTCCTTCCACTGCGGGCACTTCTGGTCGATCTCGGAGTTCACCCGGATGCGGCCCTGCGGCGAGATGATCACCGCGCGGTCCCAGCCCGGCTCGGCGAAGCGGACGTTGGTGCCGGGCAGGCCGTCGAAGACCGCGCCGGCCTTGTGGCCGGTGTCGATGTGGATGAAGACCATCTGCACCGAGAAGCCGTTGCCGCCCCACGCCGGGCTGTCCCACGGGTCCTCGATGCGCGAGTTCACGCTGACGCGGAACTCGACCGTGTCGCCCTTCGGCTCCACCTGGAACTCGGTGATGTCGAACGAGCCCGGCTTGTAGACCGCGTCGGTCGGGTACGTGTACGTGCCGGGGCCGTTGTCGTCGCCGGCCGGATCAGGAAAGGTGAACCCGCCGTTCGCGGTGCAGGCGATGCCGCCGGACGACGACGGCGCGCTCGCGGGAGCGGCGGTCGCCGCGGCGGTGGCCGACGGCGCCCCCGACGGGCCGGGAGCAGCGGTTGCACAACCTGCCAGCAACGCAGCGAGAAGGACCCGGCGCAGAGGGCTTCGCATTCGCGTTTCTCCGTGTGGCGATGGCGTGGGCGTTTTGTTCCAAGCTCGTGCGGGCGCTTACTAACCCGCTTGGCGAGTCGAGAGCAAGCAATCGGTTGGCCATTGAACACGACGCCGTGCGTCGCAATCACTGCAGGCGAAAGACGCCCGTGGCCCGGGGAGGGAGCGAAATGGACAAACGCCCGTCCTGGCTCGCCAGCGACACGCCGGGATCGGCGAATAATGTCGCGCCTGTCCGCGACGGCTGCGCAAGATTTGCGCGTTGCACCTCACCGCCGAGATTGTGCGCGACCAGCACCTGCTCGCCGTCGCGGGTGAGCAGGAGCGCCAGGATCGGCGACGGCGCGGGCAGCACCTCGAGGTTCCCTCGCTGCAGCGCGGGCGAGGCGTGCCGCGCGTGGATGAGCGCGCGGTAGCGCGAGAGCAGCGAGGCCGGATCGCTCGCCTCCGCCGCCACGTTCACCGCCTCGCGTCCCGGCGCGAAGTCGTGCCACGGCTTGCCGGTGGTGAACCCGCCGCCCGGCGTGCCGTCCCACGGCATCGGCGTGCGCTTCCACTCGTCCTCCTTGCCCGGTCCGTTCGCGAGGCCGATCTCCTCGCCGTAGTACATGAACGGCGCGCCCGGCAGCGTGAGCAGCACGGCGGCCGCCGCGCGCAGCCCGCCCGCGTCTCCCTCCAGCTCCGAGGCGACCCGCCGCTGATCGTGGTTGGTGAGGAAGGGCACGTCGGTGGCGCCGCGCGGGTAGAGGCGCCGGGTCTCCTCCAGCTTGGCCGCGATGCCGCTCGCGTCGCCGGCCTTGACCCCCTTCACGATGGCGCTGGCGAGCGGAAAGTCGAAGTCGAGCGGCAGCTCGTCGCCGCCCGGCACCGCGTCGGTCGAGCCGTAGTAGCGCGCGATGATCGGCGTCTCCGTCCAGCACTCGCCGATCAGCACCGCGTCCGGCTTCACCGACCGAACGTATGCGGCGAACTCCTTCCAGAACTGGTGGGTCTGCAGGGTGTCGTTCTGCCCGGTCTCGCCCGGGCCGGTCTCGATCAGGTGGCGGGCGGCGTCGAGGCGAAAGCCGTCCACGCCGCGCGCGAGCCAGAGCGAGGCGATGCGCTTCGCCTCCTCGCGCACCGCCGGGTTCACGAAGTTCAGGTCGGGCATGCCGGCCCAGAAGAGCCCGTAGTAGAACGCGCCGTTCCTCTCGTGCCAGGTGTCGGCGTTCGCGTTCCACGGCTGCGGCCAGTGCAGGTCGGTGGGGCTCCAGACGTACCAGTCGCGCTTCGGCGACGAGGGCGACGACGCCGACTCGACGAACCACGGATGCTTCCAGCTGGTGTGATTGAGCACCAGGTCCACCACCACGTGCATGCCGCGCTCGTGCGCCTCGGCGACGAGCCGGGCGAAGTCGTCGTTGGTGCCGTAGTCGGGGTTGATCCGCTCGTAGTCGGTGGTGTCGTAGCCGTGGTAGCTGGGCGAGGCGAAGACCGGCATCAACCAAAGCGCGTCCACGCCGAGGCCGGAGCCTTTGCCGTCGTTGAGGTAGTCGAGCCGCGCGGTGAGGCCGCGCAGGTCGCCCTTTCCGTCGCCGTCCGAGTCCTGGAAGCTGCGGACGAACACCTCGTAGAAGACGGCGCCGTTGGCCCAGCCCGGGAGCGATCGATCGGCGGGCGCGGGACCGGGGCGGGAGACAGCGCAAGCCGTGCACAGGAGGGCGACGAGGGACAGGCGCATGGCGCGCGTGTATACCGCTTCCGTGCAGCAACGTCCGCTCGGAGCAACCGGCATCTCCGTCAGCGCGGTGGGGCTGGGCGCGGGCCGCATCGGCGGGAGCGAGACGAGCGAGGCCGAGGTCGACCGGCTCATCGGCGCGGCGCTCGACGCGGGCGTCACGCTCTTCGACAGCGCGCGCAGCTACGGGCTGTCGGAAGAGCGGCTGGGCCGCGCGCTCGCCGGCCGCCGCGAGCGCGTCGTGCTGTCGACCAAGATCGGCTACGGCATCGAGGGCACGCAGGACTGGACGGCGCCGTGCATCGCGGCGGGCGTCGACGCGGCGCTGGCGCGGCTGCGCACCGACCGCATCGACGTGGTGCACCTGCACTCGTGCCCGCTGCCGGTGCTGCAGCATTCGGGCGTGGTCGAGGCGCTGCTGCGGGCGCGCGACGCCGGCAAGCTGCGGGTGGCGGCGTACTCGGGCGAAGGCGAGGCGCTGGCGTGGGCGGTGCGGTCGGGCGCGTTCGGCGCGGTGCAGTGCTCGGTCAGCGTGCTCGACCAGGGCGAACTCGACGGCGCGGTGGCCGAGGCGGCCGCGCGCGGCATCGGCGTCCTCGCCAAGCGGCCGCTGGGAAACGCGCCGTGGCGTTTTGCCGCGAGACCCTCGGAGCCCGACCTGGCCGAGGCGTTCGATCGCTTCCGCGCGCTCGCGCCCGCCGCCGACGCGATGCCGCTGCCGGCGCTCTTCGCGCGATTCGCGGCGTTCGCGGCGGGCGTTTCGGCGGTGCTGGTCGGAACCGCGAGCGCGGCCCACCTGGCCGAGGCCTGCGCCGCCGTCGAGCGGGGGCCGCTGGCCGAAGCCGACTTCGCCGCGCTGCGCGCAACCTTTGCGGCGCGCGGCGGCAGCTGGCCGGGCCGGGTGTGACCAAGCGCGCCTTGCTTTGCGGAGCGATCCGAGCTTATGGCGTGCGCCCATGCGTAGAATCACTCTGATTGTCGCCCTCGCTGCCGCCTGCCACAGCAACAGTTCCGTGCCCCCGGATGGCGGCAATCCCCCGCCCGATGGCGGCAATCCGGTCTCGTCCTCGTTCACGCTGCACTATCACCGCGCCCACGCCGACTACACCGGCTGGACGGCGGTGGCCAGCGCCGGCGCGGTCGAATCGACCGTCACGCCTTCGAGCACCGACGGATTCGGCGACGTGTTCACGCTCACCGTGAAGGACGGCGCGACGCAGCTCTCGTTTTCGTTCGCCAACGGCTCCTCGAGCGATTCCGCCTCGCCGGTCGACGTCTCGGGCTCCATCCGCGAGGCGTGGGTCTTCTCCGGCTACGGCCAGACGCTGACGCACAAGCCGGCGGCGGTACCGTCGGGCAGCTCGCAGGTGGCGCTCTACTACAGCCGCCCCGACAAGACGTACACCGGCTGGGGCCTGCACCTGTGGGGCGACCAGGTGACCAACACCGTGTGGAGCGGGCCGCTCGGGCCGGCGGGCATCGATCCCGATCTCGGCGCCGGCTTCGTCATCGACATCAAGCCGGGCGCGGCGGCGGGCAACTGCCCGACCGGCCACATCTGCTTCATCGTGCACAACGGCGACACCAAGGATCCCGGCCCGGACATCACCGCGTGGCAGCCGTCGGTGCAGGGCGACATCGTGTTCGTGGTCAGCGGGTCGACGTCGATCAACTCCGCGCCGGTCGTGCCCGGCGGCGTCACCATCGACGGCGCCAGCGCGCACCTCCTGAAGCGCGACACGCTGGCCTGGAACGTGACCGACCCGTCGGCAGTCTCGTTCGAGCTTCGCTACTCGCCCACCGGCGGCATCGCGGCCAGCGGCGCCGACGTGACGGGCGGGTCCACCATTTCGCTCACGCCGCGCGCGGGTACGCTCACGGCCGGAACGGCGCCGCAGCAGTTCATCGGCTGGCGCGCGTTCACCATCGCCACCGGCGACCTCGGCAAGCTGGAGGACGCGCTCAAGGGGCAGATCGTGGCAGTGGCGCGCAAGGCCGACGACACCGCCTTCGCGGCCACCGCGGTGCAGACCCCGTACGCGCTCGACGACCTCTACGCCTTCGACGGACCGCTCGGCGTGACCTTCCCGACGCTCGACACGCCGTCGTTCGCGCTGTGGGCGCCGACGGCGCAGGCGGTGAAGCTGCACGTCTACGGCGCGGACAAGACGGAAGTCGCCGGCAGCCCCTTCGCGATGACCGCGGGAACCAACGGCGTCTGGACCTACGACGGCGACGTCACCTGGTACGGTGGATACTACGTATACGAACTGAACGTGTACCACCCGACCTCGGGCAAGGTGGAAGATCTCATGGTCACCGACCCGTACTCGGTGAACCTCTCCACCAACGGGCTGTACTCGCAGATCATCGACCTGCAGGACCCGGCGCTGAAGCCCGCCGGCTGGGACGCGATGGTGAAGCCGGCGCTGGCGGCGCCCGAGGACATCGTCATCGAGGAGGCGCACATCCGCGACTTCAGCGCCAACGACGCCACCGTGCCGGCAGCCGAGCGCGGCAAGTACCTGGCCTTCACCGAGACCGGCTCCGACGGCATGAAGCACCTGGCCGCGCTCCAGCAGGCCGGCCTCACCCACCTGCACCTCTTGCCGGTGTTCGACATCGCCACCGTCGACGAGGACCCGACCAACCGCGTCGACCTGGGCGACACCTTCGACAAGCTGTGCGCGAAGAACAGCAGCGCGCCGACCGCGCTCTGCTCGCAGTTCGCCGGCCAGACCATCCTTGCCGCGATCCAGAGCTACGCGGGCGACTCCGACCAGCAGCAGGCCATCGTGGGTTACATGAAGGCGCTCGACTCGTTCAACTGGGGCTACGACCCGTTCCACTACGGCGCCCCCGAGGGCAGCTACGCGTCCACCGCCGACGGCACCGCCAAGATCCTCGAGTTCCGCGAGATGGTGCAGTCGCTCGACGTCATCGGCCTGCGCGTGGTCATGGACGTGGTCTACAACCACACCAACGCGGCGGGGCTGTCGCAGTACTCGGTGCTCGACAAGGTAGTCCCCGGGTACTACCACCGCCAGGACCTGCAGACCGGCTACGTCCTGACCTCGTCGTGCTGCGCGAACACCGCCACCGAGCATCACATGATGGGCAAGCTGATGACCGACACGCTGGTGCGCTGGGCGCGCGACTACAAGGTGGACGGCTTCCGCTTCGACCTGATGGGCCTGCACCTCAAGAGCGACATCGTCGCCGCGCAGACCGCGCTGCAGGCCATCGACCCCACCATCTACATCTACGGCGAGGGCTGGGACTCGGGCGAGATGCAGCACAACGCCTACGGCCTCAACGCCAACCAGGTGAACATGGCGGGCACCGGCGTGGGCACCTTCAACGACCGCATCCGCGACTCCGCGCGCGGCGGCGGGCCGTTCGACAACTGCAGCGCGACGGCGCCGCTGGCGTGCCCGCAGCGGCAGAACCAGGGGTTCTCGAGCGGGCTCTATCTCGATCCGAACGAGCTCAACAGCGGCGCGCCGGCCGAGAAGGCCAGCCTCGCGCAGGCGCTCGACCTGATCAAGATCGGCATGGCCGGCGGGCTGGCCGACTTCCGCCTGGTCACCTCGGGCGGGTCGACGGTGCCGGCGGGCGCGGTGGGCTACAACGGCGCGAGCGCGGGGTACACGCAGGATCCGCAGGAGTCGATCAACTACGTCTCGGCGCACGACAACCAGATCCTCTGGGACATCGTGCAGTACAAGATGCCCACCGGAAGCAGCGCGGCTGCTCGCGTGCGCGCCGACGAGCTGGCCGTCGACGTGGTGCTGCTCGGCGAGGGCATTCCCTTCTTCCACCTCGGCGACGACCTGCTCCGCTCGAAGTCGATGGACAAGAACAGCTACGACTCGGGCGACTGGTTCAACCGCGTCGACTGGACCGGCCAGTCGAACGGCTGGAAGAGCGGATTGCCGAACTCGACCGACGACTCGGCGAACTGGATGTTGATCAAGAACATCTTCGGCGACTCGAGCGCGGCGGTGGGCGCGAGCGACATCGCGGCGGCGTCGGCGCACTTCCAGGAGATGCTGCAGATCCGCAAGAGCTCGCCGCTCTTCCGCCTGCGCACCAAGGCCGACGTGATGACGCGGGTGGATTTCCCCAACGCGGGCACGTCGCAGGTGCCGGGCGTCATCGTCATGACCATCACCGACGGCACGTGCGCGGGGACGGATCTCGACAGCGCGCGCGATGCGATGGTGGTGGTGGTGAACGCAGACAAGGTGTCGCACGCGATGCCGGTGGCCGGCGCGGTGGGGTTCACGCTGCACACGGTGCAGCAGAATTCGGCCGACGCGACGGTGAAGACCGCGTCGTTCGCGAGCGGCACGTTCACGGTGCCGGCGCGGACGACGGCGGTGTTCGAGCAGCTGCAGGCGGGAGCGCAGGGGACGGGACTGGCCTGCAATACGCACTGATGCACTGGCAGCGCGCGGCGGGAGTCCTGCTGCATCCCAGCTCGCTGCCGGGGCCGCACGGCATGGGCGACCTCGGGCCCGAGGCGCGCCGATTCGTCGAGTGGCTCGCGCGCGCTCGCGGGCGCGTCTGGCAGGTCCTTCCGCTCGGTCCCACCGGCGGGACCAACGCCTGCAATCCATACGTGAGCTGGTCGCCGCTCGCCGGCAATCCCCTGCTCCTCTCGCTGCACGACCTGCGCGACGACGGGCTGATCGATTCGATCGACGGGCCGCAGTTCCTCGACGATCGCATCGACTACGCCCGCGTGTTCGCCTGGAAGGCCGGGCGCGTGCGCGCGGCCGCGGAGCGGCTGGTCGGCGGGCACCCGTTGCGCGAAGAGTGGCGCGGCTTCGTCGAGCGCTCGCCCTGGGCGCGTGACACCGCGCTCTTCGCCAGCCTGAAGAAGCGCCACGGCTCGCCCTGGTGGCAGTGGCCGGCGGCATTGCGGCGCTGCGAGCCGCCGGCGCTCGAGGGCGCCCGCGTCGAGCTGGCGCGCGAGATCGATCTGGGGCTGGCCGGGCAATTTCTCTTCGAGCGCCAGTGGCGCACGCTGCGCGCGTTCTGCCGCGAGCGCGGCATCCGCATCCTGGGCGACGTCCCCATCTATCTCGCGCACGACAGCGCCGACGTGTGGCTGCACCAGGAGCTCTTCCGGCTCCAGCCCGATGGCACGCCGACCGCGGTCGGAGGCGCGCCGCCCGACGTATTCAGCCCCATGGGCCAGCGGTGGGGCTGTCCCGTCTACGACTGGGCGCGGATAGCGCCCGGCGGCTATCCGTGGTGGCGCGCGCGCTTCGCCCGCGCGCTGGAGCACGCCGACCTGGTGCGGATCGACCACTTCCGCGCGTTCTCGGCGTACTGGGAGATCCCGGCCGGCTCGCCCACCGCCGCGGGCGGGCACTGGGTCGCGGGGCCGGGCATGCATTTCTTCGACAGCGTGCGCGCCGGCCTCGGCCTCGCCGAGCTTCCGTTTTGCGCCGAAGACCTCGGCACGGCGGACGCGGAGCTCGAGTCTCTCCTGCGCGCGACCGGCTTCCCCGGAATGCGCATCCTCCAGTTCGCCTTCTCCGGCGACGCGAGCAACCCTCACCTGCCGCACAACCACGTGGAGAACTGCGTGGTCTATCCGGGCAACCACGACAACGACACCGTCGCGGGCTGGTGGGCGTCGATGCCGGCCGCCGAGCGCAGCCGCGCCCAGCACTATCTCGGCCGCCACGGCGACGACATCGCCTGGGATCTCATCCGCGTGGCGCTGGCATCGGTGGCGCGGACCGCGATCGTGCAGGCGCAGGACCTGCTCGCCCTGTCCAGCCAGGCGCGCATGAACACGCCCACCTCGTACGGCCTGCCGCCGGAGCGCCAGCGCAATTGGGGCTGGCGGATGTCGCCGGGAGCGCTGACCGACTTCCACGCGGAGCGTTTTCGCCAGCTCTGCGAGCTGTACGGCCGCGCGTGAGGGCCGGCAGCACGCAATACCTTCGCTCGACAGTGGCCGGTGGTGTGCCTACCTTGCGCCATGGCGAAGCATCCCGCTCTCGGCGCGTTCGCTCTGGTTGTGGCCGCTGCGGGCTGCGGGAGAGGAGCACCTCGCGCCGCCGCTCCCGATGCAGGACCGGCACGCCAGGACTGCTCGGGAGTGAATGTCGTCGATCACGGCGGGCCCGTCCTCGGCAGCGTCGAGGTGCAGGCGCTCTTCTGGAACCACGCGCAGGCGGACGCGCAGGCCGAAGTCGCGGCGTTTTTGGCGGACATCGTTCGCAGCCCTTTCGTCGATCAGCTGGCGGAGTACTCGGTCGGCGAAGGCCGCCTCGCCGGGACGCTGGATTTCGTCCCGGACGGCGCGCTCGCCGGCAAGACGTCACTCACCGATTCCGACATCCAGGCGCAACTGCAGTCGCTGGTCGCCGCCGGCTACCTGCAGGCCGGTGCGCAATCGCTGGCGATGATCTTCCTTCCTCTCGACGTATTGGTCGCGCCACCCGGGTGGATGGGGCCGGTCGCGTATTTCGAGGCCTACCATTACTCGGCTCGCTTTCCGCAAGGCTCCGTCCACTACGCGGTGATTCGCGATCCGGCCAGGGCACCCGATCTCGGCCGGTTCGACAATGGTTTCGACTTCCTGACCGCCACCGCTTCCCACGAGCTCGCGGAAGCGCTCACCGACCCGGACGTCGACGACCTCGCGTGGTTCGACGATGCGCGTTCGGAAATCGCCGACATTTGTGCATGGAAATCTCCCGGCGTGCGCGTCGATGGATATCTTGTGCCGCGGGTCTGGTCGCGGCAGCGCGGCGCGTGCATGGCGGTGCCGGGGCCGGTGGACGGCTCACAACAGGTCCTCGATTCATGCTGGAACGCGCAAATGGAGACGGCGCAGTGCATCGACGTGCAGACCGACGGTTCGAACTGCGGCGGCTGCGGCAATCGATGTGGCACCGACGCGAAGTGCATCACCGGAAATTGCCAGCAGCTCACGCCGGACTGCGATCCGGCGATCTGCGGACCGACCGCCGTGGCGCGTGTCACGGGCGCGGTGACCGACACGATCGTCTTTCCTCGACCGGCGACGTATGACGCACTGGGATATCTGAGGACGCCAACCGGCGGGATCCACCTCGCTCTCTCTCTGTACCCGGACCGCGATCGGTATACCGAGGCGGATACGGTCGGCTTCATCACCTGCTACCAGCGCTCCTCCCCCTCCAGCGTGAGCAGAGAGATCTGGGACGTAATGGCGGGGCAATATGGCAGCTTTACGCTGACCTTCACGAGCATGACTCCGCCGCAGGGCTCACTCCACGCCGACTGCCTGCCGAGCCAGGTCGTCTTCAACAACGGTACGGAGGGGGTCGTGCACCTCGACCTTACTTTCTAGGGAATGGTGATCGGCGGCACGTCGTCCATGATCAGCGGGTCCGTCGGCTGCCCGCCGCCCATCTCCCACTGCCCGCCCGCCAGCGACAGCGGCCGGAAGACGCCCTTGATGCCGTCGAAGTCCCAGGTCGAGACGTACACGCCGATGCCCGACCAGCTCGACACGCCGAACGTCTTGCGCAGGTACGTGAACGTCACCGTCTTCGACGCGGGGTCGGCGTTCACCGTGGGCGCGGGCACCGGCGCACCGTAGTTCGACGCGGTCGCGCCGCTCGTGTCGTACATCGCGTTCTGCCAGCCGTACGCGAAGTGATCGAAGCTCCAGTCGAACCCCGCCGGCGTCGAGCCCTGCAACAGCGGCATCGGCGTCTGCGACGGCTGCCCGGGCACCGAGAAGAAGATGTTGAACGCCACGTGGTCGAACTTGAGCGGCGGGTTCCACAGCGTGCTCCAGTCGGCCATGGTGATCTTCACGTCCATGGTGGCCTTGCACACGTCGAGCTCGACGTTGGTGATGTCCATCTGGTGGCCGAAGGTCGGGTCCTGCGGATAGCTGTACGTGCCGGCCGGTCCCTTGTCGTCGCCGGCCGGATCCGGCACCACGATCGGTGGCACCGGCGGGTCGCACGGCACGTTGCTGGTGAAGTGGAACGGCGCGGTCGCGAGCACCGCGTCGGGCGTGTAGAACGTCACGCTGTGCGCCTGCGTGCCCGGTGGGTAGTCCGACACCGGCAGGGTGGTGCTCCAGCTGCCATCCCCGTTCACCGGCACGACGACGGCCTGCGCGATGTAGCCGTCGGGGATCATCCACAGCTTGTCGGTGGCGGGCGTGATGGTGCCGCTGACGGTCACGTCGCCGGTGAAGGTCTGCCCCTCGATCGCCGTGGTCACTGCGATGGTGGCGCCGGGCGCGGGCGGCGCAACCACCTGCGAGGTCGCGTGCACGATCGACACGGCGCGCGCCGGCAGCGTGAGCTGCATCAGCCCGTTCGCCCCCACTTTGGGCGCGGGCGGCGCCTGCTCCGAGCCCAGCACCTCCAGCACCGTGCCGGCGGGCAGGCCGGTGTCGAGGCCCGAGATCAGCACGTTCTCCTCGGCGGTGTTGAACAGCGCCAGCACGGTGTCGCCGTTGTAGGTGCGCTTGAAGGCGAACGCGCCCGGCCCGGTGTTGTTGTCGTAGAGAACTTGAAGGTCGCCGTGCGTGAACGTGGGGCTCGCCTTGCGCATCGCGGTCAGCTTCGCGATGCGCGCGTACATCTGCGACGAGGTGTTGAAGTGGTCGGACACGCTCTTGTAGCCGCCCTGGAACATGGCGCCGCGCGTCTCGGTGAAGCCCTGCTCGGTGCCGTAGTAGACGATGGGGATGCCCGGCAGCGTGAAGATGAACGACAGCGCCTGGTTCAGCCCGTTGGGCGTGCCGAGCGCGAGGAAGCGCTGCACGTCGTGGTTGTCGACGAAGGTGGGCATCAGCTCGGGGTGCGGATACTCCATGAACCTCGCGAGCCGGTACGTCATGTACGAGGTGGGCTTCCCGCTCGCGAAGACGCGCCCGATCTCGCCGTAGAGCGGGTACGCGAGCACCGACGGAAGCTCGGGCTTCTGCGGCGTGCCGAGGTAGCTCGTCACCTCTCCCTTCTCGAAGGTGTCGTCGAGCGGCGCGTCGATGTCGTAGACCTCGCCGAAGGCGAAGAAATTGCCCTGCCCCGCCGCCTGCGCCGCCGCCATCATGCCGGGCGCGCTGGTGTCGGTGGAATAGAAGAAGTCGTTCCAGAAGTCGTGCGGCACGTACTTCACCGTGTCCACGCGGAACGCGTCGACGCCCACCTCCTTGATCCAGTAGCCGTAGCTGTCGCGCAGCGCCTGCCGCACCACCGGGTTCTCCGAGTTGAGGTCGTCGAGATCGGAGACTTGGTAGTTCCACTGCTGGTTCGGGTCGTTGTAGTCGGTGATCGCGGGCGTCCAGTGGTAGATGGCCGCCGACCGCTGCGTCGGGTCGGTGGCGTCGTCCTGGTCGAACGGCGCCTGATCGGGCTTGCTGGTGGGCACCGCGTTGGTGTTCTTCACGAAGCCTTGCGTCACGTCGCTCGGGTTGTAGCTCGAGTAGGTGAAGAAGTTGCCCATGTGGTTCGGCACCACGTCCTGGATGAGGTACATGCCGCGCTTGTGCAGCGCGTCCGAGAGCGCCTTGTAGGTGTCGAGCGTGCCGAGGTGCTCGTCCACCTTCTTGAGATTCCGCGCCCAGTAGCCGTGGTAGCCGCCCGACTGCTGCAGCGGGTCCCACCACATGTTGGCGACCGGCGGCGTGATCCACACCGCGGTCGCGCCCAGCCCCTGGATGTAGTCGAGCTTGTCGATGACGC
>Ga0335081_10013118_pt1 | contig 13401 bp, 5 predicted proteins | sample Lox_Sample_35_FD_206713 | JGI IMG/M metagenome (GOLD analysis project Ga0335081, IMG submission 206713) | Soil microbial communities from Loxahatchee National Wildlife Refuge, Florida, United States - Lox_Sample_3.5 | ecosystem: Environmental > Terrestrial > Soil > Wetlands | place: USA: Florida...
TCTTTGCTCGAGCTGGCCGAGGTTCTGGATCAGCACAAACAGTGGGTGGAATCGGGCGGCGAAACGGGCGTCAAGGCCGACCTCTCCGGCATCAGCCTTCCGAAAGCGGATTTGACCGGCGTCAATTTACAGGGCGCCCACTTGCATCGCGTCAATTTGGAGGGCGCCGACCTTTCGATGGCAAATTTGAGAGGCGCCAGCCTGGTTCGCGCGAATCTATCGAATAGCAACTTATTGGGGACGGAGCTACGAGGCGCGAACTTGATGGGCGCGAATCTCTATGGCGCGGACGGATTGTGGTTTGGCCGCCTCGGCGGAACGAATCTTTTTGATGCGGTGCTGCCGGAATCAATTTCCGCGGTGGACAGTTCCAGAGCGATCAGCGACGCCACCAAAGTGGCTCGCTGGTTCTACTTCCTGAACATCGCCGCAAGCCTGATCTGCTGCCTGTTGATCGCTTTCACTAGCGACGTGCGTTTGCTGCTGAATTCGTCCGCGCTGCCCTTCGGGCGCTTTGGAAAGCTTCTGCCTATGACAGGACTCTATCTGGGCGGCCCGCTGGTGTTGCTGGCGCTTTCCCTGCGGTTCCATTTTCTGCTGTTGCGGCTTTGGGGAAGCATGGCCGCGCTTCCCGCCGTTTTTCCCGACGGGCAGACGCTCGAAAAAGACGGGCCGTGGTATCTGATGGGCCTGGTGCGCAGGCACTTCCGCTGGCAAGGCGAGTTGCGTTCGGCAATGACCGCGTTCGAAACCGCGCTTTCGACGGTTCTGGCGTACTGGATTGTGCCGGCGACTTTGTTTTTCTTTTGGCTGCGCTACCTGACGCGGCAGGATTTTCGCGGCACTTTGTTGCACGTGTTTCTGATGACCGTCGCCGTGGCCACGGCCACCAGCGTTCCTTTTGTCGTTTCGCGCGTGCTGCGGCCCGGCGACATTCGCTTGCCGAAGTCGAAGAACATAATTTTCATGATCCTGCGCACCACCCGCGCCGCGCTGGCAGTGGGTTGCATCCTCTTTGCGATTTCGTTGGGCGTGAACCGCGGGCTTCCTTCTGACAGGAACGCAGCCGTGGAAGAATCTCCCGCAGATCCGCGGCGTTGGGCGGCGATGGTGTTTCAGTCGGTGGGCTACCGGCCCTACGCGGAGTTGACGGAAGCGACACTCTCGACGCCGCTCCCGCGCGGCGAAGCATGGACGGACGAAAACATCGAAAACATTTCCGGCGCGCGCTTGAACCAGATGAATTTACGGTACGCGCGCGCTTACCGCGCGTTTCTGGCCAACGCGAAACTCTGGCGGGCAAATTTGGAAGGCGCCTATTTTTCTGAAGCGGATTTAAGAAACGCAAATTTGAGAGAGTCATTGTTGCGAAACGGGGTTTTCGACCGCGCGTTGCTTTCGCATGCCGTGATGGTCTCCGCAAACGCCACCGGAGCGAATTTTTCGGCAGCTGACTTGCGCTTTTCCGATTTGTCCTACGGCACGTTTGAAGATGCCGTGCTTTCGAACGCTCGCGTTTCCGGGGCTTCGCTCTATGCAGTGAATCTTCGCAACGCCCGGCTCCTTCGCACCGACCTTTCCCGCACGGACATGCGCGACACCCGGCTGGAACGCGCCGTGCTTTCCTTTGCCAATTTGGAGCAGACTGATTTGTCCTCAGCCCGGCTGGCCGAAGCCAATCTGACCGGCGCGCTGTGCAAGGGCACTATTTTTCTCGACGCCGACTTGAGAAAAGCCGACTTGCGCGGCATTTCCGCGCTTGGCGCAATTTTCCGCGGCGTGGAAATCGAGGGCGCGAACCTGGCGGGCGCGGACCTGCGAGGCGCATCCGGAATTTCGGCCATGCAAATTTGCGCGGCTTTGCACGGACGCTCGGCGCTGATGGACGCAGATCTCGCCGCGGAAGTGCAGATTCACTGCCCCTCGGCGCAATAGAAGCCAATTTGAAGCGGCCCGCCGCCTGTTGCCGCGCAGGACTCCCTTCTTGCCGAGAAGCTAATCAAACATACTGCCCTGTGCCGCTGAGGCAATAGATCTCTACCGTCTACGGAGCGGCGAAAGAACAGAGCAGATGAGATAGAAAGTCCGTCAAAGTACCCCGTCCCAGCGAGCGACCAGTCCGAATTTTCCGGCCCTTGATTCCTCATCAAGAATTCGTTGTGAATGGAATAAGAATTCTCTGCGCACAGTTATGCGTACAGAGGAAGTCTCATGGAGAGTTTTTCGTTCCTTTAGGAAATCGTATTTCTACATTTTTCGGGATTTCCACGCTTGTTTATTTTTAATTTAGACAGCGTTTAGGCTAAATGATTTGACGAGGATTTGATAGTGGCCTATAGGAACGTTTAATTTTCGCGACGGCCGGGTGAAATCGCCCTGTGGTGATGGGTGCGAATCAAGAAGGTGCGGGTGAGGTTTGGGGAACACAGAACTAATGCGTGGTTTAGCAGGAACATCGGCAGACGTCGCGGGTTGCCCGTGTGCGGTTGCGCCGGATTGATGGCGCAGCTCTTCTAGCCTCGCAAAATCGCAATCACAAAAGGGGTGGATTCGTGAAAAAGACGGGTTTGTCTATCCTCGTGTTCAGTCTGTTGTTTGTTTTCTTTATTGGAGCAAGAAAGGCAAGCGCACAAACCGCCACGAGCGGGACGGTGATTGGAACGGTGACCGATCCCAGCGGGGCGGCAATCCAAGACGCAACGGTCACGCTGCGGAACAAGGGGACCAATACGCCGGTGACGCAAAACAGCAACGCAGCGGGGCAGTACACGTTTGTGAACGTCGTGCCGGGCGAGTATGACATCACAGTGAAGAAGGACGGGTTCCGCACTGCAAACGTTCCCTCTCTCACGGTGGATGTAGCCAAGAGTTATAACGTGGACGTGAGGCTAGAGTTAGGCGCAGCCTCGGAATCGGTCACGGTCACGACAGAGGCGCGCGTGGAGCTGCAGACCACGGACGCGCAGGTTGGCGACGTAATCGGCGGCACGACACTTTCCCGCCTGCCAACCCTCACCCGCGATGCCGCGGAGCTGCTGACCTTGCAACCCGGGACGACCCCTTATGACACACCAGCGAACGGCGGATTTGGGAATTTCGGCGGCACGGTGGCAGGCGCGCGAAGTGACCAGAACGCGATCTCCTTGGACGGAATCGACATTACGGACAACACCGTGGGGGGAGGCGCAAACGCCGTGAACTTCATCCCAACCGGTGTGGAAAGCCTGGATGAATTCAAAGTGGGTGTGACGAACTCCAACGAATCGTTCGGGCGCTCCTCTGGCGGGGAGATCACGCTAATCAGCAAAGGCGGAACCAACAATTTCCACGGCGACGGCTACTGGTTCCATCAGAGTGACGGCTACAACGCCAACTCCTGGGATCTGAATCACACGCCGTCTAGTCCTACGACGTCATTCACGAGTAAAGCTCCTTTCAAGGATAATCGTGAGGGGGTCAGCGTCGGCGGGCCGATCTTTCACGACAAAACTTTCTTTTTCGGGAATTACGAACGGCGACGGTTTCCGTCCTCGTCGCAGGTCTCACATATCGTTCCGACGGACAGTCTTCGCAACGGAATTCTGTCTTTTGCGGACGCGACAGGAACGGTGCAGCAATACGACTTGGCGACGGCCACCGATTGCGGGCCGAATGGAAACCTGGCGTGCGACCCGCGGGGAATCGGCATCAGTCCGACGATTAAGGCGCTCTATGCGTTGAACCCCGACGGAAACGTCGCAAGCCTGCCGGCGGCAAGCGTTGACGGAAACAATACAACCGGATTCCTCACCAACGCCTCCACACCCATTATCTACGACTTCGTGACATTTCGTCTGGACCACAATTTCTCCCAGAAGGCGCACTTTTTCGGAAAGTACCTCTACTCGCGCAATCTCCAGGTCACACCGACGCAGATCGAAGCCCTCAGGGGGAAGCCGACCATCGCAACATCCGGAAATCAATTGCGTGGCGACGGAGTTATCGGGGCACTGAGCTACGCATTTAACACGACCACCAGCAACGTGATTCGCTATGGATGGATCCGCAACCGAAACCCTCTCCCGGGTCTCTCACCCAGCGCTTCCGCGACGCTGCTCGAGCCCCAATTGCCTGGCACCAACACGTCCGCGGGGGACATCGCGCTGGCTCCCGGACTGGCGGCGGTGGGATTGATCGACGTTCCGATCGACGTGGATACGCAACGAGCCCGCACGCAGGGAAATTTCCAGCGCAACAAACAGTTAGTGGACGACTTCTCGAAGATCATTGGCAAGCACTCCTTGACTTTGGGAGGAGACCTGCGCTTTCTCCCGCTGATTGCTCAACGCAATGACAAGGTCGTGGGGTCTCTGGCATCGCTGGTGGCTACCATGGACGCCGACGTGTTCGGCACAAGCCAAGTGGGGAGCCCTCTCAACCGTCCGCCTGATTGCAGCGCCACCGTCACGACTTTCTGCCTGCTGACAGCCGACAAGCAGCGCTGGGACCGACTGTATGCGGCCACCCTGGGAATTGTCGACAATGTCAACGTGCTTGCCGTGCGCAACGGTCAATTGCAAGCTCAGCCTTTCGGGACCCCCCTCATCGCGAACACTAACTCGCGAGCCTACAACGTCTATTTCCAGGACACCTGGCGCATGCGCCCCACTCTGACGTTCACCTACGGCATCGGCTATGGCTGGCAGACGCCACCCACGGAAGCAAACGGTCAACAAACCTTCATGACCGACGCGAGCACGGGAAAAATCCTGACCGCGGCCGGTTACATCCAGGCCAAAGAACAAGCGGCATTGGCAGGTCAGATTTTCAACCCCACCATCGCCTACGTTCCCATCCGCAGTTCCGGCCGCTCCAGCATCTGGAATACGGACTTCGGCGACGTCGCACCCCGGGTCTCTTTGGCTTGGAGCCCATCCTATTCCGATGGGATTCGGGGCCACATGTTCGGCAGCGGAAAGACGGTAGTCCGGGCCGGATTTGGAATCTATTACGACCGTATCAACAACGTGCAGAGCGTGGAGATTCCGCAGCTCGGGGTTGGTTTTGCACAGACGCTTGCTATTACCACTCCGGCGTGCGACTTCAATGGCGCAAGCGCAGCGGGGGCAGGGTGTAATTCGGCCGCGGGCGCCGGGAACATCGGTGCCTCGGGTTTCCGCGTGGGCGTCGACGGCGCGATTCCTGTGCCGCAAGTTCCGACCGTGAGTTCCCCCATTGTGCCCGGGCCTGGCGGAGAATTCCTCTCCTTCGCCGTGGATCCGAGCTTCAAAGTGGGACGCAGCTATAGCATCGACTTCACGGTGCAGCGCGAACTTCCTGGCAACATGCTGATGGAGATAGGCTACGTTGGCCGTCTTGCGCGGGATTTGCCCAACAGCGTGGACTTTGATTCCTCGCCCTACATGTTCACCGATGCAACTTCCAAGCAGACCTTTGCGCAGGCGTACGACGCGATCCAAAAGCAGCTTGCTGCCGGGTCCACAACTGTCACGGCTCAGCCGTGGTTTGAAAACCAGTTGCCTGGTCTTAATGCAAACGCGACCGCGGGTTGCGGCAATGCTGCTATTAGCACGACGCAGTGCTTTGTAAACCAGGCTGCCGCCGTGTTCGGCAGCCAATCCGTTGGATCTTTGTTCAGCGTCATTGATGGCGACCGGCAAGCTCTGAATTTGCCGGTCTTCAACAACCAACAGGTCGTGTTTACGCTGTTCATGCGCACACACAATGACCTCTCGAATTATCACGCGGCCGTGTTTACTCTTCGCAAGAGGCCCTCGCATGGCTTGCAATTTGACCTGAATTACACCTTCTCCAAATCGTTGGACCAGGTCGGCACGGTGCAGAACAATGCGGGCACTTATGCGTCCAGCTTCACGAAGGGCTACCAGTACGGCCCATCGCTCTTTGACCGGACGCACGTATTTAACGCCATCTTCAACTACGATCTTCCCGCCGGTGGATCCCATAAGTTCCACTTCGGCAACAGCATTGCAGACAAGGTCATCGCCGGCTGGTACACCTCCGGCGTCTTCCGTGCGACTAGCGGTCCTCCGTTGACCGTAGTAGGCGGAGACCTCGGCGGCGGCCTGTTTGCCAATGGCCTGAACGAGATTCCCACCGTGGGCATCGGCTCATTGGGTGCCGGCCTCCACGGAAGTGTCTGCGGCTCTGCGGGTCCCGGTGGCCAGCAATTCGGGACGGCCGGCGATGGCCCAAATTGCGGGGCCAGCAACACCGGGACTGGACTGAATCTGTTCGCCAATCCGGGAGCTGTGGCATCGGAGTTCCGCGCCGTCAATATCAGCACGGACGGACGTGATGGCACGGGAACTCCGATCCGAGGCCTGGGCATGTGGAACCTGGATATGCGGTTGGGCAAGACAACCTCGTTCCACGAGCGCTACAAGGTCGAAATTTCGGCGGACTTCTTCAATATTTTCAACCATGTCAATTTCTTTCAGCCGTCCATGAACATCAGCAATCCGGCCAACTTCGGCGTCATCACATCGGAGTTGATTCCGGCAGATCGCACGCAGGGCAGCCGGTGGATTCAGCTCGGACTGCGTGTTTCGTTCTGACGATTAGCGATTCAGAAATGGGCCGGGAGGCGAACTAAAGTTCGCTTCCCGGTTTTTTTTGAATTTCGACTTCGGCCTCGCTTCGCCCCCGACACTTTACATTTTCGAATGGAAGCCAACGGAACTTTGCGTTTGCCTCTCTCGGGAAGCAAGTGCAGCATGACCCTATTGGCATTGGCGGCGCTTCACGCTGCCTTACAGGGTGGTCATGATCGAAAATTCTGCGCAGGGAGCGGTCGAGGTTGTTTCGTCAAAGATTGGCCAGCTAGCCCCGCCTGGAAACGCAGTCGAAGGTTACAAGACCTCGTTGGGCGGTGACGGGCTGCGGATTCTGGAACAACTTCCGCAAATCATCGAACGCAGCGCGGAGTCGCTCACACCTGCGGAGAAGGAACTGCTGAAGTGGGTGGGAGTGTTTCACCGGCGGCCGACCCCCGGGAAATTCATGATGCGCATTCGCATGGCCAACGGATTCGCCACAGGCGAACAACTGCGGACCATCGCGGAGCTCTCGCGTCGAATTGGCGATGGTATCGTGGACATCACGACGCGCCAGCAAATTGAGCTTCGGGGATTCACGCTCGACACGGTGCCGGAAATCTGGGAAAAGCTGCGCGGGGTGGATTTGCGATCGCTGCAGACCGGCATCGACAACGTGCGCAACATCAATGGCTGCGCGCTAGCGGGCGTTCACCCGCACGAATGGTTTGACGCTTCTCCCGTCGTGCAGGAATTGGACCGCATCATTGTCGGCACCCAGGGAAATCCGGAGTTCACGAATCTCCCGCGCAAGTTCAATATCACGGTCACCGGCTGCCCGGACAACTGCACGCACGATGAGTCGCAAGATATCGCGCTGATTCCGGCAAGGAAAGCGGGACGGCTCGGGTTTAACGTGTTGGTCGGCGGAAAAATGGGGTCGGGCGGATTTACGGTGGCTTCGCCGCTGAACGTGTTTGTAGAAGTTTTTCAGGCGGCCGCGGTGGTACTCGAACTGATCAAAATTTACCGCGATTACGGTCCGCGCGAGGCGCGTGCGAAGTGCCGATTTGCTTTTCTGGTCGAGGATTGGGGCGTGTCCCGCTTGCGAGCGGCGTTGATTGAGCGGATCGGGCGCGAACTCGCGTTTCAAGGGCGGGACATGCGCAGCTCTACGCACTCCGATCACCTCGGTGTGGTCCGTCAGAAGCAAGCGGGGCTTGTGGCCGTGGGAATGTGCATTCCGACGGGCCGCGTCAATCCCGGGCATTTGGACGAGCTCGCGCGCCTTGCCGATATTTATGGCAATGGCGAGATTCGTCTCACCACCGCGCAAAACGCGATCATCCCCAATGTTCCCACTGATTGTGTCGGCGGGCTCCTTGCCGAACCGTTGCTGAAGGAATTCTCGCCGCGGCCTTCGCCGTTTATGCGCGGGATGGTCGCCTGCGTCGGCACGGAGTACTGCAATCTCGCACAAATCGAAACAAAAAGCCGCGCTGTAGCGGTGTCGCAAGCCCTGGAGGAAAAGCTGGGGGCGAGTGGAAATCCACTGAAGATTCATTGGTCCGGATGCCCGGCGGGTTGCGGCAATCATCAAGCCGCGGATATCGGCCTGCGCGGCTTTCGCACAAAAATCGATGGAAAGATTGTGGACGCCGTCGCCGTTTACGCGGGGGGCCGAACCGGGCCGGACGCCATGCCCGGCGAAGAAATCCTGGAAACCGTTCCCTGTGACGAAGCTTTGCCAGACGTTGTGGCCAATGTGATTCAGTCGTACCGGCTGGAACAAGAAGCTCGCGAAGCTGGGAATATGAACGATCCATTGTTCGCTGCCGCAGCAACAGCGGGCTTGGCCACCTGGCAGTTGCCGCGCCCGGCGGCTGGCCCGGTACGCACGCAGTGAGGCTGGATCAGCTCAAGCGTGCTGAGGTGAAACAGGGCGAGAGTTTGCGAATTCCCTTTGTCCGTGCCGGATGCCGGATTCATACCTGGAGGAAAAAACGCAATGGCTGATTATGTGAATCCCAAAGAGCTTCTGCAAGACGCGGTTCAGTTGGCCAAGCGAAAGAGCGAGCTGTCCATCCGCGATATGCTGATTCGCGGAGCGCTGTCGGGAGCGTTCCTTGGCTATGCGACTTCGCTCGCGTTTTTGGTGACGTCGCAAGGATTGCCGCCCATCGTTGGCGCGATTCTCTTCCCTGTCGGTTTCGTGATTCTGGTGTTGCTAGGCCTGGAATTGGTGACGGGCAACTTTGCGTTGTTGCCAGCGGGCCTGCTCGCCGGAACGGTTCGGCTTTCGAGGCTGCTTCGCAATTGGGCATGGGTTTATGTCGGTAATTTGCTCGGCAGCTTGCTGTACGCGGCGCTCTTTTACCTCGCGATTACCAACTGGCGTACCGGCAACGGCGGCGCAGTGGCGGAGCTGTTGAAACAAGTCGCGCTAAAGAAAACGGCCGGCTACGCGGCTCTGGGAGGGAGTGGCTGGGCGCTCGCGCTCGTGAAAGGAATCCTCTGCAATTGGATGGTGACGATTGGAGCGATGATGGCGCTGGTGTCGCGTTCGACGGTGGGAAAAATCGCGGCCATGTGGCTGCCGATTATGACTTTCTTTGCGCTGGGCTTCGAGCATTCGGTTGTGAACATGTACGTCGTGCCATCCGGCATGATGCTGGGCGCGCCCGTGTCGGTGAGCGGGTGGTTATTCTGGAACCTGCTGCCGGTTACGATTGGAAATCTGGTGGCAGGCGCGCTTTTCACCGGAATCGCGCTCTATGTGACTTATCCCACGGTTTCGCTTCCCGCTGTGGTTGCCGAACCGCTGGCGGCTGCTCCCGCTGAACAACCAGCCGCGTTCGCTGCTGCCGGCGCCCACCGAATGTAACTAGCGATCAAGCTTAAGCGCCTCGCGACGCAATTCTTCACGGAAAGATCCTTCCAGCTGAGCGCATTGCAGCTCAATGGCGCGCTTTGCCAGTTTGTTCTCTAAGCGCGGCACCTCTTTACCGCGTATTCCCACCCCTATGCTTCAAAGCCTCCGAAGGATCTGCTGCCAACTTTGCCTCTGCGCTCCGTTAGCCACAAGCAAAACCAGGAGCCATGCACGAAGGAAAAGAGATATCATGTGCAAGGCAAAAACTGCGATAGCGGGGCGAGCGCGCACCTGTCGGCCCGGAGTAACGGTATGGGGAACAAGTTATGAGCGACCTGACAAAAGAACGGCTGAAAACTCCATTGATTCGCGAGAATGGCAAGCACCTCCCCGCCACTTGGGACGAGGCCCTGGACCGCGTCGCCGCCGGATTTCGCACGCAAATCGAAAAGCACGGGCCGCGCGCGTTTGGCATGTTCAGTTGCTCGAAGACCACGAATGAACTGAACTACGTCGCGCAAAAATTTGTACGCTCGGTGATCGGGTGCAACAACATCGACAGTTGCAACCGCACTTGACACGCCCCAAGCGTCGTCGGTCTGGCGACGGTGTTCGGAGCGGGAGGCGGGACGAGTTCCTACCGCGAAATGGAGGAAACGGACGTAATCCTGCTTTGGGGTTCGAATGCGCGCGAGACACATCCGATCTTCTTTCATCACGTTTTGAAAGGCGTGCGCAACGGGACGAAGCTCTACGTCATCGATCCGCGGCGGACTTCTTCGGCGCAATGGGCCGACACTTGGCTTGGGCTTGATGTGGGGAGCGACATCTCACTGGCCAACGCCATGGCGCGGGAAATCATCGTTGCAGGCCTCGCTAATGAAAAGTTCATCGAGCACGCGACGAGCGGATTCAAGGCGTACCGCGCGCGCGTTGAAAAATACACGCTCGAGCGCGCGGAACGTGAGACTGGCGTGCCCGCGGAAGTGATACGCCAAACTGCTCACGCCTACGCGAAGGCCAAGCGCGCGCAAATCTGCTGGACGCTCGGCATCACCGAACATCACAACGCCGTCGACAATGTGCTCGCGCTGATTAACCTCGCGCTGCTTACCGGGCATGTCGGCAAGTACGGCAGCGGGCTGAATCCGCTGCGCGGGCAAAACAATGTGCAGGGCGGCGGGGACATGGGCGCGATCCCGGATCGCTTGCCGGGGTTTCAGCATGTGGAGAACGACGAGCTGCGTGCAAAATTTGAGCGCGCTTATGGGGCAAAACTCGATCCGAGGCACGGAATGCACTTGAGCGCCATGTTTGCAGCGATGGAACGCAAAGAGCTGACCACGCTTTACGTTCTCGGCGAAAATCCCGCCGATTCGGAGGCCGACCGTCATCACGCGATGAAACTTCTGAGCGGCCTGGAATTTCTCGTGGTGCAGGATCTTTTTTATACGAAGACGGCCGAACTCGCCGACGTCATCCTTCCCGGCTCGGCTGGTTGGTGCGAAACCGAAGGCACGGTCACGAGCAGCGAGCGCCGCGTCCAGCGCGTGCGCGGCGCAGTCCAGCTGCCCGAAGGCATTCGTGATGACATGGAAATTATTTTCGATCTCGCAAAGCGGCTGGGCCACGACTGGGGCCAACGGCATGCCGAGACGGTCTGGAACGAATTGCGCCAGCTCAGCCCCATGCACGCGGGCATGAGCTACCGGCGCTTGGGAGAATTAGGCGGCATTCAGTGGCCGTGCTACGACGAATCGCATCCGGGCGAAATGTACCTGCACAGCCGCCTTTGGCACGAACCGCTGATCGGCCCGCGCGCGCCGTTTTCGGTCGTGGAATTCGAGCCGCCCGTCGACGAACTCACAGACGAATTCCCCATTCGGTTGACGACGGGGCGTCATCTCGATTCCTACAACACCGGCGAGCAAAGCCGCCACTTCGCTTCTCCGTTGCGCCGCGCAGCCACGCTGGACCTTTCTCCGGAAGACGGCGAGCGATACCACGTCAGCGAAGGCGAGCAAGTGCGCGTGAGTTCGCGCCGAGGCTCCGTGCTCGCTCCCGTGCGATTTGATACCGCGCTGCGGCCCGGTCTCGCCTTTCTTGCGGTTCATTTTCACGATCAAATCTCGACCAACGATCTCACGATCGACGCCGTGGATCCCAAGTCTGGAACTTCGGAATTCAAGGCTAGCGCGATTCGCATCGAGAAATGCGTGGAGAACTGAGTGGATCTGCATCTCACCCCTTCCCGAGCTACACCAGAAGAAAAAGCCGCGGTTGACACCGTGCTCGGTGATGCGAAGTCGAGTTGGGAAGGCGGCGATCGAAAGATCGGGCAAGATGGCCACGTCGCTTTTGGCGGACAGGCGTCGCGCTCGAAACGTCACCTGCTGCTCCCCGTGTTGCACGCAATTCAGGAGCGCATCGGCTGGATCAGTCCTGGCGCGCTGAATTACGCTTCGCTGCGATTGGACGTTCCTCCCGCCGAAGCGCACGGCGTCGCATCGTTCTATGACCTTTTCTCGCTCGCTCCTCGTCCGCCCATCATCGCGCACGTTTGTGAAGACATCGCTTGCATGACGCGCGGCTCGGCTGCGCTGTGTGTCGAGCTTGAACGCAAGCTGGGTCCTGCAGGAACTCCTTGTGCCGAGGGCAAAGCAACTTGGAAGCGCAGCCCATGCCTGGGACTTTGCGAGCGCGCGCCAGCAGCCTTTATAACAGCCGCGGGTGAAGCGCCTCGCGAACGCGTGCTGGCTCCCGCAACCGCCGATAGCGTTTCTTCCGCGATTGCGGATGCCGAGCGCGGAAGATTTTCTGCCACTATCGATGAGCTAAACGTAAAAGTGTCAGCGCCGCAAGCCGGGCAACCGCTTTTGCATCTGTTGCGTCGCATCGGCCGCGTCGATCCCGCCAGTCTCGATGACTATCGCCGCCACGATGGCTACGAAGCGCTGCGCAAAGCGCTCGACGGCGGTCCGCAGTTTGTGATCCATGAAGTGATCGCGTCAGAACTTCTCGGCCGCGGCGGGGCCGCGTTCCCAACCGGAAGAAAGTGGGAAGCTCTCTATCGTCAGCGCGACGCGAATCGCGCGCACTACGTCGTGTGCAACGCAGATGAGTCCGAGCCCGGCACGTTCAAAGACCGCATCCTGATGGAGGGCGATCCCTTCGCGATTCTCGAAGGCATGACCATCGCTGCATTCGCCGTCGGCGCAAAAAGGGGCTACATCTATATTCGCGGAGAATATCCGTTCGCTACGCAGCGCCTCGAACACGCCGTTCGAAGCGCGCACACGCACAATTTCCTCGGCGAAAATATTCTCGGGCACGATTTTTCTTTCAACATTGAAATTCGCCGCGGCGCCGGCGCCTACATCTGCGGAGAGGAAACCGCGCTTTTCAACTCCCTCGAAGGCTACCGCGGCGAACCCCGCAACAAGCCGCCATTTCCGACGCAAAGTGGATTGTTCCGCCAGCCCACCGTCGTCAACAACGTCGAGACGCTGATCAATACTTTGGAAATCATTCTCGAGGGGGGCGCGGCTTACAGACGGAAGGGCACAACTCATTCCGCGGGCTCTCGCTTGTTTTGCGTTTCCGGTCACGTCGCGCGTCCGGGTGTCTATGAAACTCCTTTTGGGCCAACGGTTCGCGACATTATCGAAATGGCCGGCGGAGTTGGTGGCACTGGCCGGTTGCAAGCCGTTTTGCTTGGCGGCGCGGCAGGCAATTTTATTTCGCCCGCCGAACTCGATACCCCTTTGACGTTCGAGCACACGCGCGCGATTGGAGCCACCCTCGGCTCCGGCGTCGTGATGCTCTTCGATGATTCCGTTGACCTGAAGCAAATTCTTCTGCGCATCGCAGCGTTTTTCCGCCATGAAACGTGCGGCCAGTGTGTGCCTTGCCGCGTCGGCACGGTGCGCCAAGAAGAATTGCTGCAGCGCCTCGTCAACCGCCATCCTCTCG
>Ga0335081_10013119_pt1 | contig 13401 bp, 14 predicted proteins | sample Lox_Sample_35_FD_206713 | JGI IMG/M metagenome (GOLD analysis project Ga0335081, IMG submission 206713) | Soil microbial communities from Loxahatchee National Wildlife Refuge, Florida, United States - Lox_Sample_3.5 | ecosystem: Environmental > Terrestrial > Soil > Wetlands | place: USA...
CCCACCCGTGCGTTACCCGCGGAGCGGCGGGAGACGGCAGCCTGCCGGCATGGTCAGGTCCGGATGGGTCACCGGCCAGGGGCGAAGGTCCCAGGCCCAAGTGCCACCGGGTGCCCCGGGCACAGCCAACGGCACACACGGTAACGTACGGACCGGGCAATCATCAGACCCTCCGCCTGACCCCGCGCCTTCCGGGGGCTGAACGGCACGGGCGCGATAACCGGTGCCGCTATCGCACCCCGTCGCGGGCGACCGCACCCCGGGTGCGTCGGCGCAGCCGCAAGCGGGAATGATCGCGCGGTGACAAGGGTCCCGCAACGCCCCGGGAAAGGATACGACCAAATGACCGATCCGCAGAACACCCCGGCCTTCGCCCGCCTCATCCAGCTGTGGACCATGCAGCTGCGCAGGATCACCGAGGGACTGACCGGCATGGCCGGGCTCAGTGAGTCCGTCCTGTCGCAGTCCGTGCAGTCGCTGCAGGGCCTGCCGCACCCCGGCGCGCTGTCCGCGGCCCAGCTGAACCTGATCGCCAGCAACGTCGCATCGCAGCGGCAGGGCATCGCCGCGATGCAAGCTCAGCTGCGGGTGCTCGACGAGCAGCTCGCGATGCTGGAGCAGGTCCTCGGCCCGCTCGCCGAGTGGGGCAGCACCTGGGCACAGTTCGAGGAGCTGGTGCTGAGCACTCGCCGTAACCCGGAGCCTGAGGGCTAACGCGACCCGGGTGGCGGTCAGGCCGAGCCAGGCGTGCCGGGATCTGGCTGACGGCAGCTTCGAAGGCGGCGGGGGCCTTCCGGTCGACCGGGCCGGTCGACTGGGCCGGTCGACCGGGCCAGTGACGGTGCCGAGCATGCGGCGCTGGAAGGAAAGAATCAGGGCACCGTCGGATGACGCGGTTCAGACCGCGGTCGGCTGGCGCCATTGCTCGACGTAGCGCCGCAGCTCCTGCCGTCCGCGGACACCGCACTTGGCGTAGATGTTGCCCAGGTGATACTCCACTGCCTTGCGGCTTATGAAAAGCTCGGCCGCAATCTCCGGATTCGATAGTCCCCTCCCAAGTAGGTGGGCCACTTCCGTCTCCCGGCTGGTCAGCGCCAGGACCGGGGCCGCATCATCCCGCCAGGGGCCCAGCGCGCGAGCCCACAGCCCTCTCAGGCCGGACGCCCGGCCAGGCACCGCCGTGCCAGGGCTGTCTTCCCCATGCCCGGATCACCCTCGATGGCGACCAGCCACGGCTGCCCCGCCTCCACCCGGGAGACGACCTCCGCGACGCGCTCGAGTTCGGCTGCCCGGCCGACGAAAACGTCAAGCGGCGCCGGCAGGTCCTGCACGCCCCACCTCGTTCCGCTGCGACGTCGGCCACCTGGATAGATACGAGCGTAACCCGTGGCCGGTCGGCACTTCATCCCCGGTACCGTCGGCCGGGTCCGGCAGCGGGCGCTGCTGCCTACCGCCGGCAGCACCGACTTGCTGAACTCACGCCTGGTGGCCGCCGCCGGAGGAGGCGGCGGCAGCGTGGCCTTCGAGGACGGCCGCGCGCCGATCACCGGCTGCCCGTGGAGACGTGATCTGCTCGGCAATCCGCTGCCTGCCGGTCACGAATCCTCCCATAGGCCGCCGATCGCCTCCGAGAGCAGCCCGGCTACATCGCCGAGACGGTGAGCGCCTCGGGAAACAACTAGCGCACCGTCGACCCAGACCGAATCGATGTCGGCCGCGGTGGCGGCGAGCAGGATCTGTGCGGGGTCGATGCCGGCGGTGCGAACGGTGTCGGTGCGTACGCATACCAGGTCAGCCCGCATGCCCGGGGTAATGGCTCCCGCGTCTGTCCAGCCCAGCGAGCTGTGCGCGGTGGCGGCGGTCAGCAGCTCATCCGGCCGGAACCTGCCGCGCTGCAGCGAAGCCAGCCGCTCGCCCGATTCAAGCGCCCGCGCCTCGCCGATAAGGTCCACGACCGCGTTCTGGTCGCTGCCCAGCGAAAGACGGGCACCAGCGTCCGCAAGCGCGCGGGCGGGACCGATGCCGTCGGCGAGGTCCTGCTCGGTGGTCGGGCAGAAGCAGGCGGTCACCTGTGCCTCGCCGAGGATCCGGATGTCGCGTCCTGAGAGATGTGTCGCGTGCACGACGGTGGTACGCGGCGTGAGCGCGCCGCTCTCGTCGAGCAGCGCGGTGGGGGTACGGCCGTAGTACGCCTGCGTGGAGCGGTTCTCCGCGGGCTGCTCGGACAGGTGGATGTGCAGCGGGCGGTCTGCGGTCGCCACGACGGCCTGGGCGAGGTCACCCGATGCAACGGCCCGGACCGAATGGATGGCCGCGCCGACGACCGTGCCGGGCCAGGCATCGACATCGCCGACACGAGACGCCCACGCTTCAGCGGTCTTATCGCTGAAGCGGAGCTGGAGCTCGTCCAGCGGGAGGTGACCCGAGGCGTCAAGCCCGCCCTCCAGGTAGCAGGCATCGAGCAGGGTGAGCCGGATGCCGGCGTCGGTCGCGGCCTGCTGCAGCGCATGGCCCATCGCGTTCGGATCGCTATACGGCTGGCCGCCCGGCGCATGATGGACGTAGTGGAACTCGCCGACCGTGGTGATGCCGGCCAGTGCCATCTCCGCGTACACCGCCCGGGCCAGGGCGAGGTAGTTGTCCGGGTCGAGCCGCGATGCCAGCGAGTACATGGCTTCGCGCCAGGTCCAGAACGTGCCGCCGCTGTTGTGGGTGCGCCCGCGCAGCGCCCGGTGAAACGCGTGGCTGTGGGCGTTCGCGAAACCGGGCAGGACGACACCGCGCAGTCGCATGGCGTCCGGCGGCGGGGTGGTGCCTGATGGCGTGGCGTCCGGTGTCACGGACGTGAATCTGCCGTCGGCGACCTCGATGAGGACGTCCCGCGCCGGCCCCGACGGCAGCAGAGCCCGGCTCGCGAACAGCGTGGTCATGCGGCCTGGCCGCCCACGAGGTCGGTCACGACCGCGGTCAGCGCTTGCACGCCGAGCAGGCAGTCGTCCCGCTCCGCGAACTCGGCGGGGGAGTGCGAGATCCCGGTCGGGTTGCGGACGAACAGCATCGCAGCAGCGACGCCGGCCTGCGCGAGCACGCCTGCGTCGTGCCCGGCGCCGCTGGCCAGCCGCGGGGCGTCATCAAGTACCGCCGCGCACCGGTCGCCCAGGAACGTGTCGAACGGGGTAGCCGGAGTCCAGGATTCCTCGCGGACGTCTCGGCCCTCGGACAGCTCGGCGACGAGCGCACGGACTGCGCCGGCGTCAGCGCCGCGCGCGTCCAGCCAGCCCCGCACCCGCGACGGGATCGCGTTGACGCCGTTGGGCTCGACCGTGACCTTGCCGCACGTGGCCACGATGCCGTATTTCCCGGCGAGCTCCCGCGCCTGCAACACGGCGGCGGCGTAGTCGAGCATCGGGTCGTGACGGTCCTCGAGGCGGGTGGTGCCGGCATGGTTGGCCTCGCCGCCGAACTCCATGCGCCAGCGCCCGTGCGGCCAGATGCCGGTGCCGACGGCAACGGGCCTGCCGAGGTCGATCAGCCCGCGGCCCTGCTCGACGTGCAGCTCGACGAAGCACCCGATGCGGCGCAGCGTGTCCTCGTCGCGCCCGACATGCGCGGCGTCGTGCCCGGCCGCCGACATCGCCTCGGCCATGGACGTCCCGTCACCGTCGCGCAGCCCCAGTGTGCGATCCCGCGGAAGAGCACCAGTTACCATCCGCGACCCCGCGCAGGCGACGCCGAACCGCGCGCCTTCCTCGTCACCGAAGTTCACCACCCCGATCGGCCGCGACGGCCTCAATCCGGCTGCGCGCAGCGCATCGATCGTGAGCAGGGCGCTCACCACGCCGAGCGGTCCGTCGAAGGCGCCGCCGTCGGGCACGGAGTCCAGGTGCGAGCCGATGACGACGCCTGGGCCCGACGTGTCCGGGTCACCCCACCAGGCCCACTGGTTAGCGGCCCGGTCGACCAGTAGATCGAGCCCCCGCGCGGCTGCCTCGCCGGCGAACCACTCGCGCAGGGTCGCGTCGGTCGGTGTCCAGGCGTAGCGGCGGTACCCGCCGGTCGATCCTTCGCGGCCGACTGGAGCGAGGTCATCCCAGAGCCGGTCGAACGTCATGAGCGTCCCATCGGCACGCGGACTCCGCCGCCCGGGTGCGCCCGCAGCGGCGCGTCGTCGGGGGCGTCGCCGGAGTCGATGTGCCGGATGACGCCCATGCCGGGGTCGTTGGTGAGCACCCGCTCGATCTTGGCCGCGGCGAGCGGCGTGCCGTCGGCGACGGTCACCTGGCCGGCGTGGATCGACCGGCCGATTCCCACGCCGCCGCCGTGGTGCAGCGATACCCAGGAGGCACCCGACGCGGTGTTGACGAGTGCATTGAGCAGCGGCCAGTCGGCGATCGCGTCGGACCCGTCGGCCATCGCCTCGGACTCGCGGTACGGTGACGCCACCGAGCCGCAGTCGAGGTGGTCGCGGCCGATGACGACCGGTGCGCTGAGCTCGCCGGAGGCGACCATCTCGTTGAACCGCGCGCCGGCCTTGTCGCGCTCGCCGTAGCCGAGCCAGCAGATGCGCGCGGGCAGGCCCTGGAACGCGACGCGCTGCTGCGCGGCGTTGATCCACTTGTGCAGCCGCGCGTTGTCCGGGAACAGGTCCAGCGCGGCCCGGTCGGTGGCGTGGATGTCCTTCGGGTCGCCTGACAGCGCAGCCCACCGGAACGGCCCCTTGCCCTGCGTGAACAGCGGGCGGATATAGGCGGGCACGAAGCCGGGGAACGAGAACGCCCGCTCGAAGCCTCCGCGCCGCGCCTCGTCGCGGATGGAGTTGCCGTAGTCGAACACCTCGGCCCCGGCGTCGGCGAAGCTGACCATCGCCTCGACATGCCTGGCCATCGAGGCCCGCGCACGGTCGGTGAACTCCTCGGGCTTCTTGCTCGCGTAATCGGCCCAGTCGCCGAGGTCCACGCCCTCGGGCAGGTAGGACAGCGGGTCGTGGGCCGACGTCTGGTCGGTGACGATGTCGACCGCGATGCCGCGGCGCAGCAGCTCCGGCAGCACGATGGCGCAGTTGCCGGCCAGCCCGACGGACAGCGCGCGCCGCTCGGCCTTGGCGCGCTCACATCGGGCGATCGCGTCGTCGAGCCCGCCGGCCACCTCATCCAGGTAGCGGTGCTCGACGCGGCGGTGCAGGCGCGCGGGATCGACGTCGACCACCAGGCAGACGCCGTCATTCAGCGTCACCGCAAGCGGCTGCGCGCCGCCCATGCCGCCGCAGCCGCCGGTGACGGTGAGCGTGCCGGCCAGGGTCCCGCCGAAGCGCTTCTCGGCGACGGCAGCGAACGTCTCGTAGGTGCCCTGCAGGATGCCCTGGGTGCCGATGTAGATCCATGAGCCAGCGGTCATCTGGCCGTACATCATCAGGCCGAGCTGCTCGAGGCGGCGGAACTCTGGCCAGGTGGCCCAGTCGCCGACGAGGTTGGAGTTGGCGATCAGCACGCGCGGTGCCCACTCGTGGGTGCGCATGACGCCGACCGGCTTGCCGGACTGCACCAGCATCGTCTCGTCCTCGCGCAGCTCGGCCAGGGTGCGGATGATCGCGTCGTAGCTGGCCCAGTTGCGGGCGGCGCGGCCGGTACCGCCGTAGACGACGAGGTCATCCGGACGTTCGGCCACCTCGGGATCGAGGTTGTTCATGAGCATCCGCATCGGGGCCTCGGTCTGCCAGGAGCGTGCGGTGAGCGTGGTGCCGCGCGGAGCGCGGACGGGGCGGGCGCCTTCCATGGCGGGTCTCCTCAATGTCGTAACAAGCTCTGTGTCGTGACAAGCTCTGTGTCGTGACAAGCTCTGTGTCGTGACGGGTCAGTGCAGCGGGCCGCAGACGGCCTCGGCGGCCGCGACGAGACGGCCGGACCGGACGAGCTCCACGGTGGCTGCAATGTCGGGGGCTAGGTAGCGGTCCGGGCCAGGCCCGGCGACCTGCTGGCGCAGGGCGTCGCGGGCGGCGGCCGTCGCCGGGGCGGGGGTGAGCGGCGAGCGCAGGTCGAGCGCCCGGGCGGCCGTAAGGATCTCGATCGCCAGCACCTGGGTCAGTGCGTCGACGGCACGGCGCAGCTTGCGGGCGGCCGACCAGCCCATCGAGACGTGGTCCTCTTGCATCGCGCTGGACGGGATCGAGTCGACGGACGCCGGCACGGCCAGGCGCTTCAGCTCCGAGACGAGAGCGGCCTGCGTGTACTGGGCGATCATGTAACCGGAGTCGACGCCCGGGTCGTCAGCCAGGAAGGCCGGCAGGCCATGGTTGCGGGCGCGGTCGAGGAACCGGTCGGTGCGCCGCTCGGCGACCGATGCGAGGTCGGCCGCGGCTATGGCGAGGAAGTCGAGCACGTAGGCCACCGGCGCGCCGTGGAAGTTGCCGTTGCTCTCCACCCGGCCGTCGAGCGTGACGACGGGGTTGTCGACGGCGCTCGCGAGCTCGCGGTCGCGCACCAGGCGGGCGTGCGCGAGCGTGTCGCGGCCGGCCCCGTGCACCTGCGGCGAGCAGCGCAGCGAGTAGGCGTCCTGCACGCGGGTGCACTGCGGGCTGCGGTGGCTGGCCATGATGGCGGAGCCGGCCAGCAGTGCTCGCAGGTTGGCGGCGCTGTCGGCCTGGCCGGGGTGCGGGCGCAGCGCCTGCAGGTCCGCGGCGAACACCGCATCGGTCCCGAGCTGGGCCTCGACGCTCATGGCGGCGGCGAGGTCAGCCGTGCGGAACAGCATGGCGAGGTCGTGGGTGGCGAGCGTCAGCATGCCGAGCATGCCGTCGACGCCGTTGGTGAGGGCCAGGCCCTCCTTCTCGCGCAGCACGACCGGCGTGATCCCGGCCGCGGTGAGCGCATCGGCTGCCGGCAGCGGTTCGTCGCCGACCCGCACGGTGCCCTCGCCCATCGCGGCGAGCGCACAGTGGGCCAGGGGAGCGAGATCGCCCGAGCAGCCCAGTGACCCGAACTCGTACACGACAGGCGTGATGCCCGCGTTGAGCATCGCCGCGTAGGTCTCGGCGGTCTCCAGCCGCACGCCGGTGCGGCCGGTGGCCATCGTCGACAGGCGCAGCACCATCAGCGCGCGGACGACCTCGCGCTCAACCTCCGGGCCGGAGCCCGCCGCGTGCGAGCGGATGAGGCTGCGCTGCAGGGCCACCCGGTCATCCGGCGCGATCTGCCTGGTGGCCAGGGCGCCGAACCCGGTGGAGATGCCGTAATGCGGCTCAGGATCGCCGGCCAGCGCCTCGATGACGACCCGGCTCGCGCCGATGGCCTTGCGTGCCTCGTCGTTCAGGCGCACCTGCGCGTCATGGCGTGCGACGGCGAGCACCTGCTGCTCGGTCAGCGGCTCGACGCCGATTGCGATCTCGTTCATAACTCCATGGTGAGGCGCGGGCCGTCGTTTGTGACCTCCTCTGCAGCCATCAGTGTCTGGGATTACAGATTCATTCGCGACCCTGCAACGGGGTGTCCTTTCCCTGCGGCTGCGGCGGGCTACCAAGTCGGCGGCTGAGTTCAACGGCGGTCTTGGCCACCCGTGCGGCGAGGCGCTCGCGCTCCTTCGCGTCGACTTCCGCGCTCGGGAACGTCACGGCCACGGCTGCGACCGGGTACCCGGTGCGGTCGCGGGCGGCCACCGCGACTGAAGCGAACTCGGGTGTCACCTCACCGTCCTCGGAGGCAAATCCCCGGCGACGAGTCTCGGCCAGGAGGTACCTGAGTGCGGCGAACGACCTCGGCCCCCGGTCATTGCGCAGGACGAAAGAGCCGGGTTCCGAGAAGAGCGCACGCACCTGCGCGCGGGGCATCTGAGCGAGCATTGCCCGGCCGCTGGCCGTCAGCTGGGCCGGCAGCCGCACCCCGACGTCGGTGACCAGGGGAGGGCGGCCGATCGCGCGCTCCTCGATGACGTAGATGACGTCGCGCCCGTGCATGATCGCCAGGTGCGCGTTCTGGCCCGCGCTGTCTACCAGGACCGCCAGCGGCATGCGCGCCAGCCGCTGAAGTGATGTCTGCCGGCTGTAGCCGGAAGCCAGTTCGTACACGGCAACGCCGAGGGCATAACGCCGCTCCTCGGCCACGTGGACGACGAATCCGGTCCGGACCAGCGTGTCGAGCAGGTGGTAGGTCGTGGATCTCGGTAGGTCGAGGTCACGGCTGATGGCCGCTGCGGCAGCGGGCTGGGCTCGCGTGCCGAGGTAGTGCAGCACGGCCAGCGCCTGTGCGGCCGCCGGGACTACTCCCACAGCCTCATCCTACGTCTGGGAACCCAGACAGCCGCGGATCCCGCTGGCCGAGGGTGAAGACCGAGTAGCCGGTCAGCGAGGCTTGACCTCGCCCATCGGGCCGAAGCCGTCGTGCGGGGTGTCGATGTAGATGATCTGCGGCTGGGCAGCCACCAGATCGGGTGCGGTGTCGAAGAACTTCTTCGCGTGGGCCTGCTTGACGTGCGTGGCACCCGCCTCGGCGTCCCTGAAGCCCTCGATGGTGACGAACTCGTTGTCGTCGGTCAGGCTCCGGGCGAACTGGAAGAACAAGCAGCCGTCCTCGGAGTTGACGTCCCTAGCGTAGGAGTCGGCCAGCGCTAGCCACTCGTCCATCTTCTCGGGCCGGATCTGCCATTTGATGTTGATCAGGATCATGGATCCCCTCCTGCTAGGCGGCAGTCATCATTATCGTGGGCGACCGCTGGTGACCGTCAACTGCGGTGGCCGCCCGCCTGAGATCACGCCGCTTCAATTCCTCGCCGCCCTCACCGTCCTCGCCGGCGTGATCCTCGGCCTCGGCCGTACCCGCGAATCGGGGCGGTCGAAGGGTCGCCGCGGAGCCGAAGACGGTGGCACTGACCAGCGGCGCGACCGGGCCGCCAAGCAGCAGCGAGATGTCCGCTCCGGGCACCTGGTTGGCCGGGGTACCGCGGATCTGCCGGACCGCCTCGAGGACCAGCCCGATCCCGTGGACGAAGCCCTCGGCGAGGTTTCCGCCCGCCGTGTTGACGGGCAGCGTGCCCGCCGGGGCGATGAGGTTGGGCAGGGTCATGAACGATCCCGCGTCCGCTCCCGGGGGACACAACCCGAGATCGATCAGCGAGGCCACGGCCGGGCCGCTGAAGTTCTCGTACACCTGGACGACGTCGGTCTCGCCGGGCTTGAGCCCAGCCTCCGCCCAGGGCCGGGCGACCAGCGCAAGGTGGAAGCCCGCGCTGGTGTACGCCGCGCTGTTCTCGGCCGACTCGCTCCAGTCCGGCCCGGCGCCCCGCACGCCGGACAGCACATAGGCGGGTACCGGCCGCAGGTCCCTGGCTCGCTCGGCCGAGGTGAGCAGGACGGCGGCGGCCCCGTCGTTCTCCCGGGAGCAGTCATACAGGCGCAGCGGCTCGGAGACCCACCGGGCCCCGGCGTAGATGTCGTGGTCGAGGGGGTGGCCGTAGGCCACGGCATCCGGGTTCTGCTGCGCGTGGTGGTAGGACGCCTGGACCAGTGCCTCCAGCGCGGACCTGGGTACCCCGTCGACCTCGAGCATCCGCTGGGTCCGCAGTGCGCAGACCTGAGCCGGCGCAGGCGGCCAAGATGGCCTCCAATGTCAGCCGCAGCGCCGAGTGCGGGCTCGTTCCGCGCTTGTAGTACGGCGTGGCGCCGATCCCCGTCACCGCGGTGGCCCCGCGCAGCGACCGGTCCCGGTTCATGCCAGCCGCCAGCGCAGCACCGGCCAGCCGCCGGGATCGGGGGCCGGGTCGATCTCGCCCCGCACCGCCTGGCCCACCCGCACGTCGGCGCCGTCGCCGTCGCGCAGGACGCCGAGCAGGCGGCGCTTGCCGGCCGAGGGCAGCTCCGCGAGCACCACGACGAACGGCACGTGCCCTGAGAGTTCGGTCGTGAACGGCTGCCACGTGCGGGTCCAGGAGTAGATAGTGCCGAACGCCGCCACGGGGGGCCACGTGAGTTCGAAGCTGTGGCACCGCGGGCAGGCCGGCTGCGGCGCCCAGATCCAATGGCCGCACTGCGCACAGTGCTGCACGCGCACCTCGCCGTCACGCAACCCCTCCCAGTGCGGCAGGTCAAGCCCGTCATCCCGCGGACCGGCGGTGGGCATCACCGGCGGGGTGTCCGGCACGTTGCGTACCTGGGTGACGCGCCAGCCTTCCGCCAGCTTGACCCACCGGGAGCGCAGCACGGTCGTGCTGCCGCCGTCCGCGGTGTAGCCGATGTAGGCGGCGACCAGGCCGTCCGGTTCTGCCTCCAGGCGCAGCAGCCGGGACGAGACGAGCCGGTCCGGGAGGCGGGCCGACCCGATCAGCTGGCCGCTCCGGTCTGACCGGAAGTCGGCCAGCGTGGCCGCGTTGTCGCCGGCCGTCACGACCTGCCCGTGCCGTTCCGCGACCGCGACGAGGTCGGCGGGGACGTCGCCCGCGAGCACGGGTCCCGCGGCCCCTTCCGTCATCACGGCTTCGCCGCCGCGTGTGCCAGGCCGGTCCCGGCGGGCCTCGCGGCCGCCGGGGCGTCGCCGACGAGGTACTCGATGTCGGTCCGGTCGTGCCGGAAGCCCAGCAGGCGGCAGGTCCGGGTCAGCGCGTGGTCCTCCGCGTCGACGGTGATCGCGGCGACGCGGAGCCCGCGGTCCCGCAGGCCGGTCATGGCGGCGGCCACCAGATCGGCCCGGATTCCCTCCCGGCCCGGCTCGGCCAGCACCGCGACGATCCGGCCCGCGCTGCCGTACTCGGTAGGCTCACCCGCGTCCGGGTCATACCAGACCGCACCCGTGACGTCCGGGCCCGCGATCAGCACATCGGCGTCGCGCGGAAAGTCTCCCAGGCCGGCCTGCCGGTGCCGCAAAGCGGCCACGGCGGCGAGTTCCGCCGCGTCGGCCGGCGGCCGGGGCCGGAGGCTCCGCGGATCTTGCCTCCCGCCGGCCCGCAGCGGCGCGAGCAGCTGCCACTGGCGGCGGCCCTGGCGCACGCCGAAGCGCTCGAACCGGCGGGCCATGCGCTGGGCGGCCGGGTGGTCGCCGCGAGCCCAGACGCGCAGCGCCGAGACGCCGGTCCCCGGCCCGCAGCCCGGCCTCGAGATGACAGCGGGCCGCGGCGTCGGTCCAGCGGTCCAGGCTCCGGTAGTCAACCAGGTCCGTGCCGTCGAAGACGATGGCAGGACGGCCCGGCGCCTCCCGCGCCCAGTAGCACAGTCCGTCGGTGACGAGTTCGGTCATGGCGTGCTGCCCGGTCCATCGGGCCCGGCGCCGAGCAGCGTGCCAAGCTCGCGGTGGAAGATCTGGTTGACCACCTCGTTGCGGCCCAGCAGCATCCCGCCCGCGTCGGCGCTGGCCAGCCCCTGCTGCGAGCTGCGCAGTAGCGGGAAGTCCTCCTGGTGCAGCACGGCCAGCAGGATCTTCCAGTTCTTCTCCCAGACGTGCTCCCACCGTTCCGGTGTCATCCCGCTGGCCTCAAGCGGCGACACGAGCAGCCGCATCTCCATCCGGCAGCGCCCCGGGTCCGCCGGGTGCGGCCGGAAGGTGAGCAGCTCGAAATGGTCGTCGGGCTGGCGCAGCAGCGTGCTGTTCGGCAGCAGGAAATGCCCCTCGGTGACGTACGGGCCGAGGTCCGTATCGCCCGGGTCTTCCTCCAGCCACCGGTCGATGGCCTTGCGCGGGCTCACCATCCGGGCGTGCCGGCCGAAGTCCTCCACGGTCTGCACGTTGGTGTGGATGTGCTTGCCCGCCGTGCTCGGATGCGCGTACTGGATGTGGTAACTGTCCACGAACGCGTCCTGTATCAGCTTCCAGTTGGCCGGCTCGTCGAATCCCTCTGACCGGAACGCGGTCAGCTCGCCGAGCCGGTACCCGGCCAGGATCTCGTCCATTTCCGGACCCAGCCACGCGGCGACGTCGATCTTCGCGCCCGCCCGGTCGACCATCCAGATCAGGCCGTGCCGCTCCTCGCAGGGCAGCTCGATCAGCCCGTACTGGGACCGATCCACCTTGCTGAACGTGGCCTCACGGGTGATCGCCCGCAGCGACCCGTCCATGTTGTAGGACCACCGGTGGTATCCGCAGGAGAAGAGCCGGCAGCGCCCGCTCTCCTGCTCCTCGAGCAGCGCGCCCCGGTGCCGGCACACGTTCACGAAGCACTTGACCGACCCGTCACGCTGCCGCGCCACGATCACGCGGTTCCGCGGCATCTGCAGCGTGATGAAGTCGTTCGGCTCCGGCAGTTCGCTGGCATGGGCCACGATCGACGGCACCCGGCCGAACACCAGGTCCCGCTCCCGCTTCGCCAGGCCGGGATCGGTGTACTGGCCGGGATTGAACGGGACAAGATGCCCGGTCGTGTCGGTGGTGTGGTGGCGGAGGTGGTCCAGGGTCCGCTGGATCCGGTCGCTTCGGGTGGCGATGGCCGTCGGTGTCATCAGGGCCTCCCTCGGGGAAAACCTATAGCATTTAGGTTTACCGCATCGGCGGCCGCCGGGGAAGGGGACAGCATGAAATTGAACCGAACGAGGTGGGCGCGAGCCATGCTTCCGGTCTCCCGCGCGGCGGGATAATGACGCTATGCCCCGTCCCTCCAGTCCCTTGATCAGCCACGACGCCGTGGTCGAGGCGTCGCTGCGCATCATCGACGCCGAGGGCCTCGACGCGTTCAGCCTGCCCCGGCTGGCTCGCGAGCTGAACGTGCAGGCGCCGTCGCTCTACCACCACTTCCAGGACCGGGCCGACATCTTGCGCACCGTGGCCCGGGCCATCGTGCTCCAGAGCCGGGTGCCTGCCCCGGCTGCCTGCCGTACCTGGGTGGACTGGTTCGTCGGGATCAGCCTGTCGTTCCGCCGGGCGGTGCTGAGCCACCGCAACGCGGCGCCGGTCCTGCTGGAGTTCATGCCGCGGGACGTGCTGATCTGGAACTACGAGCTCGGCGTCCAGATCCTCGCCGCGGTCGGTGTCCCGCCGGAGGCGCGGATCGGTGTCATCGACGGACTGGACACGCTCACGCTCGGCGCCTCCCTGGCCGAGGCGGCCAAGAGCCCGGCCCGGGCCGGGCAGGTGTTCGCGAACGTGGACGCCGATACCGAGCCGATGCTGGCCGAGGCCCTGGCGGCGAATACGCGCACGGCCGAGCAACTGTTCGCCGACTCGATCCGCAGCTTCCTGCGCGGCGCGGTCCCCGAAGTGCCGCCAGACGCCCCGGCACCGCAGGCGCTGATCGCCCGGTACCGGGAAAGCCGGACGCGCCCGGCCGGCCCGCTGACCTCAGCGGCCCCCCGCGGCTGAGCCGGCCAGAACGTACCTGCCGGGCCGGGTTCAGAGCCGTCCGGCGGCGTCGCTGATCGCCTGGTCGAGGATCGCCAGGCCGAGGAGGAGCTCGTCCTCGGTGGCGGTCAAGGGCGGGGCGATCCGGAATACGCCG
>Ga0335081_10013120_pt1 | contig 13401 bp, 16 predicted proteins | sample Lox_Sample_35_FD_206713 | JGI IMG/M metagenome (GOLD analysis project Ga0335081, IMG submission 206713) | Soil microbial communities from Loxahatchee National Wildlife Refuge, Florida, United States - Lox_Sample_3.5 | ecosystem: Environmental > Terrestrial > Soil > Wetlands | place: USA...
TTCGCCTTGCCGTTGGCGATCGCCGGATGCGGCGCCATCTTCATCGGCGAGCCGTCCTTGGAATGGATCATCCAGCCGCAGATCAGGTTGCCGATCTTGTCGGCGGCGAGCTCGGCGCCGGTGAGCACCGCGAGCACGCCCGGCATCGCCTTGGCGGCTTTGACGTCGATGCTCGCGATCTTGGCGTGAGCGTGCGGCGAGCGCACGAAATGGATGTGCGCCTGGCCCGGCCGGTTGATGTCGTCGGTGTACTGGCCCTTGCCGGTGATGAAACGGAAGTCTTCCTTGCGGCGCACCGCCGCGCCGATGCCGGTCGCGTTCATGGCGGTCTCCTTCCCCGGAACGTCTCTCCCAGTCTTACCTGGCCGCTCGTCGGCAGCCCTGTTGTTTAGGTCGCCATGGCCTTGGCGCCGGCCGCGATCGCCTTGACGATGTTGTGGTAGCCGGTGCAGCGGCAGAGATTGCCCTCGAGCTCCTCGCGGATGGTCTTCTCGTCGAGGTCGTTGCCCTTGCGGTTCACCATGTCGACCGCGGTCATGATCATGCCGGGCGTACAGAAGCCGCACTGCAGGCCGTGATTCTCGCGGAACGCCTCCTGCATCGGATGCAGCGTGTCGCCGTTGGCGAGGCTCTCGATGGTGCGCACGTCGGCGCCGTCGGCGGTGAGCACGAGAAGCGTGCACGACTTCACCGCCTTGCCGTTGACGTGCACCACGCAGGCGCCGCATTGGGACGTGTCGCAGCCCACGTGCGTGCCGGTGAGGCGCAGGTTCTCGCGCAGGAACTGCACCAGCAGGGTGCGCGGGTCGACATCGGCAGTGACGGGTTTGCCGTTCACCGTCAGCTTAACGGCGGGCATCGAGCTTCTCCCCAGATTCGGAACAGAATGGCCTTTTTTCGCGTTCGCCGGAGACCCGGTGATTTTTCACGGGCGAAATCGGGGCGTTTTTGCCCGATTTCGCCGATCGGAACAAGACGAGTGTTAACCCGCTGCCACTGCGGGTCAAGGGCGGGCACCGCATGGCTGGCGCCGCAGCCCCGGCGCGGAGATACCGTTAGCCGCCCGCCACCGCGGCCGCGAACTTGTTGAAGAACTCGTCCGCCATCTTCTTGGCGGCGCCGGCGATCAGCCGCTGGCCGAGCTGGGCGAGCTTGCCGCCGATCTGAGCGTCGACGTTGTAGGTGAGCAGCGTGCCGCCGTCCTTGTCGGAGAGTGCGACCACGGCGCCGCCCTTGGCGAAGCCCGCGACCCCGCCTTCGCCCTCGCCGGAAATCTTGTAGCCGTTCGGCGGGTCGAGGTCGGTGAGATGGACCTTGCCTTTCCACTTCGCCTTGACGGGCCCGATCTTGGTGACCGCGATTGCCTGGAATTCGGTGTCGGAGACCTTGTCGAGCTGCTCGCAGCCCGGGATGCAGACCTTCAGCACCTCGGCGTCGTTGAGCTTCTGCCACACCGCCTCCCGCGGCGCGTTGAGCTGCACCTCTCCGTTCATCGTCATGGCCATGCGCGGGGTCTCCTTGCGGTCTCGGGCGGGCGGCCATGGACTTAGGGCCTTCCGGCCGCGCTGAAAAGGGGCCAATCCGACGTGGCTGCGCTGCCAGCCGCGCGCCCGTGCGAGCGCTTCGGCAACGGGTTGGCGCGGCGCGGAGGGCCGGCTAAACCGTTCTTGCCGGGAGATTATTCGCCTTTCCTGGTGACCCACCCGCTTGCGCCCTCGCCCCTGCCGAACGCAAACCCGCCAGGAGGAAACCGAATGCCCGTGATCCAATCGCAAGGCTGCCCGATCAATGTCGAGGTCGAGGGCCCGGCCGACGCACCCGTGCTGATGATGAGCAACTCGCTCGGGACGAATCTGCAAATGTGGGACCTGCAGGCGCCGAGCTTCACGAAGCATTTCCGGCTGGTGCGCTACGACCGCCGCGGCCACGGCAAGTCGGGCGTGCCCAAGGGCCCCTACACGATGGAAATGCTCGGCCGCGACGCGCTCGCCGTGATGGACGGGCTCGGCCTCGCCAAGGTGAACTGGTGCGGCCTCTCGATGGGCGGCATGGTCGGCCAGTGGCTCGGCGCCAATGCGCCCGAGCGCATCGATCGGCTGATCCTCTCCAACACCCACAGCTATTATGCGGACAAGGCGCTGTGGGACGAGCGCATCAAGAACGCGCGCGAGAAGGGTTTGGCGGTCGCTGTCGAGCCGACCATGGAGCGCTGGTTCAGCAAGGAATTTCGCGAGCGCGCCCCCGATGCGATCGCGCGCATGCGCGAGATGTTCCTGCAGACCCCGGTCGACGGCTTCGTCGGCTGCTGCGAGGCGATCCGCAACATGGATCTGCGCGACACCCATGCGCGCATCAGCGCGCCGACCCTCGTGATCGTCGGCCGCCGCGACCCGGCGACGCCGCCGGAAGCCGGCAAGGAGATCCAGGCGCGCATCAAAGGTGCCAAGCTCGCCGAGCTCGACGCCGCGCACATCTCCAACATCGAGCAGCCGCAAGCCTACACCGATACGGTGCTGGGGTTCCTGAAGGCGTAATGCAATGTCTTCGTCATGGCCGGGCTTGTCCCGGCCATCCACGTCTTACTCAATGGCAGACAAGACGTGGATGCGCGAACAAGCCCGCGCATGACAAGCAGAGTCCGAGCGAGGGAGCAAACGATGGATGACAAGGAGCGTTACGCGGGTGGCATGAACGTGCGCCGCAAGGTGCTGGGAGCCCCCTGGGTTGATCGCCAGACCGCCGGCAAGACCGCGTTCAATTCCGACTTTCAGGACCTGATCACCCGCAACGTCTGGGGCGAGATCTGGACCCGCCCGCATTTCGACGAGCGCACCCGCCGCATTCTGGTGATCGGCACCATGATGGCGCTCGGCGCCTGGGACGAGTTCCGCCTGCATGTGCGCGCCGCGCTCACCGACGGCGGCTTCTCGGCGGACGACATCAAGGAGATCATCCTGCAGCAGGCGGTCTATTGCGGTGCCCCGGCCGGCAACCATGCCTTCAAGGAGGCGGGCGAGATCGTCAAGGAGCATGCCAAGGGCGCCTGACGCGCGGCGCGCTAGATTCATGCATTGGCGCATATCCTTGTCGGCGAACCGGCGTCCACTTCGCCGGGATATGCGCTAGATCGACAGATCGAACACCTCGCGCAGGCCGGTTCGTCCGGTCGGCGTGATGGTGAGCGCGCGGCCCTCGCGCATGCGCTTGACCCAGCCGAGGTCGAAGCAGCGGTTCGCCAGCGCGGCGCCGACGGCGCCGCCGAGATGCGGCCGCCGCTCGGTCCAGTCGACGCAGGCGCGGCAGAAGATGCGCCGGCGATTTTTCACCAGCGTGATGCCGAAGCGATCGAAGAATTCGTGGCCCTGCGGCGTGACCTCGCCGCCGTCCTCGGCGAGCAGGACGTGGCCGCGGCCGCACAGCGTGTCGGCGAGGCCGACGCCGAGGCGGCCGGCGAAGTGATCGTAGCAGGTGCGCGCGAGGCGCATCGCATCGTCGGCCCGCGAGGCCGGCCGATGGCGCGGCGGCGTCTGCAGCGCGACCGCCATGATGCTCTCCAGCATCTGCGCGACCTGCGGCGTCGCGATGCGAAAGTAGCGATGCCGCCCCTGCTTGAGCACGTCGAGCAGATGCGCCTGGGTGAGCTTGGCGAGATGGCCGCTCGTCGTCTGCGGCGACACGTTCGCCGCGTAGGCGAGCTCGCCGGCGGTGAGCGCGCGGCCGTCGAGCAGCGCGCACAGGATGTTGGCGCGCGCCGGGTCGCCCACCAGCGCCGCAACCTCCGCCAATGAAACGGGTATCGTCATGCGCCCAATGTAGGCGATGGCGCGCCATCCCGCACGTGCCGACAGTTCGGCCGAAACCGTAGTGAACGAACGCGACCTCTCGGGCCGGGAAACCGCGAATAGCGAATGGCGAGTGGCGAATCGGACGCATCATCCGTCCGCCATTGGCTCCTCTTACCCGCCCCCCTGCTCGCGAAAAGCCTGCGGCGTGGTGCCGGTCTGCTTGCGGAAGAAGCGGGCGAAATGGGACGGATCGGAAAACGTGAGGTCGTAGGCGATCTCGTGGATCGGCACCGTAGTGAACACGAGCTGGCGCTTGGCCTCGGTCAGCACGCGCTGGCGGATCAGGTGGCCGGCGGTGACGCCGGTCGCGCGCTTGACGATGTCGTTGAGCCGGTCCGGCGTCATCGCGAGCTTCTCGGCGTAGAAGCCGAGCAGCCGCTCCTTGCGGAAATGCTCCTCCACCAGCTTGCGCATCGCCTCGAGCGTCGGATCGGCGGGACGCAGGGTGACCGCCCCGCTGCGGGCGCGGCTCGCCGCGAGCCGCGCCACCGCGATCGCCAGCAGTGCCAGATAGCCGCGCATCGCGAGACGAAAACCCTCGCGGGCCAGGAAGCGCTCCTCGTGCAGCTCCGTGCACAGCATCGAGAGCGGCGCCAGCTCCGCCTCGGCGAGCGGCACCACCGGCTCGGCCGCGAGCGCGTGCAGCCGCGCCAGCGCCTCGCCGCTGCGCTCGCCCAGTCCGTGCGTCACGTCCTCGGTGAAGCTCACCACCCAGCCCTCGGTCTCGCGCGGAATGAAACGGAAGCCGTGCGCGACCGTCGCCGGCAGGAGGATCGCGGCCGGCGCCGCGAAGTGCGCCGTCGCGGCCTCGACCGTCATCTCGCCGCCGCCGCGCTCGATCAGCAGGATCTGAAACAGGTTGCGATGGCGGTGCGCGCGGATCGTCCAGTCGTGCACCGAGGAGCGCGACGAGATCGTCTCGATGTGGATGAAGTCGAATGCCTGGTCGTCCGGCGGATCGCCGTAAAGATGAAACAGCGGCAGCGCGAGCGACATGGCCGCAAGTCTAGGCGACTGGCGGCGGAAGGGGAATGCGTCGCGGCGGCGTGCAATCGAGGTGTCAACAAGACGCCGGGGCCCCGCTCGGCCGAGCGGGACCCCGGAAAACACCTGCGTGACTGCCGAATCCGTCAGCGATCGCGGTCGCCCTGCTGCTGGCCGCCCTGCTGTTGACCGCCCTGGCGCTGGCCGCCCTGCCCGGGGTTCTGCGTCTGCTGGCCGGGCTTCTGCTGCTGGCCGCCTTGCTGGTTCTGGTTCGGATTTTGCGGATTTTGATTCATCATGGTCTCCATGGGGCCCCGGCCCCACGATAACAACACCCGCGCCCCTTTGACCGTTCCGGCGAGTTCCACGCGCCCGGCGCCCCCACGATTACGCGTGATCGCCGATGACGAATCGTCGCGGAAAAATCTCCGAAAAAACCGCAGCGATCTCACGCAACAGACGGCAACTCCGGCGCGCCCACCGCGCCGGCAGCATGGCTACCCGCTATGAGGCCACTCACACGCGCTTGTAGGCGCGGTCGTGATAGACCAGCACCGGTCCGCCGGCGCCCATCTGCACCGCCTCGACGGCGCCGAAGATGACGTAGTGCGACGCGACCGCCCTGACGTCGATGACGCGGCAGTCGAGCGCGACCGCGGCATCGGCCAGCACCGGCGCGCCGGTCGCGAGCGTGCCCCAGGTGCCGACCTGAAAGCGCGCCTCCGATTGCGCGCCGCTGCGGCCCGCGAACATGTCGGCGACCGGCTCGGCGTCGGCGCCGAGCGTGTTGACGCAAAAGACCCCGTTCTCGCGCATCAGCGGTCCGCCCGTGCTCTTGCGGTTGATGCAGACGAGAATCGTGGGCGGCGCGTCCGACACCGAGCACACCGCGGTCGCCGTGAACCCGGTCTTGCCCGCCTTGCCGGCGGTGGTCACCACGTGCACGGCGGCGCCGAGCCGGCTCATCGCCTCGCGAAACAGCGCCGGCGCGACGGTCGTGACCGCATCGGGGCCGATCGCCTCGAAGGCGCCGGCCATCGCGTCATCAGGACGTTGATCGATCCAGCTCATGTCGATTCGGAGGATAGCAGGTGGGTACCCAACGGTCATGGGCAGCCGAGGGCAGATCACCCGTGCGGTTCGCGAATGGTGAATGGCGAGTAGCGAATGGTGCGCGGCAGAGACCCGCTCGGCGCCTTCCCGATTTCGCTATTCGCAATTCGCCCCTTACCCCTTGCCGGGATTGACCCAGGTGTCGTCGATCCAGCCGTTCTCGTCGTAGTCCGCCATGCAGTCCTCGGCGAGCGCGACCATGCGGTCGAGCGCGCCGGACGAGCGCGCGTTCCACATCGCCTGGATGCGGATGTCCTCGTGGTTGCCGGCGTAGTTGCGCTCGTAGAGCTCGTGGCGCGCGCCGAACTCGGTGCCGATCGCGTCCCACAGGAGCTTCATGATCTTGATGCGCTCCTTGTAGCCGATGCCGTGCGAGCCGCGCACGTAGCGGGCGAGATACTTGTCGATCTCCGGGTTCTTGAAGTCCTTGGCGGAGGACGGGAGATAGATGAGCGCCGAGGCGACGATCTTCTCGACGATCTCGCGGATGCGCCCATAGGCGTCGCCGGCAAAGACCCGGTAGCTCGAGCCCGACTGAGCGTTCGGCAGCACGGTGTCGCCGACCCACGGAACCGGGTTCATCGCCATCGCGTCGGACAGCGCCCAGAACAGATTGCGCCAGGCGATGATCTCGCCCAGCATCGCCTGGTTGCCGCGAAACTCGTCCGAGCCGGTGACGTGCAGCGCCTTGGCGATGAGACCGACCATGAAGTCGAGCTTGACGGCGAGCCGGGTGCAGCCCTGGAACTGATAGCCGGCCAAGAATCCCGAGCGCGGGTAGAACGTCTTGATCTTCTCGATGTCGCGGTGGACCAGCACGTTCTCCCAGGGGATGAGCACGTTGTCGAACACGAAGATCGCGTCGTTCTCGTCGAAGCGCGACGACAGCGGATAGTCGAACGGCGTGCCGACCGCGTCCGCGGTCGCCTCGTAGGACGTGCGGCAGATCAGCTTCACGCCCGGCGCGTTCATCGGCGCGATGAACATGATCGCGAGGTCGGGATCGTTGATCGGCATCGCGGCGTTCTGGCCGAGGAAGTTGTAGTGGGTGATCGCCGAGGAGGTCGCCACCACCTTGGCGCCCGACACCACGACGCCGGCATCGGTCTCTTTCTGAATGGTGATGAACACGTCCTTGACCTGCTCGGCCGCCTTGGCGCGGTCGACCGGCGGGTTGACGATCGCGTGATTCATGAACAGCACGTTGTCCTGCGCGCGCCGATACCAGCGCTTGGCGTTCTCGGCGAATTCTCCGTAGATCGCCGAATTGGCGCCGAGCGTGTTCATCAGCGACGCCTTGTAGTCGGGCGTGCGGCCCATCCAGCCGTAGGTCATGCGCGCCCAGGCCGCGATCGCTTCGCGCTGGCCGACCAAGTCCTCGCGCGACTTGGCGACGCGGAAGAATTTGTGCGTGAAGCCGCCCGCACCCGAGTCGGTCGGGCACGTCAGCACGCCCTGGCTCGCCGGATCGTGCAGCGCGTCGTAGAGCCGCGCGATCGAGCGCGCCGAGTTGCGAAACGCCGGGTGGGTGGTGACGTCCTCGACACGCTCGCCCTGGATGAACACTTCCCGGCCGTCGCGCAGGCTCTCGAGATATTCCTTGCCGGTGAACGGGCGGTTCTTGCCGGCGATGATCCGCTCGGGCTTCTGCTCGGCGGTCCTGGTATGGGGGGTCAGTTCGTTCATGGCGCGGCTCCTCGCCCCCGTGTTGTAGCCGACCGCGGCGAAAAAAGTACAGGAAGCGGCGAGTGTCCCGTTTCCGAAGTTCGCAAGCATTCGCAGCGGGCTCGCGGCACTATGAGCGGCGGACCTCGCCCGCCCGCATAGGCGCGGCATCGTTCGGGTCGGCCGGCGCGCGGAACGGCTGCGTGAGCAGGCGGTCGAGGCGCAGCTCGCGTCCGTCGCGGAAGACCGGCAGCCCGATGCTCATGTCCTTGTGGCCAGCCGCCGGCGCGGCCCGATAGGTGCCGAACAGCCGGTCCCACCACGGCAGATTGAAGCCGAAATTGCTGTCGGTCTCGCTGCGCACCACCGAGTGGTGCACGCGGTGCATGTCGGGCGTGACCACGATGAGCCGGGCAAGCCGGTCGACCGCGGCCGGCAGCGCGACGTTGGCATGGTTGAACATCGCGGTGGCATTGAGCACGACCTCGAAGGCGACGACCGCCGCGGCGGGAATCCCGAACAGCGCCACGGCCGCGATCTTGACGACCATCGAGAGCAGGATCTCGATCGGATGGAAGCGCACCCCGGTGGTGACGTCGACGTCGAGATCGGCGTGATGCACGCGGTGCAACCGCCAGAGCCAGGGCACGTGGTGGAAGGCCACGTGCTGCCCATAGATCACGAGATCGAGAACGACGAATCCGATGAGACCGGCGACCAAGGTCGGCCAGCCGAGCCAATGGAAGAGTCCGAAGCCGCGCGCTTCGGCAATGAGCGCGGCGCCGACCGGCGCCGTCGGGATCAGGAGCCGCAGCGTCACGGCATCCACCGCGACGATGCCCAGGTTGCTCGGCCAGCGCGCCGCCCGGCCGACCACCCAGGAGCGCCGCGGCGCCACCAGTTCCCACAACGCCATCGCGGCGAGCACGCCGGCGAAGGCGGCAAAACGAATCGTGAGCTCCGCGGTCGGGTTCATGGCGGGACGGCCTTTGCGGTCAATATGGCCGCGCGCCGCCGCGCCGACAATCGGTCAGAAATGCCCGCCGTTGCGGACGCAGAGATCCGTCTGCTCGACCAGGAAGTCGGTGTAGAGCACCGTTTGGCTTCCATTGTGCCAGCCGAACTTCCGGAATGCTTCCTGGCGACATTGCTGATAGAGGGCTTCGCGCGACGGCGGGGCCGCGTGCGTCTTGGCCTTTTGCGGCGCCGCATCCGCGGCCGTTGCCAGACATGAGATGACGACGGCCAACACGGCGGCCGGAACAGACTTGATCATTCTTTCCCCCCGATGGCGCTTATTTCCTCAACGTCGCACTTTCCGCTTATGCTACTCCGGCGCGCAGGCCCAGTCGAGCCGGGAAACCGTCCACCGGCGCGCGCCGTGGTCGCGTTGCCGCCCCGCAGGCCCCCTGTTAAGACTGCCGCAGGGGACCACGCTTCACGGATTGGCGGCGACCGGTGGCGCAACGGAAAGGCGCGGCGCGAGCGCAATGGATATCTTCGTCCAGCAGCTGATCAACGGCATCACGCTCGGCTCGATCTACGGCCTGATCGCCATCGGCTACACGATGGTGTTCGGCATCATCGGCATGGTGAATTTCGCCCACGGCGACGTGTTCATGGTTTCCGCCTTCATCGGGCTGGTCACGCTTCTGGTCGTGACCGCATGGCTCGGCATCGCATCGGTCGCGCTCGCGCTCCTCATCGTGCTGGTGGTCGCGATGGCGCTCACCGCGCTGGTCAACTGGGCGATCGAGCGCGTCGCGTATCGGCCGCTGCGCGGCTCGTTCCGCCTCGCCCCGCTGATCTCGGCGATCGGCATGTCGATCCTGCTCTCCAACTTCGTGCAGGTCGCGCAGGGGCCGCGCAACAAGTCGATCCCGCCGCTGGTGCCGGGCGAGTTCGTGCTGATGGAGCACAACGGCTATCAGGTCACGCTGTCCTACAAGCAGATCATCGTATGGGCCGTGACGGCCGTGCTGCTGCTCGTGTTCTGGTACGTGGTCGCCAAGACGCCGCTCGGCCGCGCGCAGCGCGCCTGCGAGCAGGACCAGAAGATGGCCGCCCTGCTCGGCGTCGACGTCGACCGCACCATCTCGATCACCTTCATCATGGGCGCGGCGCTCGCGGCGGTCGCCGGCACCATGTATCTCATGTACTACGGCGTGGTGAATTTCTCCGACGGCTTCGTCCCGGGCGTCAAGGCTTTCACGGCGGCGGTGCTCGGCGGCATCGGCTCGCTGCCGGGCGCGGTGATCGGCGGCCTCCTGATCGGGCTGATCGAGACGCTGTGGTCGGCCTATTTCTCGATCGACTACAAGGACGTGGCCGCCTTCTCGGTGCTCGCCATCACGCTCATCTTCCTGCCGCAGGGCCTGCTCGGCCGGCCGGACGTCGAGAAGGTCTGAGATGGCGGCGGCGGATCTCGCAGCGCCGACCGCGCGCCTCGATGTCGGGCGCGCGCTGAAGGACGCCGTCGTCACGGCGGCGCTGACCTTCCTGGTGCTGCTGCCGCTGATCGGCTTCAAGACCGTGCAGAACATCCACAACGAGCTCGCGCTGGAGACGCGCTGGCCGCTGCTGTTCGGCTTCGTCGCGCTCGCCGGCGTCGGCCGCCTCGTCTACGCTCTCACGATCCTGCCCTGGCGCGAGCGCCGGGCACGGCGGGCGCCGACGCCGGCCGCCGCGGCCGGCCCTCTGCGTTCCGCCCTCTCGCGCTGGCTCCCGCGCGGCGCGATCGGCTTCGTTCTCGTCTACCCGGCCCTGGTGCTCATGACCGCGGGGTTCGGCGGCGCCGCCAAATGGGTCGACAATTTCGGCATCCAGATTCTCATCTACGTGATGCTCGGCTTCGGCCTCAACATCGTGGTCGGGCTCGCCGGCCTGCTCGATCTCGGCTACGTCGCGTTCTACGCGGTCGGCGCCTATTCGTACGCGCTGCTCGCGAAAACCTTCGGCCTGTCGTTCTTCATGCTGCTGCCGCTCGCCGGCTGCCTCGCGGCGTTCTGGGGCATCCTGCTCGGCTTCCCGGTGCTCCGCCTGCGCGGCGACTACCTCGCGATCGTCACGCTGGCCTTCGGCGAGATCATCCGCCTCGTGCTAATCAACTGGGTCCCGGTGACCAACGGCTATGCGGGCATCTCCGGAATTCCGCGCCCGACCTTCTTCGGCATTCCGTTCAATGCCGACGACAACGGCTTCGCGGCGAGGTTCGGCCTCGAGTTCAGCCCGATCTACCGCACGATCTTCCTCTACTACTTGATCCTCGCGCTCGTGCTGCTCACCGCCTTCGTCACCGTGCGGCTGCGTCGGCTGCCGATCGGCCGCGCCTGGGAAGCCCTGCGCGAGGACGAGATCGCCTGCCGCTCGCTCGGCATCAACACGACGAACACCAAGCTGACCGCCTTTGCGATGGGCGCCATGTTCGGCGGGTTCGCGGGCTCGTTCTTCGCCGCGCGCCAGGGGTTCATCTCGCCCGAGTCGTTCAGCTTCCTCGAGTCGGCGACCATCCTGGCGATCGTGGTGCTCGGCGGCATGGGCAGCCAGATCGGCGTCGCGATCGCGGCGATCGCGATGATCGGCGGCACCGAGATCCTGCGCGACCTCGAGGTGCTCAAGAACGTGTTCGGGCCCGAGTTCGACCCGGCCCAGTACCGCATGCTGCTGTTCGGCTTCGCCATGGTGGCGATCATGGTGTGGCGGCCGCGCGGCCTGATCGCGACGCGCGCGCCCTCGGTCTTCCTCAAGGAACGCAAGGCGATCGCCGGCGGGCTGGTCAAGGAAGGGCATGGCCGATGAGCGCCGATGCGCTGCTCGCGGTCGAGCATCTCACCATGCGGTTCGGCGGCCTTCTCGCCGTCAACGACCTGTCGTTCGCGGCCCGCCGCGGCGAGATCACGGCGCTGATCGGCCCGAACGGCGCCGGCAAGACCACGGTGTTCAACTGCATCACCGGCTTCTACAAGCCGACCCAGGGCCGGCTCGCGCTGGTGCACGGCGTGCGCACCATGTGGAACGAGCTCGACGCGCTCACCCGCCGCGGCGACCGCAGCCTGCGCCGGCGCAACGGCGCGCTGTTTCTGCTCGAGCGCATGCCCGACTACCTGGTGGCGCAGCGCGCCCGCATCGCGCGCACGTTCCAGAACATCCGGCTGTTCGCCGGCATGACGGTGCTGGAGAATCTCCTGGTCGCCCAGCACAATCCGCTGATGGCCGCGTCGGGCTACACGCTGCTCGGCGTCCTCGGCATCGGCTACGCCATGGCCGAACGCGCCGCAGTCACCAAGGCTCAATACTGGCTCGACGTGATCGGGCTCACGGCGCGCGCCGACGATCCCGCCGGCGAGCTGCCCTACGGCGCGCAGCGGCGGCTCGAGATCGCGCGCGCGATGTGCACGGACCCGGTGCTGTTGTGTCTCGACGAGCCCGCCGCCGGCCTCAATCCGCGCGAGAGCGCCGAGCTCAACGCGCTGATCCGGTCGATCCGCGACCGGCACGCGACCTCGGTGCTGCTGATCGAGCACGACATGTCGGTCGTGATGGAGATTTCCGACCACGTCGTGGTGCTCGACTACGGCGTCAAGATCGCGGACGGCACGCCGGCCGAGATCAGGAACGACGCCAAGGTGATCGCCGCTTATCTGGGCGTCGCCGACGACAAGGTCGCGGCGGTCGAAGCCGAGGTCGGGCTGTGAACGCGCCCGCCGCAGCGGCGCCGCTCCTGACCGTGCGCGGCGTCAAGTCATTCTACGGCGCCGTGATGGCGCTCAAGGGCGTCGATCTCGACGTCCACGAGGGCGAGATCGTCACGCTGATCGGCGCCAACGGCGCCGGCAAATCGACCCTGATGATGACGATCTTCGGCAATCCGCGCGCGCGCGAGGGCCGCATCGTTTTTGCCGGAACCGACATTACGAATTTGCCGACCCACGAGATCGCCCGCCTGCAGATCGCCCAGGCGCCGGAAGGCCGGCGCATCTTTGCGCGCATGAGCGTGCTGGAGAACTTGCAGATGGGCGCGACCGTCAACCGCGGCGCCGACATCGCCGCGGAGCTCGATCGGGTGTTCGCCCTGTTTCCCCGCCTCGCCGAGCGCCGGCACCAGCGCGGCGGCACGCTCTCGGGCGGCGAGCAGCAGATGCTCGCGATCGCCCGCGCCCTGATGGGACGGCCGCGTCTCCTCCTGCTCGACGAGCCGTCGCTCGGGCTCGCGCCGCTGATCGCGCAGCAGATCTTCGACATCGTGCGCAAGCTCAACGCGCGCGACCGCATCACGGTTTTCCTGGTCGAGCAGAACGCCTTTCATGCGCTCAAGCTGGCGCACCGCGGCTACGTCATGGTCAACGGCGCGATCACGCTCACCGGCACCGGCGAGGAGCTGTTGCGGCGCCAGGAGGTCCAGGCCGCGTATCTCGAGGGCGGGAGGCATTAGGCGTCGCGCCATGACCGACCTCCTCTACGAAAACGGCGACCTCGCGAGCTTCCTGCTGGTCACCGTGGTGCTCGGCGGCGGCGCGGCCTGGCTCGCCGGCCGCGCGATCGCGCAGACCTGGCGCCCGTGGTGGAGCGTCGTCGCCTACATGCTGATCCTCGCGCTCGCGGTGCGCTTCATCCATTTCGCGCTGTTCGACGGCACACTGCGCTCGCTCCACTACTATGCGGTCGATGCCGCGATCGCGATCTTGCTCGCCGGTCTCGGGTTCCGCGTGACGCGGGGCAAGCAGATGGCGCGCCAATACGGCTTCCTCGCACCCTCGCGTTCGGACGCGCGGCAGGACGCCGCGCCCTGAAGCGC